>Ga0316198_10002307_pt1 | contig 11501 bp, 13 predicted proteins | sample OudBieAanoxic_MG_FD_204935 | JGI IMG/M metagenome (GOLD analysis project Ga0316198, IMG submission 204935) | Coastal sediment microbial communities from Oude Bieten Haven, Netherlands - site A anoxic | ecosystem: Environmental > Aquatic > Marine > Coastal > Sediment | place: Netherlands... | reverse complement strand
GCCTACGGACGCCGCTCGTCGATTGAACCCATACAGCGACGGTAGGATCAAAGTCGATCTGCTGGGGAGCGAGCAGTGCTTCCCTACGTGGGACCCGTTGGACACGAATGTCCTGACCTCTATTCGCATCGAGACCATCTTCTACGATCACAACACGCGCCTGCGCGCGCACGATGACTCCCACCAGCAACAGGGTGCTGGGACCATCAATGTCCGGAGGTTTACTCAGATCATCACTCCGGACACCATTGTCGAGCAATACGAGGGCGGCATCCCGATGATCCGACCAAACGCGCTCGGGGAGATACCTGTCGTCCATATCAAGAACCTGAACGTGCCGAGGGATTTCTACGGTCTCTCTGATTTGGACCCGATCCTGTCGCTGCAGTCGGAGCTCAACGAGAAGGCTACCGACAACTCGGACATCATCCACTACCACGCAGGGCCAACCACCGTGGTAACAGGAGCGAAGGCGGGGCAGATCGAAAAGTCAGCGAACAAGATCTGGTCCGGGCTGCCCGCGGAGGCGCGCGTGCAGAACCTGGAGATGAGCACAGACTTGGGATCGATTCGGGACTACATCATCTCGATCAGGCAGTGGCTGCTTGAGGTCAGCGAGACACCGGCGGTGCTCATCGAGGAGCCCAACGTGTCCAATACGTCGGCGGCCGCGCTGCACATGATGCACCAGCCGATCATCGACAAGACGAAGAGACGCCTCCCCCTCTACCAGGAGGGCTTCACTCAAATCAACACGCTGATCCTGAAGATCGCCTCGTTGATGGGGCACATCTCCTTGCCGCACGACCTGTGCAAGCACTGCAAGGGTAGGATCGTCGAGGTCTTCGACGCCAACGAGCAGCGGATGGTGAAGCGCTGCTACGCGATCAACGACGACTTTTCCTGGAAGAACCCCGAGGTCGAGCCCGTCATTCACGTCCGTCAGCACAGCCTGGGGTACGAGGTTCGCGAGAGCCCGATGTACCAGGTCCGGCAAGAGCACATGCAGGTGGCACCGAGCTACTGGGACCCGCAGCCGGCGCTGTCCCAGCAGGAGTACGAAAACTCCCGACGCCAAGAGGAGGACAGGCTCGAGAACGCGCGGCGCCAGCAATCCCCGCAGGAGCTGCAGCAGGCAGCGCCGGGGACGGCCCCGGCCCCCACGACAACCAATCCGACCGTGTCCACGCCAGCAGTGCAGGCCGAGCCGCCGAAGCTGCAAGGTGAGATGGCCTTCCCCGAGGAGCCTGAGTTGGTAGCGCTATCGACTATGGGCGTGGATAGCTCGACCGGCGCGCTGATCGGGGTCAGCCGGGAGCGCCGGCTTTTGCTGCCCACCGGGTGCAAAAAGCCCATGCGGCTCAACCCGTTCGAAGTCCGGGTCAAGTTCCGCGACGCTCTCCCTCGAGATGAGGCGCTCGAACTGCAGCAGTACATCCAGATGCACCAGGAGAAGGTTGTTTCGGCTGCGTGGATTCGTCGGAAACGCACCGACATCGACCCGGACGAGTACGACCAGATCAAAGAAGAGCTGCAGGAAGAGGAACGCGACCGCGCTCGCCCCGAGGGAATTGTCCCCGAGGACGAGAAGGATGCGGGCATCCGCGAGAAAGCACTCGGGAAAGCCAAGCCCGGGGTGGGGCCCGAGTCCTCTGACATCACGAAAGCAATGAAGGCCGCAGGACCGAACGCGCCGCAGGGGGCCGCATGACAACGCGATCCCACTTCAAACCCTCGTCGATCGGCGATATACACCGGTCCTCCATGGTCGAGGCGCGCGTCAACACGATGCTGGGCGTAGGCCATCGAACAGGGACGACGGACGGGATCGGCACTCGGCAGACGATCGATCACTACAACTCGTGGTACCGCGAAGCGGAGGGACGGCCGAGCTACCGCGCACCCGCCATCGAAAAGGCCCAGAGTAATATAGGGCCCGATGCCAAACCGATCGACGGATCGATGAAGTTCGGCGTGCAGGCGTCTTCGATCCCACTGCCGCCCGGACTCTCCGCGCGCGGAGACCCGGCCACCCCGATGAATGCACGCGATTCGGTCGAGCTTCCCGACAGCCGGGACTCCTTCGGCCACAACACTCATGCCCGGTTCAGTCGAGTTCGAGGATAGATAGATGGCTGCAGCCAAGAAAGACTACAAGGCCACCTGGCGCAAGCGTCACCCTGAGAAGGAGAAGGCTAGGCGCCAAAAGGACAACGAAAACCGTAATAAGCGGTATGCTGCCACCGGGAGCCAGAACGGGTCCATGACGTGCAGCGTTTCAGGGTGCAGCCGCAAGGCTCAGATGTCGCACGAGGGTAAGAAAATCTCGGCGAAGTGCAAAACGCACCACCTCGGTACCGAAAAGAAGCGGGGGACCGGGCCCTACACCAAGGGCAAGTCTTCAGGCCCCAAGAGGAAGTGACATGCCAGGCAACTACAAAAAAGGGAAAGTCATGGGCAAGGGCAAATCAGAAGGCCCTGCGAGCAAAGCGATCGAGTCCTCGTCGAAACGAGGGGCAGGCGGTAAGACGAGCGGACCGCTGAAAGCCAAACCCGGCGCGAAAACCGAGGTACCGCGGTCCAAAGCCATGGGCGGTAAGGCAATGTCTAAGCCAAAGAAGTCCAAGAAGGGGATGAAATGATCCGGCTGCAGTTGCCACTCGTCTCCCCGGACATGTACTCCCGAGTTGGGTCGGGCGGCATAACTGGAGCGAACGCGTCCAGGCATGGCCATGTACAATGCCACCAGCAGGCAATGATGATGTATGCTGGTGATGCGCCGAGGGGCAGGGCCCCCGGACACAACCCCGCCTATGGTAGCGTAGGCAACGACGGCAAGTGGCCCGGCACCCGCCGGTAGTCCTAGCCAGAACAACCCACCACTGTCATAGACAAGGAACAGAAAATGCCACGAGGACCATTCGGAAAAGGACACGCAGCTTCCAACTCTCGCTCGCTCACCCGAGGACCCACGTACCCGCACCAAGCAGGCGGCGGTACCGATGGTGAGACGGCAGGCGTAGGTTCGACCTACTCCGCCTCCATCAATGAGCGTTCGAACAAGTCGAATCCGCGAAACCAAGGCCCTGAGCGCGGGGACTCTCCCGTTCTGGCGAGCAGCATTCCCATCGCTACGATGGGCGGCCGCACGACGGGCAAGATCTGATCGCTCGCGGTTGAGCGACACCACACCTACGGAACACACATACGATGAACACACACAAAATAGACCAACTCGGAGACTTCCTCAGTCTCTTCAACTTCCCGCCGTCGCCCCAGGCCACCATGCCCCAGATGCAGGTGACTCAAGTTCCCCCCGGGGGACAGCAGAGTGGTAACCCAGGCCTCCCTCAAGGGATGGTCCAGGTGAACACAGCACCTCCAGGGCTGCCTTCCGCGACGCAGGCCCCCATGGCTCCGCAGCAGCAGTACGCTCAACCGCAGAGTCCTCCACCGCCCCAGTACCAACAGACGCACTCCCCTCAGCCTCCCCAGCAGCCTGCTTATGACCCTGCTCAGCATTCGCAGCAACAGCAGACCAATCCGGCTCCTCAGCCGGAGAACGGGTCGAGCAATCCTGCGTCTGAGCTGCTGCAGCAGAACGAATCGTATCGAGCCCAGTTGGCCAAGTACGAAGAAGAGCGACGGCAACAAGAGGAGCAACGACGACAGCAGGAGTTGGCGTCCATGAAACCGCTCGAGCGGATGGACGCCAAGTTGGACCTCCTGCACCGAAGCACCCAGATTGCAACGGAGCGCGCACAGCAGTACCATCTCGCGTACGAGCGCGAGAAGATCATGAACGAGTATGGGAGGGAGCTCGATCCTTCCAAGCTCGACATGTCGAGTGTCGAAGCATTGCAAGCCTCGGTACCGGCTGCCCGACAGGGATACATGGAGCTCGAGAACCGAGTGGCGAGCAAGCTCGCAGCTCAGTACGGAATCCAAAACCACATCAACGTCGAAGGTCTTCCGCCTGCGCCGTCGATCCACGGTCTGCCGACGCCGAACGGTGCCGGGGCCGTCCCCAGTATCCCTGGCGGACAGCAGCAGCAACAACAGGCTGTTCATCCCCAACTCGCTGCATCGAACTGGACGCAGCGTCAGCCGAACCCATCGTACGGCCGAGTCGTGCAGCCCCAGCCCGTTGGGATGCCTTCCCCTGGAGCTCCGCCAGCGCAGGGGCAATACTTCCCGCCCCAATACCATCAACCCCAGCACATGCAGCAACAGTCGCCGCAGGTGCAGTTTGTGCCCCAACAGCAGTACCAGCAGCAGCCCGCACAGATGGCCCCCCAACAGGCGGACATCACTGCGGCTCAAGATGAGGCGCGCAACGCCATTCAAGCTGCGCGCCGCGGGGGCATGAGCCGTCTGGCCGCCATGGGAATGGGCGAAGCGCCCCACCAGGCGCAAGCGAACTCGAATCAGGGCGCGCACAAAATCAGTCACGCCAACTTGCCCGATGCTGCAATGTTTGCTCACGGGCCCAACTCTCACCCCATGCACCTCGCCAGTGGCGGGATTTAGGGGTTCTGGGGTGCACTCCCCACAGATAACTCAGGAGTAATACATGTCAGTCCTCAACACCGCCGCCGCACAGGGAGCGAACTTCCACAACGTACTCGGAGCCGTCCGTGACGTGTACTCGGCTGAGATCTATCTCTCGGCCCTGCCCGTCATGAAGCTCGACCAGTTCACGACGAAAAAGTCCGAGCTGGGCGTTCAGCCCGGGATGACCATCCAACTGCCCAAGTTCTCGAACATCAAACGAGGCGGGCCGTTGCGCGAGGGTCATCGAATTCCGATCCAACCGATGAACCAAACTCACCAACCGATCTCGGTCGGAGAGTACGGAAACGGAATCGGGTTCTCGGAGTTCTTGCTTCAGTCTTCGTTCTACGACCAGCTCGCTGCTGCGTCGATTCTTCTCGGACGCGACCTTGCTGTCGTGCTCGAAACAACACTGCGCGATGCTATCATGCAGGCGCCGTCGATCATTCGGCCCAACGACAAGGCGAGCCGAGCTCTGTTGACGGCTGCTGATAAAATCAGCAGTGACGTGTTGAAGGACGTCATCGTTGCCCTCGAGAGCGGAAACAGCCCTCGATGGGAGAACGATCACTACATCGGGTTCATCCACCCGCACCACGGTCGTTGCCTCCGCGATGACCAGTACTGGGTGAACGCAGCCCTGTACTCTGGTCTGGGCCAGGTCTACACGGGCGAGATCGGCCGGATGGAAGATATCCGGTTCATCGTCACGACCATTGTCAACAACGGAAAGGACCCCTCCATCGATCCGATCACCAACGATCGCGTCGACCTCGGGTTCGACCCCGACTTGGCCGTGGGCGCGGGCGGAAACCAAGTCCCCATCTACAAATCGGTGTTCTTCGGCGAGTACTCCCTCGGCCACGCCGTCGCACTGCCGGTCGAGCTTCGGGACAACCACAACCAAGACTTCGGTCGTGAGCACGGCCTTGCTTGGTACTCCATCTGGGGACAGAGCGTCCTCGAAACCAAGAACATCGTGGTCGTGGAGACCGCGTAGGGAGGAACGACTCCCAGCGTTTCAAAAAGGAGACTTGATCAATGGCAGATGCAACGCAAAACACTTTCCGCGACCCTCGGACCTACGGGCTCAATGAGGTCCGTCACCAGCACAAGACCTGGCACGTCGAGTCGGGTGTGGTCCCCGACGACGACACGATCGAAATCACGCATCCGGACTACAACAGCAATGATGTGAGCGCGGGCGAGGGCCCGTTTCCTCATGTCGCCCACAAGGTGTTCACTCACAACGGCGGCTTGGTCTTCGATTTTACCGGGACCGCCGCGGATGATGCGGGCGATACTCTGGTGCTCGAGTTCATCAACCCCCACGATCAGGACATTCTCCTGCAGCGGGACATGGACCCGGGCCCCCCAAACTACGTCGAGGTCACGCACGCTCTGGCAGATACCGTCACAGACGGTGCGGTTACTGGAGCCGAGTTCGTGGCGAGCCTGAACGCCGACCCGAATATCACGCAGTGGGCCTACGCGGCCCTCGTAGGAACCGACGCGATCTTGATCCCCAAGGGTCCTCAAGGTCACGTTCGAAAGGGCAATGGATCCACGGCGGATGCGATTGCTGCCTTGAATACGGTCGCTGCTGTCCTGAACGAGGAGCGTGTGTTCACTGAGCAGGACTTGTCCGCTTGGCTATCCACGTATGCCGAGGGCAAGGTGACCATTACCAACACCTCCGGAGGCGCGGTCGGTCGCGTTCTGGCCACCGTCACTTTCTTCTGATCGGAGGAATCGTGGCCGACGACGACGACAAGAAACCGATCAAGCCGAAAAAACGGAAGGGGCTCAAGAAACGCAAGGAGGCGGAGGCAGCAGTTGCCTCCATCGAGCCGGCCCTCGAGACTCCCCCGGAAGAGCCCCCTCCGCCTGTGTTCGTTCCGCCCAAAGGGGACGATCCGGAGCCAGGCCCGGAGCTACCCGCGGCTGTAGTGGTCCGGAAGGTCGAGACAGAGGCGAGGTCCACCAACTTCACCGTGCGCATGGGTCTGAAGACAGACTCTGCGTACCTCTGCAAGGAGTGGATCCACATCCGCAAGGGGAGAAAGAACACGGTCCCCGTCAAGTGTGTGGATGACCTGAAACGCATGGGCTTCATCGCCTGAAGCAGTTCTGATGGAAAACAACCCACAGCTCTCACCCTACGAATCGAGCGAGCCTGCGCTGCTGGAGATGTTGCGTCGTCGCCTACGCGATGACGACTACATGATCCGTGCGTTCACGCTTGCAGTCACGGACTCCCGTGCTCGATCCGTGTGCGCCGAGATTCGCAACGGTCAGTTGCGTATCACGTCGCGGGGTGGGGGCTTGGGCAATGTGACCGTTGACTTGGCGGGCATCGAGACCGACACGATCGGTGGTCTCGTTGACCATCTCCGCCGATCCTATGGGAACTACATCGCGCTGTCGCCCAACGAGGAGATGAACACCGATCATCCCTCGACCGACCTGAGGGTCAAGGGGAACGGCAATATCCAAGGCGAGGGTGTGCACTTCTACCATCGCCGGTGGTCGGACGAGGAGTTGAGGGACCTACTGGACCACTCAGCCCGCCGCCACAACATGAACTACAAGATCACGTCGGTGCCTCAAGACGAGCACATCTTCGTGGTGACTCTTTCGCTCGCTGAGGCGTGCCGAGTGATGTCCCAGGACGGCGTGAAGAGGCGAGGGCTCTCATTCGAGGTCCAGGACTGCCTCTCCATGGCGGAGAGCTACGAGCAGCAGTACCTCGACGACCGTCGTAGGCAAGACAGGGCGGTGCCCGTTGCCAAAATCAAGGACACTAGCGTAGAGGGCGGAAACATCGTCCAAGGGACCTTCTTCCGCCGGAACATGCGTACCGGGTACATGAGCCCGTACGCATCCCAAGGCGCGCCCGAATGCCCCGAGCTCTTTGTGAGCGCGGAAGAGGATATCCAGGACGTCGAGGTTCGGATCCACTGGCGCCGTGTTCGAGACACAGATTTTCGGGCCATGGAGCTCTGGCGGGACACCGTCCCCGATGTGCGCCGTGCGTACCAGGGCGACCTGACCACAACCCCGCAGTCGCCCGCGGTGTGCCCGTCGTTCCCCACAACATCGAAGCTGGTGTTCTCACCGCGCTGGGCTAACTCGCACCACGCTCACTCGTCGTTGTCTTCCTATGGGATCGCCAACGGGCAGGCGGTGAACAGCTTCGTTGACGGAGCAAATCGTCAGCGCGAAGGGTTCGCGGTATCCCCGTGGGACGCACCGCCGCCAGAGCCCGAAACGACGTACTACTACGTGCTGTACGTTTTCGACATCAATCACGAGGTCGTAGGGTCGAACGTGGTGTGCGTGACGACCAAGCGCCTCCGCGCCCGATTCTCCAGAGATGCGGCTGTGACCGCGCTGACCCCCGTGACGGGACCGCTAGCTGGTGGGACCGCGTGCACCATTCGTGGGGAGCGCTTCCATGAGGGAATGCGCGTGCGCCTGGGGGATAAGCAGGTTGAGAATCTCACGATCGTGAGCGCCGAAGAGGCGACGTTCGACACCCCGGCCCTGTACAATGAGCGCGCCGTCGATGTGAGCGCGTACGATTTGATCATCACCTCTGACCATGGGCTGCAAGATGCCCTGCTGAGCTCTTGGACGTACACGGCATGATCGAGATCACGTATACGAGTCAGAGAACGTTCGGCCAAGTGGCGAGGGACCTCCTGAAATTGGTGCCGCGGGTCAAGGAGCGCATCGAGACTATCGCGGAGGAAGAGCTCGAGCGTACGCGTGTCGACCTTCGGAACGCGATCTTGAACAAGGATCGGTCGAGTTTCATCAAACGGCTGCGATCGATATCGCCTGCCTGGCGCGACAAGAAAAAGGCCAAGGGGTGGAAGCTGCACCAGCTCGACCGCCTGGATTACTACGGCAACGCCATCATCATCAAACGGCTGCCCGAGTCGATTGCCTTGACGGTCAAGGACGCGGTCTACCCTGGGCGGAAGTTCAAGTACGTGGATCTGGCGCGGTTCCTCGAGTACGGGACTCGTCGAATGGATCCGTTGCCGCACTGGCGCAAAGCAGCACAGTTCTTCAAGAAAAACTTCACAGAGCGCGTGGAAGGAGAGCTCCAAGGTGTCCGCGTTAGCCGTTGACAGGGCGATTCGACGTCGGTTCGCGGAGGTGTACAAGCACGTCCCTGGGCTGCGCGTGCTTGAGCAAGACCCCTTCCCCGAACTCGCCAACACCTCGTTCCTGATCGGGGGCGGCGACGGAGTTGCGTGTCCTCCTCTCGCGCTGTCGTACCCGACAGGTGGAGGCATGTTCGAGCGCGTGATCGTGTTTGCCGAGAACGAGGAAGGGCACAGCCATGACATTCGGCATCACGTATCCTTCCAAAATGTTCGCGATGGATGGCGCGCCGACGAAGGGTCGACCGGCCTGAGCAAGGAGTGCCTGGGGTGGAAGCCTGCCACGAACTACCTGGGAGAACGAGTCTACGTGCCCGACCTGGTACGTGTGCGGCCCAAAGCCGAGCCCGTGTCGCTCTTCTACGACTTTCACGTCGTGTCGAGCAACTGCACCCTTGCCCGGATCCTTCTCGACACGACCAAGGGTTTGTTTCCTCGGCAGGGCGCGCTCGAAGTCACCTTCAGGAATGGAGATTCCCACACCATCGACATGCTCCGGCGTACGGAGCCCTACCGCTCGTCTCCGTTTGACGCCACACTCACGCCAGGGGACCCCGGCGTTCGGCGGTACCGATGGTCGATGCAGTACGAGGTCGAGTCCTACGAGGACCACTCCCTGCAGGGCGAGTGGAAGCAAACTGTAACGCAAGCCCAGTGCGCAGGCCGTACGCTCGACCTCATGCCGCGCGACGAATAGGAGAGCGATGTACACACTCAAGAGCAAGAACCCCACACCGTTTTACATCCCCCTCCCAGGGAGAACACTTTCGTTCCCCAAGAAGGGTGCGGAGTGCGTCGTATCCGATGAGGAGTACAAGGACGGGTCCGTCCAGGGCAGGCTGCGGTATCGCCAGGTCGGGGCCACGTACTCAGACGAAGAGTTCACTACCCCGCAGACCGAACAGCTCGCCAAGTACGAACGCCGGCAGAAGTCCAAACAGCGGAACCTTCGGCGCGCTGCTGGTGAGGTTCTCTAGGAGAAGAAGAATATGGTAGAATTCCTGTCACCAGCAGTCACTATCCGGGAACTCCCGAGTCTCGCAGGGACCACTCCGATCGAGTCTACGGGCATCCCGATCATGCACGCCACCGCCGTTCGAGGGCCGGTGAACCGTCCTGTGATCGTCACGAGCCTGGCCGACTACAAGTCGGTATTCGGCAGCGACGACGGCGGGTACGGGTTCCAGTCCGCGTCCGGGTTCTTCAACAACGGAGGGTCTCGGATGGTGGTCAACCGTATCTCGCACTACGGCGACATCACGGACGCGGCCACGCTCGAAGCGACGGCAGCCGAGACCACACTCGACACGCCGAACCCTGTGGCGACGTCGGCCGAGAAAACTACGGACGAGTCAGGTCCGTTCAACCTGCACCCAGAAAACCTCGACCCGGGTGCAACGCCATCGCCCTGGACGCTCATCCTGGCGGTGGACGGCGACCCGGTCGATACGTGGACTTATACCCCCACGCGAGGCACGCTGCTCGCCCCCGGGGCGCCAGGCGGCCTCGGTACCGCGGACGACACCATCGACTTCGATGTGACGACTCCGGACGGCACCACTACCCACACCTTCACAGTGCCCGGAGGCGCGGTGCCCGGTACCGAGCCCACTACCGCAAACGACTGGGCCACCGAAATCACGGCCCAGATCCCCGGCATTTCGGTGGGCGTCGTTGCGGGCGCACTCGAAGCGCGCACGGACGGCTACGGTACGGCGTTCAACGTCGACATCTCGGCGGCTACCGGTACTGCGCTCGCAGACTCCGGGTTCGCGATCGCGTCCGGTACCGCGGGCGGCCCAGTCGGCATCGCCGACGTGTCCGAAACTTCGTCTACTGAGTTGGCGGCTCTGCTTCAAGCGGCGTGGACCGGCGGTGGTGGTACGACTGTGACTGCCAATGCTGACGAGACTTTCACCGTGGCGACTGTAGCCACCGGTGCAACGGCTTCGTTGTCGGCCGTGACGGGTACGCTGAGCTCGCTGTTCACCTTCGACCCGGCCGGTCTTGTCGCAGGCCTGGGTGCCGGTGGGGCTGGAGTGAACACGCTGCGATTCTTCGCGTCGAGCGAAGGGGAGCACGGTAACACGCTGTCAGTTACCACCTCGCGTACAGACCGCATCCTTGCTGAACTGGCAGAGGATCTGACCGGCGGGGGTCCGTTCACTAGCGCAGTGCTGACTTCTGTGGACGGCGTGCGGCCAGGCGTTCAGCTGTTCTTCGAGGACACAGTGAATGGGGCCACTCTGCGTGCCGTGGCCGGCCAGGTAACAGGCAATACGGTCATCTTCGCGTCCGCGGTGAGTTCGATCGGGGGCGACCTCGAAGCGGCGAACTCTCCTACGGTCACGAAGGAAACCTTCACCGTGACTCCGATCGTAGACGGGGTCGCTCAGGCTCCGATCGTAGACCTTTCGATGAGCTCACTAGACGTGAGCTTCTATGTCGGGAACGCGATCGGATCGGACCCGCAGGCGGTGGACCCGAGGAACAGGATCCTCGTTGAGGTTTTGAGCGCTCCGCTGTCGGCGACTGAGGACCCTCGCCCCACTGATGTGACCAACATCGTCTTCACCGGAGGCACGAACGGCAGCGCAGTCACGGACAACGACTACAAGGGGTCCCAGTCTTCGGGTCTGGGGATCTGGGCCAGCGAGCGTTCAAATAGCTTCTCCATCATGATCATTCCGGGCATTGAGACGGCGGTTGTCCATAGAGCGATGATGGACTACGCCAACCTCAAGAAGCGCCATGTCGCGGTGCTCAACGCCC
>Ga0316198_10002306_pt1 | contig 11503 bp, 9 predicted proteins | sample OudBieAanoxic_MG_FD_204935 | JGI IMG/M metagenome (GOLD analysis project Ga0316198, IMG submission 204935) | Coastal sediment microbial communities from Oude Bieten Haven, Netherlands - site A anoxic | ecosystem: Environmental > Aquatic > Marine > Coastal > Sediment | place: Netherlands... | reverse complement strand
CACTTTGCTGCCGCGCACGCTCGTCGACACGGGCGGCGCGGGATGCAGGCAATCGCGAGTTCGGGTACCATTCGCTTACCCGAAATCTCGGGTAGCCTGGACTTGCCAACGGGTCGAGAAGCAAGCGTGCAGCCACGACCCGTTAGCAAGTCCAGGCTAGTATCCGTGGGCCGCTAGCTCAATTGGCAGAGCAACGGACTCTTAATCCGTAGGTTCAAGGTTCGATTCCTTGGCGGCTCACTTTGCTTTTGACAAGAGCGACGTGGTGACCCGGTTGCCGCTTCGTGATTCCGCGTATGCGAAAGTGGCGGAATTGGCAGACGCGCTGGCCTTAGGAGCCAGTGGGCTAACGCCCGTGGGGGTTCGAGTCCCCCCTTTCGCACCTTCTCAGCACCAGCATGAAGAGCGGCGCCGGCAGGTGCCGCCTCAGCCCTGTCAGACTTCCGAGAAAGATCCCTCATGAGCACCAAACCGCAGGACGACCAGGCATCCGAATCTTCCGCTCCGGAGCCCGAAAACGCTGAATCAGCCGTCGAAGAAACAGCCTCCACCGAGACGGCCTCTGAGGACATGGTGGAAGCGGAGACCCCCGAAGATGCGGCCATGGAGATGACCGACGCCGAGGCCGCGACATCGACAGACGCCCCCCTGCCCGAAGCAAAGGCGACGGTCGACCGGCAGGGCGTTCGCGTCAGTATGACGATCGAGGTGCCCGCGGAGGCGGTGGCAGAAGAGGTGCAAAAGGTAGCGCAGGTATACAGGGAGCGTGCTCGCATCCCCGGCTTCCGGCGCGGCAAGGCACCCATGGGCATGGTCCGGCAAAGGTATCGCGAGGAGATCAGAGAACATGTTCTCGACCAGATGATCCCTCAGTACGTGTCGGCCGAGCTGCGCTCGCGAGATTTGGAGCCGATCCATACTCCTTTGCTCGACAACGTCGACTTCGATGTCGACAAACATCTCGCCTTCACGGTGCACTTCGACGTCACACCGGAGATCGAGGTAACGGGCTACCAGGATCTGAAGGCCTCGCGGACCGAACCCGAAGTAAGCGACGAGGCGGTGGAGAACGCCCTGTCGGAATTGCGCGAGAGAGCCGCAAAGGTGGAGCCTGTCAGCGAGGACGAGGGAGCGGCGCTGAACGACTTCATCGCTGTCGCGATCGCGCTCTTCCCCCGAGAAGGCAAGGGCAAGCGGCTTGCTGAGGAGGAACGCTACGTCCACCTCGGCAACGAGCAGGCGATCCCGGGCCTGAACTCTCAGCTCGAGGGGCTCAATCCCGGTGACACGCGTGAGTTCGTCACCCGCCTCGGCGACAACTACCCCAACGATCTTCTCGCCGGAAAAGAGGTCACCTGCCGGGTCGAGGTGAAGGACGTCAAGCGCCGCCACCTGCCGGCCGTGGACGACGAGCTGGCCAAAGACCTGGGTATGGAGACCTTGGAAGAGCTCCGAGACAAGGTTCGCCAGGACATCGCCGAGCACATGGAGCAGGAAGCTGATTCCGACGTCATTCGACAGCTCCTCGATCAGGTCGTCGAGGCAAATCCGATCGAGGCGCCGGAGTCGATGATCGAGGCCCGTCTCGACCGGGTCGTGCAGAGAGCTGCTGAGGACCTAGCCCGCCAGGGGATGGACCCGCGCGAGGGTGTCGACTGGGACAGCTTTCGGGCGGACAACAAGATCCCCGCCGAACGGGCCGTCAAGGAAGAGCTCTTGCTCGACCAGATCATCAAGGCCGAGAGCATTGTCATCGAGGACGATGACGTGCTGGCCGAGATCCAGCACCTGCAGGGCGGCGAGGAAACCGCCACGAACGCCATCGCCGCCAAAATGAGGCAGGAGGGCAGCTTCGAGGCGATGCGCCAAATGATGGCCAGACAAGGTGCTTTGGAGTACCTGAAGCGTCATGCTACGATCGAATCCGTGGCCGGGAGCCCAGCGATAATCACTGAGGATTCATCCGCCTGACGCCCGCACCAGAAAGGTGCGGGATCCCGCTGCGGCTCTCTCCCGCTTGTTGATCGCGCGTCACCAATGGAGCTTGATTCATGCCCCTGATACCGATGGTCGTGGAGCAGACGGGCAGAGGTGAGCGCGCCTACGATATCTATTCGCGACTGCTCAAGGACAACATCATCTTCTTGGGCAGCGCCATCGACGACGATATCGCCAACCTCGTCATCGCACAGTTGCTTTTCTTGGCCGCCGAGGATCCTGATAAGGACGTGCAGCTCTACATCAATAGCCCAGGTGGGTCGGTTACGGCGGGGCTGGCGATCCTCGACACCATGGCTTACATCAAGCCCGACGTTTCGACCTTATGCATCGGCCAGGCGATGAGCATGGGCGCGGTTTTGCTCGCTGCCGGAGCCGCCGAGAAGCGCTTCGCGCTCCCGAATTCCCGAATCATGCTGCACCAGCCGCATGGTGCCCTGCAGGGCACCGCCTCGGACATAGAAATTCATGCCAAGGAGATTATTCGGTTACGTGAGCGCATCATCAATCTGCTAGCCTCTTATACGTCGCAGCCGATCGAGAAGCTGAACGCAGATGCGGATCGAGACTTCGTCTTGACCGCCGAGGAAGCGGTCGCATATGGGCTCGTCGATCAAGTGATCGACACCAAGAAGAGCACCGGGTCGTAATGCTCCCCGATCAGACAGTTGGGAAGCGGGAGACCGACCCCGAACCCAGCCCCGCCCAGCGGAGCTAGCGCCGGGGGGAGAGATGACCAGGACCAATACAGGCGGTACGTCATTGAGGTGCTCGTTCTGCAGCAAGAGCCAGAGCGAGGTGCGCAAGCTCATCGCCGGCCCCAACGTCTACATCTGCGACGAGTGCATCGAGATTTGCACTGACATCATCGCGGAGGAGCGTGATCTCGAGGAACGCGAGGGCCTGTTCGAGCTGCCCAAGCCTCCTGAAATCAAGGAATTCCTCGACGAGTACGTGGTTGGCCAGGCAGCGGCGAAAAAGAGGCTCGCCGTTGCGGTATACAACCACTACCGGCGCAGCGACATTCTCGACCACCGCAAGCGCGATGATGTCGAGCTTTCAAAGAGCAACATCCTGCTCATCGGGTCGACCGGCACGGGCAAGACTCTCCTGGCCCAGACGCTCGCGCGCTTCCTCCAGGTGCCCTTCACCATCGCCGACGCAACAACCCTCACCGAGGCAGGCTATGTCGGTGAAGACGTCGAGAACATCATTCTGAAGCTCTTCCAGGCGTCCGGCTACGACAAGGAAAAAACCGAGCGCGGGATCATCTACATCGACGAAATCGACAAGATCGCCCGCAAGGACGAGAACCCGTCCATTACGCGCGACGTCTCCGGCGAGGGCGTCCAGCAAGCACTGCTGAAGATCCTCGAGGGTGTGCAGGCGAACGTGCCGCCACAGGGTGGCCGCAAGCACCCGCACCAGGAGTTCTTTCAGATCGACACGACTCACATTCTGTTCATCGTCGGAGGTGCCTTCGTCGGCCTCGACAAGATCATCCGCAATCGCATCGGCCGGCAGGGACTCGGCTTCACCGCGCACATCGACGAGCGCAACCGGAAACAGTTCGATGTACTGCCGTTGGTGCAGCCTGCAGACCTGATTCGCTACGGCCTGATACCGGAGTTCGTGGGCAGGCTTCCTGTCGTGGCGACGCTCCAGGACCTCACCGCCAAGGATCTCGTGACCATCCTGCAGGAGCCCAAGAACTCGCTCGTACGTCAGTACCAGAAGATGTTCGAGTTCGAGGATGTGCGCCTGACCTTCACGGATGAATCCCTGGAGGCGATTGCCGAGCGTGCCATGAAGCGCGGCATCGGCGCTCGAGGCCTGCGCGCGATCATGGAAGAGTTCATGCTCGAGATCATGTATCGCCTGCCCGGCGAGACCGACGTCAAGGAGTGCGTCATTACCGACAAGGTCGTCGCCAACGAGGTCGACCCGCTGACGGTGTTGCGCAAGGCCGGCTAGCGAGGCGGTGCTCCTGCCGCTGGCCGGGAGTGACCGGGCTGACGGCGGTCGCTAATCGGCATTGCGGCCACCATGGCAGGCAGGTAAGATCAGTGATGTAGTAAACCCCGTTACAAATACCCCGCTCGAAATTTGTCCGAAGGGAAACCTACGCATATGCCTAAGCAATCGGTAGGCGAGTACCAGACATTACCGCTGCTACCGCTGAGGGATGTGGTCATCTTTCCAGGCATGATGATGCCCTTCGTGGTGGGCCGCCCTCGCTCTGTGGCGGCGCTCGAGCGTGCCATGGAGTCCAGCAAGCGCCTCTTCCTGGCAGCTCAGAGGGACGCCGAAGTCGATGACCCGGAAGCCAATCAGGTCTACGGGCTGGGCACCATCGCCATCATCGTACAAAGCCTCAAGCAGCCCAATGGCAACATCAGGGTGCTTGTCGAGGGCGTCGAGAGGGCGCGTGCCATCGAGTACACCGAGGAAGAGACCTTCCACGAGGTCGTCGTCAAGCCTCTGGTTCCGGCCGAGCCGAGTGCGGCCACACAGGTCAAAGCAAAAAAGCTCACCAAGCTGTTCGAAAAGTACGTGAAGCTGTCGGCCAATTTGCCGCAGGAGGCAATGCTCGCCGCAGTCAAGAAAGAGAACCCTGGCCGCTTGGCGGACACCATCGCTGCTCACTTGACCGTCGAGCTCGACGTCAAGCAGAGCCTCCTCGAGATCGTCGAGATCGAGGAGAGGTTGGACAAGCTCACCGAGGTCGTCTCCTTCGAGATCGAAAAGCTCCGGGTCGATAAGAAGATCCAGACCCAGGTCAAGAAGCAGATGGAGCAGGCCCAGAAGGAGTACTACCTCAACGAGAAGATGAAGGCTATTCAGCGGGAGCTCGGGGGCAAAGAGGGCAAGGGCTCGGAAGTCGACCAGCTCCGCGCGCGCATCGCCAAGTCGCGCATGCCCGCACAGGTGCAAGAGAAGGCCGAGCAGGAGCTCGAGCGTCTCGAGGCCATGCCTCCGATGTCGGCCGAGGCAACCGTGTCGCGCAACTACGTCGAGTGGCTCGTGTCGGTCCCCTGGTTCCGGCGTACACGCGAGAACACCGACCTGCGACGCGCCGCGGAGATCCTCGACGAGGATCACTTCGGTCTGGAGAAAATCAAGGAACGGATCGTCGAGTTCCTCGCCGTGCGCCAACTCGTGGACACGATGAAGGGCTCGATTCTGTGCTTCGTCGGCGCGCCGGGCGTCGGTAAGTCGTCTCTGGGGCGCTCCATCGCTCGCGCCACGGGTCGTGAGTTCGTGCGGCTGTCGTTGGGCGGCGTTCGGGACGAGGCCGAGATCCGCGGCCACCGGCGAACCTATATCGGTGCGTTCCCCGGGCAGATCATGCAACGCATGAAGCAGGCCGGTGTCGTCAACCCGGTCTTCCTGCTCGATGAGGTCGACAAGATGAGCGCGGACTTCCGCGGCGACCCCTCCTCGGCCCTGATGGAAGTGCTCGACCCTGAACAGAACAATGCGTTCGTCGATCACTACCTCGACGCCGAGTTCGACCTCTCGCACGTCATGTTCATCACCACCGCCAACGTGCTGCACACGATCCCTGGCCCGCTCCAGGATCGCATGGAGGTCATTCGGCTCTCGGGTTATACGCAGCGCGAGAAGGTGGAGATCGCCAAGCGGCACTTGATTTCAAAGCAAGTCGCTTACCATGGTCTGAATCCCGATCAGCTCCTCATCCATGACACCGCGCTCGATAAGACCATCGAGGAGTACACGCGCGAGGCGGGGGTTCGCACGCTCGAGCGCGAGATCGCTCGTTTATGCCGCAAGGGTGCCCGTGATCTGGTCGAGAAGTACTCCGAGGAAGTCGCACTCGCCGCTCAGCGGGTTGCTGAGGAAGAGACAGGGCGATCGATCGGGGCCGCCGAAAAGGGCAATGGAAGCGTCGGACCCGAGCCGGTTGCCGAACCCGTTGACGCCGCGCCTGAAGGCGATGAGGGCGAAAACGGCGAGATCCTCGAGCCGGCCGGCGATCAACTCCTCGACGATGGAGCTGCTTTCGACGACGCGCCCGTTGTGGACGCGGAGGAAGAGGACCTGCCGGCGATCATCGACGCCAAGGACCCGATGGAAAGAGTGATGCCGAAGCGCACGCCGCTGGCCGAGGCGATTCCGGCGGATGCCAAGATTGTCATCGACGCGGATCAGGTCGAGGAGTATCTGGGCATTCCGCGCTTCAAGAAGAAGCAGAAGGAAGAAAAGGCCGAGGTCGGCCTGGCGGCCGGGCTGGCGTGGACCGAGCGCGGTGGCGAGATTCTCGCGATCGAGGCAACGCTGATGCCGGGCAAGGGCAAGCTCTCGCTGACCGGCAAGCTCGGCGAGACGATGCAGGAGTCCGGTCAGGCTGCTCTTTCCTACATTCGCTCCCGTGCGGCGGAGCTCGGTATTGACGACGAGTTCCACGAGAACTACGACATCCACGTGCACGTTCCCGAGGGCGCCATTCCGAAGGATGGCCCGTCGGCGGGCATCACGCTGGCTACGGCGATGGTGTCTGCGCTAACAGGCGTGCCGGTGCGCAACGATATCGCCATGACCGGTGAGATCACGCTGCGCGGCAAAGTGTTGCCTATTGGCGGACTGAAGGAAAAGGTTCTCGCGGCCCACCGTGCCGACCTGACTCTCCTCGTTCTTCCCATGGAGAACGAGAAGGATCTGAAGGATATTCCGGAGGAAGTCAGCGATGAGCTGACCATGAACTTCGTCGAGACCATGGACGAGGTGCTGCGGTTGGCTCTGGTTACTCCATTGACGCCGCTCGGCAGCAAAGGGAAAGACCTGCCTCCTGGACAGAAGCCTGATGAGGATTCTGCCCAACCGCCTTTGACCCATTAAGAATCGTTCCCAGTTAGTGGGAACGCTGCAGTAGTAGCACGCCTCAGCAGTTACCCGGGGCATCCGTTCTGCGGATGCCGGCAGTTCCTGACAATTCGTGTAGTAATCCGAAGCGATCGAAGGGCTGGAGGGGGTGGTGGCCACGGGCCACCTCCTTTCCTCCTCTGAGGAGGCTGTCCTCCCTTCGCAATCGGGATCGTAGGGAATCGTGAAGATTCAACAGATCGAGGTTGCATATCGATCTCGACGCCCGGGCGACTACCCGCCGGAGCGCTTGCCCGAGATCGCTTTTCTCGGGCGCTCCAACGTGGGGAAGTCGAGCCTCCTTAACTCGTTGCTGGGACGCAAGAAGCTCGCGGCCACCAGCAAGAGCCCTGGCAAGACGCGTGAGATCGCCTGGTATCGCCTGAGTGGCGCCGCCGGGGCGTGTTTCTTCGTCGATCTGCCGGGCTACGGCTATGCCAAGGTGGCGCGGCAGATCCGTGAGGGGCTTTGGGCTCAATTAATCGACACGTACCTTCTCTCGGATCGCCCATTGGCCTTGGCAATCCAGCTTCTCGATATTCGTCGCGGCAAGCCCACGGAGCTCGACGAGCAGATGATCCACTGGTTACGGGAAGTCCGAGTGCCACACATCTTCGCCCTGACGAAATCAGACAAGCTCAAGCGCGGGCCTCGTGCTCGAGCCGCCCAGGAGTTCGCCAAGACCCTCGGCACTTCCGCAGAGGACGCGCCGGTGCCTTTCTCCGCGGTGACCGCGGAGGGCAAGCGAGAGCTCTGGTCGCTGATTGACCAACGACTGGATCAGTTCGAGTACACATCATCCAGTGACGACAACGCATTCATACGGGAACATGGAATAGAGATGAGGAAAGCATGAGCGACGACCATGTCAGCGCTCCCGAGGTAGAGGTCGAGGTGGCGACAGCTCCGCCGCCGGGGATCTGCGACGTGCGCGATCTGCGTGCGGCACCGATTGCCGAGCTTGTCGATATCGCCAACGGACTCAGCGTCGGCGGGGCGCAGAAGCTGCGCAAGCGTGACCTTATCTTTCATATTCTCAGGGCGCAGATCGAGAACAACGGGACCCTTCTCTCGCAGGGTGTGCTCGAAGTGCTGCCGGACGGCTTCGGCTTCCTGCGTGGTCCCGAGGCGAGCTACCTACCGGGGCACGACGATGTCTACGTGTCGCCTTCGCAGATCCGCAAGTTCGACCTGCGCACGGGTGACACGATCCTCGGACAGATTCGTCCCCCCAAAGACGGTGAGCGCTACTTTGCACTCATCAAGGTGGAATCGATCAACTATGAGCCCCCCGAGGATCTGCTTCGCACCGCCTTCTACGACAATCTGACGCCGCTGCACCCGAATGAGAAGTTCGAGCTGGAGCGCTCACGGGAGGAGTTGTCGACGCGCATCATGGATATGCTGTGCCCGATCGGCAAGGGTCAGCGAGGTCTCATCGTGTCGCCCCCGCGTGCCGGCAAGACCATGCTTCTGCAGAGCGTGGCGCAGGCAATCACCAGTAATCATCCCGATGTGATCCTCCTCGTGCTACTCATTGACGAGCGTCCCGAGGAAGTTACCGAGATGGCGCGCTCTGTGGATGGCGAGGTCGTTTCGTCGACCTTCGATGAGCCGGCGGAACGACATGCAACGGTCGCTGAGATCGTGCTCGAGAAGGCGAAGAGGCTGGTAGAGCAGGGCAGAGACGTGGTCATCCTGCTGGATTCCATCACCCGGCTGGCGCGTGCCTACAACACGCTGTGCCCGCCGTCGGGCAAGGTGCTATCGGGCGGTGTCGATGCCAATGCTCTTCACAAGCCGAAACGCTTTTTCGGGGCAGCGCGTAACATTGAAGAAGGCGGCAGCCTGACGATTATCGCAACGGCACTGGTCGAGACCGGCAGCCGCATGGATGAGGTAATCTTCGAGGAGTTCAAGGGCACGGGCAACTCGGAGATCGTTCTGGAGCGCAAGTTGGCCGACCGCCGCATCTGGCCCGCCATCGACATCAACCGCTCGGGAACTCGCAAGGAAGAGTTGCTGTTGTCGAGGCAGAGCCTCAACCAGATCTGGGTTTTGCGTAAGGTGCTACAACCCTTGGGGCCGGCCGAGGCGATGCAACTCCTCATTGACCGACTCGGCAAAACCGCTAAGAACGAAGATTTTCTCAAGGCGATGCACTCGCCTGCGTAGGCGCAAGGAGAACTGAAATGAAGCCTGAAATTCACCCCGAATACCACGAGGTCACGGTCGTTTGTGCCTGTGGCAATACCTTTACGACGCGCTCGACCAAACCGGATCTCCGACTCGAGGTCTGCAACGCGTGCCATCCGTTCTTCACGGGCAAGCAGCGTTACGTCGACTCCGCCGGTCGTGTCGAGAAGTTCCAGCGCAAGTACGAGAGCTTCTACAAGGACAAGGCCGTGGATGGGGCAGCCGCGCCGGCGCCAACAGCCGCTCCGGCAGCCGCGCCGGCGCCAACAGCCGCTCCGGCAGCCGCGCCGGCGCCAGCAGCCGCTCCCGCCGCAGAGGAGCCCGCAGCGACGGACAAAGCGTAGTCAGTTGAGCCAAGGCCTCCTCTGACCATGAACGACAGCGTCGTCAGCCGCCTCCAGGAGCTGGTGCAGTCCTACGAGGAGCTGAATCTGGAAATCTCGCAGCCTGAGGTAGTTCGGGACACGGCTCGATACCAGAAGCTCGCCAAGCGCCACTCCGAGCTCCGCGAGATCGTCGAGAGCTATGAACGTTTCCAGGCGGTCGAGCTCGGCATCGCCGAGACCCGGGAGATGCTCGAGGATTCCGACCCAGAGATGAAGGCGATGGCGGAGGAGGAGCTCGCCGATCTCGAGGGGCAGCAGACCGAGCTCGAACAGTCGCTCATGCGCCTGTTGCTGCCACGCGACCCCAACGACGAGCGCAACGTCCTGCTCGAGGTACGCGCCGGCACGGGTGGTGAGGAAGCGGCGCTGTTTGCTGCCGAGATCTTCCGCATGTACCAGCGCTACTCCGAGGGCCGACGCTGGAAGGTCGAGATCCTCGAGGATTCATCCACGGGGACCGGCGGACTGAAGGAAGTCATTGCCATCATCGAGGGCCATGGCGCCTACAGCCGCCTCAAGTATGAGTCCGGCGTGCACCGGGTGCAGCGAGTCCCCGAAACCGAAGCCTCAGGGCGCATCCACACCTCGGCCATCACCGTCGCCGTTCTGCCCGAGGCAGAGGACGTGGAGGTTGACGTCGAGGACAAGGACATCCGCGTCGACACCTTCTGTGCCTCGGGCCCGGGCGGCCAGGGGGTGAATACGACCTACTCGGCCGTGCGCCTCACCCATGAGCCCTCCGGGCTGGTAGTGACCTGCCAGGACGAGCGCTCCTGGCACAAGAACAAGGCCAAGGCCATGCGCGTGCTGCGCTCGCGCCTCTACGACATCAAGATGCAGGAGCAGCAGGACGCCATCGCGGCGGAGCGGCGCGGCCAGGTCGGCAGCGGCGATCGCAGCGAAAAGATCCGCACCTACAACTTCCCGCAGCACCGAGTCACCGACCACCGCATCAACTTCACCAGCCACCAGCTCGGCGCCATCCTCGAGGGCGACATCGACCCGCTCATCTCCGAGCTCTCCACCCACTACGAGGCGGAGCGCATGAAGGCGGAGCTGCAGCCGGAAGGCTGAGGGTGAGTGGCGAATGACTCGCCTTTGAACGGCGCCTCCTCCCAGCAGATGAACGATTCCGCCCACACCGAATTCACCCGCGTCGCGGGGGCTCTGCGCTGGGCGGAAGAAGTACTTGTCGAGGAGGGCATCAATGGAGCCCGAATCCAGGCCACCCTCCTTCTCGGGCACGCATTGGGCCGTGATCGGGCGCAAGTGATCGCCAGCCTGGCGGAACCAGTGCCCGCCGCCGCGGGCGAAAGATTCCGTGCCATGGTCCGGCAGCGCGCTGACCACGTCCCTCTTCAGTACATCCGCGGTCGCGCCCCGTTTCTCGACTTCGAGGTGGAGGTGTGGCCCGGGGTGTTCATTCCGAGACCCGAGACTGAGATGGTGGTCGAGGAGGCTTTGAACCTCTGGGAACCAACCGCGGCAGCACCCTGGGCCGTGGATGTCGGCACCGGCAGCGGCATCATCTCCATTGCCTTGGCCCTGGCCCGGCCCACCGGCCGAATCTTCGCCATCGACCGCTCGCCCGTGCCTCTCGAGGCCGCCCGCCAGAATGCACGGAATTTGGGTGTCGCTGAGCAGATCAGGTTTGTCCGCGGAGACCTACTGGGCCCGCTCGGCGCCGGCAACCGAGGACAATGCGCCAATGTTCGTCAGGCCATCGGAATGATCATCAGCAACCCACCCTACGCGCCGTTGGAGTCACTCGATGTTGACCCCGAGGTCCGCGATCACGAGCCCCGCGAGGCCTGGGCCGCCGGCCCCGAGGGAATGGATGCCTACGCACGCCTGATCCCTCAGGCGGCAGACCTTCTGCTTCCCGGCCGACCCTTGGTTCTCGAGCTCGGCTACGGCCAGGCGGATCTGGTCGCCGATCTCCTCGCCGACGACGGCCGTTGGCAGGAGCCGCGCATCCTGCCCGACTTCAACGATATTCCGCGCATTCTCGCGGTTCTGCGAGCTCGATCATGAAAGTC
>Ga0316198_10002305_pt1 | contig 11504 bp, 7 predicted proteins | sample OudBieAanoxic_MG_FD_204935 | JGI IMG/M metagenome (GOLD analysis project Ga0316198, IMG submission 204935) | Coastal sediment microbial communities from Oude Bieten Haven, Netherlands - site A anoxic | ecosystem: Environmental > Aquatic > Marine > Coastal > Sediment | place: Netherlands... | reverse complement strand
CTGCTGGCTTGCATACTGGGCCGCCTGGGTAGCCAGGCGCTCGGCCCGCAGCCGCTCGAAGGCGCTGTAGTTGCCGCTGTACAGGGTGAGCCGACCGCCCTCGAGCTGGGCGATATGGGTGCAGACCCCGTCGAGGAAATCCCGGTCATGGGCGATCAGCAACAGGGTCCCGGTATAGGCCTTGAGCCACTCCTCCAGCCAGATCACCGCGTCCAGATCCAGATGGTTGGTGGGCTCGTCGAGCAGCAACAGATCCGACCGGCACATCAGCGCCCGGGCCAGATTCAGCCGCATCCGCCAACCGCCGGAGAACTCGCTGACCTGACGCACTTCGTCGCCGGGCTCGAAGCCGAGCCCGGCCAGCAGCCTGGCCGCCCGGCTCGGCGCCGCATATCCATCCACCGCATCGATCCTTCCGTGCAGATCGGCCACGGCCAGACCATCTTCCTCCGCCTCGGCCCGGGCGAGCCGGTCCTGGAGCCGACGCAGCTCACCGTCCCCATCCAGCACGTATTCCAGTGCCGGCCGCGGATCGTCGGGTGTTTCCTGGGCCACATGGGCGATCACCCAATCCCGGGGCAGATGAAGATCGCCGGCGTCCGGGTGCAGCTCACCGAGGATGGCGGCGAACAGGCTGGACTTGCCGCTGCCATTGGCGCCAGTGACGCCCAGGCGCTGCCCGGGATAAATGCTGAAATCCGCGCCCTCGAACAGCACCCGGGGTCCGCGGCGAAGAGCAAGGTTTTCCAGTCGCAACATGGGCAGACGAGCAGCCGGGTCGGCGTGACCCGGCCCGGGTCACTCAGGTCGGGCCGGGCTGCGCGGCGGCGGCGGCGGAGCGGATTGTGCTTGGGCAGCACTCCAGGCCGCCGGCAGGATCAGTGGAATCGTCCTCGACATCTTTCTTAGGTATCTCTCGCAGCCGTGCCAGGAAAAAAAAGCGATGATGCGGCCCGTCTGCCCGTCAGGCCACGAGAGCGGCTCGCGCACTCGTGCAGCGGCTCCGGGCGTAAACAGTCAACTTTAAACCGCGGCGATCCGGCGAGCACGATTTTCAACAGGAAGCCCGGGCCGGCCGCTACTTCAGACCGGATTGTACAGTCTGGCCCTCCGGCTTCAGTTACAGCCGTAACCGGCATCCCGTCCGGCGCAGGCCCCGCAGCCTGAAACCTGCCTCGCGACAGCGCCGGGAGAGTCACGTATTCAGGCCTCGGAAACGGCTTGGCAAACACCGCACCATTCCCTATGGTGTCCCCATGCCCGAGCCGCGCCCATTACCCGCCTGGAATGACCGCTGGGCGCTGTTCCTGGACGTGGACGGCACGCTACTGGACATCGCCGATCACCCGGACGATGTCCGCACCACCCCCAGACTCAAGCTGCTGGTGCGACGGGCAGGGCTGGAACTCGGCGGTGCGGTCGCCCTGGTCAGCGGTCGCGCCATCGCCGACCTGGACCGGTTGTTCATGCCGCTGCAGTTGCCGACCGCCGGCCTGCACGGGATAGAACGGCGATCCGCGGACGGCACCATGCACTACCGCCCCGCGCTGGAGGACCGGCTCCACGACATCAAGCGGGAGCTGATGGAATTCGCCGATAACCGGACCGGACTGCTGCTCGAGGACAAGGGGGCGGCGCTGGCTCTGCACTACCGGAACGCGCCGGGCGCAGCCGGGGAAGCCACGGAGATCATGGACCGCGTGGCCCGGGATGCCGGCGATCAGTTCCACGTCCAGCACGGCAAGATGGTCCTCGAACTCAAACCGGCCGGCCAGGACAAGGGAACAGCTATCCTTCAATTTATGGATGAGAGTCCTTTCCGTGGCCGGATCCCGGTCTTCGCCGGCGATGACGTCACCGACGAGGACGGATTCGCGGCGGTCAACCGACTCGATGGCGAATCGATCCGCGTCGGCGACGGCAAGTCCACGGCCGCCCGATACCAGATCGAGTCGGTGAACCAGCTTCTGGGCTGGCTGGAACATAATCTTCTCGAAGACGGACACGGGCAACTGGAGACGGAACATGTCGAGCCTTGATCTGGCCATCATCGGCAACTGCCAGACCGCGGCACTGGTCGACCGGGGCGGGCGGATCGTCTGGTCATGCTATCCGGGCTTCGACGGTGACCCGGTGTTCTGCGATCTGTTGGGCGGCAACGGAGAGCGCGAGACCGGTTTCTTCGACGTCCTGCTGGACGATCTGGAATCCACCGAACAATCGTATCTGACCAACACCCCGATCCTCGAGACCGTGCTGCGCGACCGCCACGGCGGCGCCGTCAAGATCGTCGATTTTGCGCCCCGGTTCCGCCAGTTCGATCGCCATTTCCGGCCCACGACCATCGTGCGCTATGTGGAGCCGCTGGAAGGCAATCCTCGGGTCACCATCCGTCTGCGCCCCGCCAGCGAGTATGGAGCGGAGAAACCTACGGTCACCTTCGGCAGCAACCACATCCGCTATGTGGGACCTCAGATCACGCTGCGACTGACTACCGACGCCTCGATCAGCCACGTGCTGTCGGAACGCAATTTCGTCCTCACCGGGCCGCTGGCTTTTATCCTGGGTCCGGACGAAAGTCTCCGCGACTCGGTGATGTCCGTGAGCCGCCGCTTCTACGAGCGTACCCGGGATTACTGGCGTGCCTGGGTCCGGACCCTTTCGATCCCCTTCGAGTGGCAGGATGCGGTCATCCGCGCCGCCATCACCCTGAAGCTGTGCACCTTCGAGGACACCGGCTCTGTGGTTGCGGCGATGACCACCTCCATCCCGGAGGCAGCAGGGACCCAGCGCAACTGGGATTACCGCTTCTGCTGGTTGCGCGACAGTTTCTTCGTCGTCCATGCGCTGAACCGGCTCGGTGCCACCAATACGATGGAGGCTTATCTCCGCTATATCCTGGACCTGGCGGCCGCCACCGACGGCGGGGCGCTGCAACCGGTCTACGGCATCCGCGGCGAGGCCGGGCTGGTCGAGCGGATGATCGATTCCCTCCCGGGTTATCGCGGCATGGGCCCGGTACGGGTCGGCAACCAGGCCCATGAGCAGATCCAGCACGACGTCTATGGCTCGGTGATCATGTCTGCCACCCAATTCTTCTTCGACCAGCGCCTGTCCATCACCGGCGGCGTCGATCAATTCGAGCTGCTGGAGGTGCTCGGTCAGCGCGCCATCGAGTTCCACGACAAGCCCGACGCGGGCATCTGGGAATACCGGGGCCGGTCCAGGGTGCATACATTTTCCAGCCTGATGTGCTGGGCCGGCTGCGATCGCCTGGCGCGTATCGCCGCACATCTGGGTTTGGAGGAACGCAGCCGCTACTGGCGAGACCACGCGGAACGCATCCGCGCAATGATCCTCAGCCGAGGCTGGAGCGAGAAGCGCAACTGCTTCGTCGACAGCTTCGACGGCGACGATCTCGACGCCAGCATGCTGCTGGTCCACGAACTCGGCTTCCTGCCGGCGGACGATCCGCGCTTCCTCGGCACTATCGCCGCGGTGGAACGCGACCTGCTGCAGGACGGCCACGTGTTCCGCTATCGATCGGCCGACGACTTCGGCAAGCCCGAGAACGCCTTCAACATCTGCACCTTCTGGTACATCAACGCGCTGGCGGACTGCGGCAGGACCGCGGAGGCCCGGGCCCTGTTCGAGGACATGCTGGCGAGCCGTAATTCCAGCGGCCTGCTCTCGGAGGATCTCGATCCCGCGACCGGCGAGCTGTGGGGCAATTTCCCGCAGACCTACAGCATGGTCGGCATCATCAATGCGGCGCTGCGTCTGAGCGAACCTTGGGAGACAGCATTTTGAGCAGACTGATCGCGGTATCCAATCGGGTCGCCGACCCCAGCACCGGCAAGACGGCCGGCGGTCTGGCGGTGGGGCTGCTGGCCGCCCTGCGGAGACAGGGTGGCGTCTGGTTCGGCTGGGGCGGGAAGACCTGCAAAGGAGAGCCCAGCGATCCCACCGTGGTCAGGCGCGGCAGGATCAGCTACGCCACGGTCGATATCGACGAGACCGAATTCGACGACTACTACAACGGCTACTCCAACGGCTGCCTGTGGCCCCTGTGCCATTACATGCTCAACTTCTTCAATTACGAGCGTCGTTTCGGGGTCGCCTATCAGCGGGTCAACGCCCTGTTCGCCCGCAAGCTCCGACCGATGCTGAGCAACGATGACGTTATCTGGGCCCACGACTACCATCTGATCCCCCTTGCGGGCGAGCTGCGAAAGGCCGGAGTGGAAAATCCAATCGGTTTTTTCCTGCATGTTCCCTTCCCGAATATCGATGTCCTGCGCACTCTCCCGGGGCATCGACTGATCCTGGAGATGCTGACCCGCTATGACGTCATCGGCTTCCAGACCAGCGGCGACGTGCGCAGCTTTATCGAGGGCCTGGCGCGGGTCGGTTTTCTCGAAGCCCGCCTCGGTTACGACCGCTTCCGGGCCTGCGGCCGCGAGTTCACCGCGGCGGCGTTTCCGATCGGGATCGACGTCGCGGGAGTAAAGCAGATGGCCGAGCGTTCGGTGAAGAGCGCGACGGTGAAAAGGACGGAGCAAGGCCTGGTGGGAAGAGATCTGATCATCGGCGTGGACCGTCTGGATTACAGCAAGGGTCTGCCGCAGCGCTTCCGGGCCGTGGGGGAATTGCTGGCCAAATATCCCGACACCCGGGGCCGGCTGGTCTTTATGCAGATCGCGCCACCGACCCGCAGCGGCGTGCGAGCCTATCAGGACATCCGTGAAGAACTGGAACAGCTGACCGGCAATATCAACGGCCGCTTCGCGGAGCCGGATTGGGCGCCGATCCGCTATCTCAACCGGGGCTTCTCCCGCAATATGCTGATGGGCATGCTCAGGGTCGCCCGCATCGGGCTGGTGACGCCCCTGCGGGACGGTATGAACCTGGTCGCCAAGGAATTCGTCGCCGCCCAGAACCCCGAGGATCCGGGCGCGCTGATCCTCTCTCCACTGGCTGGCGCGGCCGAAGAACTGGATGCCGCGGTGATCGTGAATCCCTACGACGCAGAGGGCGTCGCCGAAGCGATCCAGCGCGGCGCCAACATGCCGCTGGGCGAGCGCCAGGAACGCTACCGATCCATGCTCGCACAGCTGCAGCTCAACGACATCAGCGCCTGGACGGAGCGATTCCTCGCCGCTCTCGAGGCCGTGCGCGAGCGAGACGCGGCTTAGCCCCCGACCTGATCCATCCGGGCGTCGGGCATCCGACGACCTGCATCGATGCCGCTACGGGCACAGGCACCTGGTGGCACCATCGCCGGCACTTGCCGGCAGCGGTGCTGCAACGGCTAACATAGGATTGACGCCCGGCGCCCACGCGGTGCCGACCCGGAAACCGAAGGGACGAAAGGGACAGAATTCGTGTTGATCGAGCGGGCCATGACCACCGTGCTGCGCGCGATCAGCGACCGTTATGCGCGCCTGGAGAATATCGGCCAGTTCATCGAGGTCCCTCCCGGCGACCCGGCCGAACGACTGATGCTCTATCTGCACGTCCCCTTCTGCGTCGTGCTGTGTCCATTCTGCTCCTTCCATCGGGTGCGTTACCAGGAGGCCAAGGCTCGCCGCTACTTCGATGCCCTGCGCCGGGAGATCAGGATGGCCCACGACGCCGGGTTCCGATTCGGCGAGATCTACGTGGGGGGTGGCACGCCGACCGTGGATGCCGCCGAGCTCGCCAGGACCATCGAGCTGGCCCGCAAGCTCAGCCCGATCAGCCGGGTCTCCATCGAGACCAACCCGGACGACCTGGTCCCCGAACGTCTGCGGATGCTCCGGGATGCAGGGGTCAACCGTCTCTCCGTGGGCGTGCAGAGCCTGGACGATAGCTTGCTGGGGGAGATGCAGAGGCGCGATAAATACGGTAACGGCGACCAGATCCGGACGCGGCTGGCCGCAGTCCAGGGCATGTTCGACACCCTCAACGTGGACCTGATTTTCAATCTGCCCCACCAGACCGTCGAGTCGATCCGCCGGGATATCCATATCCTCACCCGGGAGATCGGCGTGGACCAGATCTCCTGTTATCCCCTGATGGGCTCGCGCTCGACCCGGGTGGCCATGAAGAAGGACATGGGCCGGGTGAGCTATGGCCGGGAAAAACCGCTGTATTACGACATCCTCCAGCAGCTGCCCGCGGATTACACACCCAGTTCGGCCTGGTGTTTCTCCCGCGGCGATAGCGTCATCGACGAGTACATCACCCAACACGAGGATTATCTCGGGCTGGGCAGCGGCGCCATGAGCTATCTGCGGGGCCGGCTGTACGCGGCGTCGTTTTCCATCAACCGCTATGTCCGCCTGATCGACAGCGGCCACTCCGGCATCACCCGATATTCGCAATTCGGCGAGCGCGACCGCATGCGCTACTACTTTCTGATGAAGTTGTTCAGCCTGAAGCTCAACAAGGCCGAGGCGGAAGCGCGTTGGGGCGGCCGCTTCGCCAGGACCCTGTGGAAAGACTTTGCCGCCTTCCGGATGCTGGGCGGGATCCGCGACGACGGCGAGAGCTGGTATCTCACGCGCCGCGGCATGTACTACTGGGTGCTGATGATGCGCGAGTTCTTCATCGCGGTATCGAACTTCCGGGACCTGATGCGCCTGAGCATCCGCAGCGAGCTGGATCCGGAAGACCGCGCCGATCTGCCGGGTGCCGCCTGAGCCATCGCAGGAGTCATGCCGGACCCGGCATCGGCCCCGAGACGCCGAGCCCGCAGCATTCTCCGACCCGATCGGGCGCCTTTTGAAACACTTAACTTAATGCTATACATATCAATGGGTTAAGAACCTAATAGGAATCTACCCCCATTGACCTAGGTTCATGGTGAGCCTCCATGCAAAAAAGGAGGAAGCCATGGGCAGCACACGAAGGATTCTCGGTACTGCTGTCGCGGCATCCCTGATCGCGACCGCAGCCTGGGCACTCACTCAGCTCGAATTTTCTTCGCCCTTCGAGCTATCCGATCAGACTCCGGATATCGACCTGGCATTCAAACCGAAGCTGGTCCTCCTGACCAACGGCCAGCTGATTTCAGTCTACGCTGACGCCATCGACAACGCCCCGGACCGCTATGCCTACGATGCCAAGTCAGACGCATTGCATCCGGCGCGGGATATCTTCGCCCGCCGCTGCGATTCGGCGAACACCGACTGCGCCGATCCGGACAACTGGAGCCCGGCAGTCAACCTTTCGAATACGGCGCTGGTTTCCAGCATCGAGGCAGACTGGGATGGCGAACGGGACGGCAGCGCGGAGCGCAAGCCGTGTTACGGCGACTCGGCCAAGCCGAACGTCTACAGGGCCGGCAACCGGGTCGTGGTCTCATGGGTAGACAGATACTGCCCGGACGGCGATGTGGCAACGCCCGTGATCGAACCGACCGTCCAGCGCACCGTGACCTACCGGGACCGGGACTTTGTCGAGGTCCCGTTCGGCTGCCTCTACACCGTCGCGTCCGCCAACGGCGGCGCGGACTGGGGCACGCCAGTACAGATGACGACGGGCTTCCGGGACGCCAAGCAGGACGTCAACCGTGGACTGGGCTCGGGGCACTGGGCCGTCGTCTGGCAGGAAGACCCCAGCGGGCTGAAGCTGGGCGAAGCTGAAGGACCGGGGGATGGCGCCTCCGGTGCCAGGGTCGCCAAGGGCACGGACATCTGGTACGCCTACGCCGATCCCGGCTGGGTCGATCCGGACCCGGCCGACGGCTTCGGGTTCTGGCGGCCGCCGCTGCGGCTCACCGACAACTTCACCGGGCAGGCGCCGGGCGGAGATATGGACACCGTGCGGGAGGCGGACGGCACCGAGGTCCGGCCCCAGGACATGGAGGGTGGCATCACGGGCGCGTCGCGACCCAACCTGGCACTGGTGGATGACAGCGGCCGCAGCGGCAGCCGGATCGCCGTCGTGGCTTACGAAGAGACCAAGGGCTCTCAGCATCTGGATGAAGGCAAGTTCGTCCGTTTCCACAGCTTCGTCTGGAACCAGATAGGCCTGGATGACCCGGCCGGCTGCATGATCAGCGACCCCGCCGAAAACTCCCGACGGGTGCGTGTTGTGCCCCAGAAGGGAGTCGGACCCGCCTCGGGGCTCCGTGTTGCTGTTTTCTGGCGCCAGGGCGTCTACAAGCAGGGCGGCCCGTCAGACATCATGCTGCGGTTCGGCTACGCGGATCCCGCTGACAAGACGATCACCGGGCTGGAACCGGCGCAGATGAAACCGTCGGTCGACCCCGCGTGTGTCACCTCCGACTATGAGATGGCGCTGAATCTGGCCAATGAGCCCGGACTGAACCTCAGCAGCGAGACGCCCACGGCGACCATCGCCAACCTGGGGGACACGACCGGCGCCAACAATTACGAGGACGCCCGGGCCCATCGGGGCGTACTGCGGGGCGATGATTTTTACCTGGGTTGGACCTACACCCCGGACTGGGCGGTGGCCCGTTACACCGACCGGGAAAACTACAATTTTTGGGTCCGGCACTTCGACGGCGCTCTGGATGCCTGGGAAGCTCCGGTCAATGTGTCGCGGGCCGACGACACAAGTATCAGCGTCCGGGAGCCCCGGCTTGTGGGTATGCCGGGAAGCGGTCCCGGCTGCGCTGATCCAGCCAGCCCGGCGGATCCGGAAGACTGTCAGCACAAAGGCACACTGGTGGCTGCCTGGGGCACCGAGACCAATGTCTACGACCATATCGGTGGCGCACAGGATCTCGAGATCTATTTCACCCGCACCACCGACAAGGCGGCGAGCTTCGAACCTGTCGTCGTCGTGCCGGATCGGGGGGACAACAGTCGCTTCGAGTCCCAGCTGCGAACGACCCCGGCCGGAAACGTGGTCTACGCGGTCTGGGGCGAGCGCGACGCTTCGGGTAGCGCTATCCGGGCCATGTTCGCCAAGGCCATCGCCATGAGCAACGAACCGCCGGTCGCCAGGATCACCGACCCTGCACCGGCGAATGTCGGTCAGATCGTAAGACTCGACGGAAGGGGCAGCAGCGACCCGGAAGACGCTGCCCTGACCTGTATCTGGACCCTGTCCGTTCCACCCGGCAGCCGGGCCGTGCTGTCTGATCCCCAGGCCGCGACCCCGAGCTTTACGGCCGACATCGCCGGCGTCTACACAGCGACGCTGGTCGTCGACGACGGGGTCCACCAGAGCGGTCCGGACGCGGTGTCGATCAACGCCGTGCCCCTGGGCGCAGATCTGGGCATCAGCCTGAGCGTCGCCGACCTGGAGGTGCGGACGAAACGGAGATTCAGCCTCGACATCACGGTCACGGATGCGGGCCCGGGTGAGGCCCACAACGTGCAGATCGGCGTCACTTTACCGGCCAACGTGAGCGCGATAGGCAGCGACCTGTGCGCACCGGCGGCCGGAGGCCTGAGCTGCACGATCCCGCAGATGGGCGCCGGAAGCTCCGGCAAGGTCAGCGTGACGCTCTATGCCGAGACGGAAGGTGCCGCGACCATCGCCGCCAGCCTCAGCAGCGACATGACGGACCCGGATCCCGCCAACAACCTGACCAGCATCAGCCTCGACGTCACCGCCGGCGACGGCGGAGGCGGCAGCGGTTCCATAGGGTTGTTGGAACTCCTGGCGCTGGGAATCGGGAGCCTTTCGCTCCTCGGCAAGACTCCGCGGCGCGTCTGAGTACTTTGTGGCTGCCCATTCAAGCCCGCCTGCCCTCCTCGTGGAGGGCAGGCGTCTTTTTCTGCGCCGCGCCTCGGACTGACATGACCCGGGCCGACGTCGCGAAGCGGATTGAGCTGCGTATCCCGGCATGCCGGTTCTTATCCGGATAGATGAGGACACCTGGTCTCACCCTATCCACAAGGCTCGCTTTTACGGGCGAGCGCCTCAGCGTCGCGAACCGGTGTGGGCGGTCGGGGGCTCGGTCGATCTCGTGTGACCTCTTTCCTGGACCGCTTGTCTGACTTCACCGGCGGTGGCACAGTGGCGCACATGGCTAACGGAGTCTTCATCAAAGGATTTGCGCTGGGTGTCGCGGTCGCCGTCGCCGTTCCCGTCGTCGCCGTCGCGGTGCTGACCGGTGGCCGGCCGCTGGCCCGGGCCGCGTCCCGGGGCGCCGGGATGCTGGCCGACAAGGCCCGGGAGGCTGCGGCCGAGACCGGCGAGATCATCGAGGACCTGATCGCCGAGAGCCGGGCCGATCTGGACGAGGCCAGGGCGGATGCGGGCTTCGTAGACGCCGAGCCGGCTGCTGAACAGGATCGGGCCGAGGAAACCAGCGGTGCTTCCTGAGGCGCGACTGGTCCACGCCATACCGGGACGGATGCGTTTGCGGCTGCCCGCCATGCGCGGCGACGATCCGTATTTTCTCAGGCTCCGCGAAGCGCTGCTGGAACAGGCGCCCGGGGCCGGCGTTTCGATCTCACCGAGGACCGCCAGCGTCCTGGTCGAAGACACGGAGCTGCGTCCTCGGGAACTCGCCCGCCTCGCCCGGGAGCATGGCTGGTTCACGCTGGTCAGCAAGCCTGCCGCGGGGCGAGATCGCCCGCCCCTGACCACAAGCGTGACGGATCTTCTTGACGCCAGCCGCGCCACGCCGTCCCTGGTCGCCATCCTGGTAGCCCTGGCCATCCTGCAGGTGGCCCGCGGACAGGTCATGGTGCCGGCGCTGTCATTGCTCTGGTTCGCGTTCGAACTGGTGCGCCGACAGGGAGCGTGGTCGCGCACTCCGGAAACGTCGCGGGCTCCGTCGGATCAAGCCCTGCACTGAGATTTTCACGCCATGGCCTTATCTGCCGGCCACTCACCCGCCTGGTCGCTGCGCCTCGTCCACAGTGCTGTGCCGGGGCGTGCCAGGTTCCGCCTGCAGGCTCTCGGCAATGCCAACGGCCGGGCGCAACATGCCGTCGCGGCGCTCAGATCCCTGCCTGGCGTCCGCCGGGTCAGGGCTAACCCGGCGACCGGCAGCCTGCTGATCGATTACGCGGCCGAGGAGCCGGTCGAGACGCTGCAGGAACGGGTTTCGGTCAGCCTGAGCCACGCTTTCGAGCGCCCGGTAAATACTGACGGCGCCACCGCCGATCGCCGGTCGGCCGGGATCTCTCCCCAAGCCGGCGTCGTCCGCTGGCTCGATGCCCTGACCCGGCCGGCTCCGCCCAGCCCGACCGGTTCGGCGCGCCCGCAGCCGGGCCTGCCGTGGCACGCCATGGATCGTTCGTCGCTAACCCAGCGCCTGGCGGCTGATGGGAAAGACGGTCTGAGCGCGGCCGAGGTGGCCGAACGTCTGGATCGATACGGCCCCAATTTGCTTCCGGAGCTGCTGCCGCCCTCGGCGCTCGAAATGTGGGTGCGTCAATTCACCACCTTGCCGGTGGGCATGCTGGCTGCGTCGGGTGGGATCGCCCTGGCGACCGGCGGCATCGTGGACGCAGTCGCCATCGGCGCCGTGGTGCTGACCAATGCAGTGATCGGCTACGGCACCGAACGCAAATCGGAGCAGACCATCG
>Ga0316198_10002303_pt1 | contig 11508 bp, 10 predicted proteins | sample OudBieAanoxic_MG_FD_204935 | JGI IMG/M metagenome (GOLD analysis project Ga0316198, IMG submission 204935) | Coastal sediment microbial communities from Oude Bieten Haven, Netherlands - site A anoxic | ecosystem: Environmental > Aquatic > Marine > Coastal > Sediment | place: Netherlands... | reverse complement strand
CGGGAGGCGACACTGACGCTTGGTTTTATCCGTGACTCCGTGGGAGTTGATGGAGAAATCGAAGTCAGACTGAACAGCGAACGGCCGGAAATGGATGCGATATTGCGTGCTTGGCTGGCCGATCAGGCCGGTCTCGCGCCGGCAGCGGAATCGCTCGGACCTCCGTGCGGGCCGACGACGGTGGTGAGTCGGCTTGGGGCAGCGCGGTTGGCGCCCGCCTTGGCCGTGGTGTCCGGAGAGCTTCGGTGATCGCGCCCAACCTCGCGACGCGTCCTTTTCTGAACACCCGACCGGTGTGGGTGGTGACAGTTGTAGCGGGGGCGGTGACGGTCATCCTGCTCGCATTCAACTTGCGACTTTTCCTGGTCGCAAATCGTACCCTTGCCGACGAATCCGCGACCCGGGACGCGCTCCTCAAAAAACATGCGAGCCTGGAAGCCGCGGTGCGAAAAGACGTCGAGGCTTTGGAGAGGGTGCCCTGGCGGTCGTTGACTCGCCGTGTCGACGCCACCAATTTACTTCTTCGGGAGCACTCATTTTCGTGGCTCGGCATGCTTGACGACATCGAGAGGGTGATGCCGTACGATGTGCGACTCACAAAGATTGCCCCGAAGGTCGGTGATGATGGGGCCGTACTTTTCTTGGCGTTGATAGCCCACAATCGGGATGCGATGCTCGAGCTGCTCGATAACCTGGTTGCGGATCCGCAGTTTTCCGACCCGACACCGTCGACGGAATCGACGCCAGAAGAAAATGCAGCTTCGGCCTACGTTATGAATCTACGGGTCAACTATCATCCGAATCCGGAGGCGATGTGACCATCGACCTTCGACCGTGGCGTCGTCTCCTCGCAGTGTGGCTGCCGGCTGTTGTGTTGTGCACGGTGACTGCGGCTGCCTATGTCTGGCAGACATCTGAATCTGGTGGTCGACGTGCCCAGATTCGCAACCAAATTGAAGAACTTGAGCAGGAGATCGCCCGGCTTGAACGGATGCAACTGGCGACAGCATCTGATCGCCAGACCGTGGAAGAAATCGACCGCCAGTTTGACCTCCTATACAACGACGTCTTCGGTAGCCTCGACCAGCGACTGACGAGAATTCTGCGTGCGGTCGGAACCGCAACCCGCGAAGCAGGAGCTCTCCCGAGTTCGTTCAGTTATTCGGCGACTGACGACCAGGTAACAGGGTTTATTCGATTCGGCGTTCGGTTTTCGGTCGACGCGGAGTACATGCAGATTCGGCAAATGCTGGCCACGTTGCGGTCGAGTCCTGAATTTCTTGTGGTCGAAGACTTGAATCTCTCAGGCGACGAGGATCCCGTGAGCCGGGAGCTGGCGATCTCGGTCAATATTTCAACCTTCCTCGCCGAGGCTGATGCGGGTCAGCTTCGCCGGCTGACTGGCGGCACTGCGAATGCAGCAGAGACGACCGATGGCTGAGCGAAAGCTCGGCAACGAGCGCGTCCGGCTGGCAGTTTTGTTGGCGGTGCTGGCTGTCGCGGCGGTTGTAGCTGTCGTACGAATGCTCGGTGGTGGTGGTATTGGCGGCGGCAGATCCCAGTCGGGCGAGCTCGAATACGAGGCGCGGAACCTGCGACCTCTGCAAACCGATGCGATTGGCCGGCAGGATGATCAGTCGGTGGAGTCCGGGGGCAACCCATTTGCATTCCGTGCGCCTCCGACGCCGACCCCGAATCTCACGCCGCCGCCGACGCCGATTCCTCGTCCCACGATGCCGCCCCGCCCGACACCGAAGCCGCGGATTGGGATCGGAGCTGATGGTGAACCCAAACCACCACCACCGCCCTTCGATCGTGAGTACATTGGAAACCTTGGACCTGGACGGATGCATGTGGCGGCGTTTCGCAAGAAAGACGAGAAAGCCGGCTCCAGCGAGATCGATGTTGCGGTGGCGGGCGCTGTGCTTGATGGAGTCTTTATTGTGCGTGAAATCGGACTGGAATCGGTCGTCATCGGCTTTGTCGGTTACGCCCCTTCGGAGGACACCCGTGTACCGTTGTCAGAAGATTAGATCCCGGGTTCTTGCAACCATGACCGCGGTGGCCCTGTTGATGGGCGCGGTCGGCTGTTCGACAGCCAAACAGACGGCCGATGACGGCGAAGACGCCTTCAAAAATAAGAACTGGGATGCGGCCGTCTACCACTATCTCCAGGCATTGGCAGAGGATCCGGAAAACGTCGAGTACAAGATGCAACTCGCTTTCGCCCGACAGAAGGCGGCGAAAAAGCACTTCGACAACGGGATCATGCTGCGCAAGTTGGGCCGCCTGCTGTCGGCGCGCGATGAACTGCAGATGGCGGTTCAGCTCGATCCATCGAATCAATACGCGGAGCAGGTGCTCGAGGAAGTCCTGGAGGAGATGGAGATCCTTTCGGGGCCCGGCGGGGAACGCGATCTCGAGCGGATGAAAGCGGAGGCCCGGGAAGCCAAGGTCAAGCCGCCGGTGCTCGATCCCACCTCCAGAGAACCCATCACGCTCAACTTCCCGCGGCCGAAACCGATCAAGGAGATTTACAACGCGATCGGTAAGGCATATGGCTTCAACGTCCTCTTCGATCCCAAGCTGAAGGACGACCGCCTCGCCATCGAGCTCCGCGATCTTACCGCCGAGCAGGCGCTGGAGATGGTGATGCAGGGGGCGGGCCATTTTTACAAGGTGCTCGATGAGCACTCGATTATCATTGCCGATGACACCCCCCAGAACCGGCGCGAGTACGAAGACCTGGTCATCAAGACCTTCTTCCTCTCCAACGCCGACGTCAAGGAGATTGACAAGCTGTTGCGGTCGCTGATCGAGGCGCGCAGACTCTCCACCAACGAGCAGCTCAACGCGATCACTCTTCGCGACACCGCGGACAAGGTGGCGATCGCCGAGAAGCTCATCCGCATCAACGACAAGGCCAAGGCCGAAGTACTTATAGATGTCGAGATCCTGATTTTGGCCACGTCCAAAAATACCAATATCGGAACCGCGCTCTCGAACTACAGTTTCACCCTGGGGTTCGATCCCAGTTCCGTCAACACCAACCCCGATGCGCCCGAGGGCTCCATAGGGCTCGGTGATTTCGCGAATATCACCAGGAGCGACTGGTTCATCAATGTGCCCTCGGTCCTCATCAACCTCGCAAAATCATCGGGCGAGGCTACAGTGTTGGCGCAGCCGCAGCTCCGTATCAGCGAGGGTGAGAAAGCGAGCTTGTTGATCGGTGACCAGGTGCCGATTCCCGTCACCAGCTTCAACACCTCTGGCACCATCGGCAGTAACGTGGTTCCCATCACCTCCTTCCAGTACCGCGACGTCGGCATCCAGATCGAGGTCGAGCCCCGTGTCCACCACAACCGCGAGATCACCCTCGAACTCAAGGTCGAGATCTCCAACGTTGGAGAAACTGTCAGGGTAGGTGAGACCGATGCCATCACCATCGGCACCCGCACCATCACGTCGGTGATTCGGCTGAAGAGCGGTGAATCGAGCCTGCTCGCCGGCCTCATCCGCCGCGACAAGACCAAAGGTGTGACCAAGACGCCTTTGCTGGGCGACATCCCGATCCTCGGCCGCCTGTTCAGAAATGAAACCACCTCCGACAAGAACACCGATCTCGTGCTCACGCTCACCCCGCAGATCATCCGCTTCCCCGATATCGACGCCGAGGACCTGGCGCCAGTCTGGGTTGGGACCGAGAGCCGAATCTCGTTCACCGGATCCCGGCCGCGGGTGGAATCAGGTCGCGCACCGACGGGTCCGTTTGATGAGCGATCTCGCAGCAGAGAGAGCACAGGTTCCAGCCAGGGCCAGCAAAGGCCGACTCCGAGACGGCCGACCGCTCCGCGCAGGGCCAGCCCCGAGCAGCAGACGCCGAACACCGGGATAGAGCTCGTACCTCCGCCTGAAAACAAGAGCCTGTCAGACGGCGATGCCTCTTCGCAAGATGTCGGCTGGGAAGACGTGCCCGAGTTTGTGCCGACCGATGCGATTGATCTTTCGGTCCCGCCGATGCTGGTTGGTCTCGAGCCGTCGGTGATTTCGCTTCGACCCGGCCAGGAGACGGTGCTGCAGATTGTCGTCCGAGGCGGTTCGGGGTCCTTCCGAATGCCGGTCGGTCTCTCCTACGATCCGACGCGAGTTTGGATCCACGACATCGTGCCCGCTCCCGGAGTGGATATCCTGCGCGACGCTGTGGATCCGACGCAGGGTTGGGTGGATCTCGAGTTCGTGGTTGCGAATGCCATGGAGAGCGGCCAAGCGGTGGTGGCGCTGCACGTACAGGCCCTCGATGCAGGGCCGGTGCCACTGATCTTAGCCGCTACCGAAGCGGTGACTTCGGAAGGCGCGCTGGTGCCGGTGGCGGCATCGGACGGCGCCCTCTTCGTGAATGGCAACGGGAAGGTTTTAGAGGAACCGTGAAGATAGCGGCGAAAAGTCACCGGGGGTTCACCCTCGCCGAGTTGGTGATGGTAGTAGCCCTGATCGCCGTCCTCTCGGCGATGGCCTTGCCTGTGGCCAAATTCACGGTTAAGCGACAGAAGGAGGCTGAACTCCGGCTCGCGCTGCGCCAGATACGGACGGCCATTGACGAGTACAAGCGAATGTCGGACCAGGGCCTCATTCCGTTAACCCTTGGTGGGGAGGGCTACCCCGAAGAATTGGAAGATCTCGTGGAAGGCATCGAAGTCGTGGGTCAGGAAACCAAGATGAGGTTTCTGCGTCGCATACCTATCGATCCGATGACCCACGATGACTGGCAGCTGCGTTCCTATCAAGACGACGTCGATGAGACCAGCTGGGGGGGCGAGAATGTCTACGACGTTCGCACGAGCTCTGAGGGCACGGCCCTCGACGGGACGAAATATGCGGATTGGTAAAAGTATGAATTTCGGATTTCGGATTTCGGATTTCGGATTTCCGCCCACCCTCCCAGGTGGTATGGGTCGGCCTGTAAACGCCGACCGAACTCATAACTCAAAACTCAAAACTCAAAACTCTGCGAGGGGTTTCACGCTGATCGAGCTGATTGTCGTGGTGGCGATTATCGGCATTCTCGCCACCATCGCCATGCCCGCGATGCAGACTGCGCCGATCCGGGCGCGCGAGGCCGTTATCCGGGCCGATCTCTATGAACTGCGTTCGTGCATCGACCAGCACCTGGCGGATAAGGGGATGTACCCCGAAAGCCTCCAGGCCCTGGTCGATAGTGGGTATCTGAGGTACCTGCCGATCGATCCCTTTTCGGGCACAGCGGAGGGCGCGTGGGAGGAACTCTATGCCAACCCGGATGAACTCGAGGAGCTCGCAATAATCGAGGATGAGTACTCTACCGGCTACCAGGTAATCGATGTTCGCTATGCCGACGATACCCGGGTCGCGCTTGATGGGACGATGATCTACGAGTGGTGATGCAATTTCGGATTTCGGATTTCGGATTTCGGATTTGCCACCCGCCCTCCGGTGGATTGCGCCGCCCGTCCGAAAATTCGAAATTCGAAATCCGAAATCCGAAATCGAAAGAGGCGGGATACACGTTGGCTATGTTGGTCATGGTCATCGCCATCATGGCGATCATGATGGCGGCGGCGGTGCAAATCGTCAGCTTTCAGGCTCAGCGCGAAAAGGAAGCCGAACTCATCTTCCGCGGTAAACAGTACGTGGAGGGGATTCGACTCTACCGAATGAAGTACGGTCGATACCCGATGCGGATGAAGGAGCTGTGGGAAGCGGATCCGAAGGTGCTCCGCCAGAAGTGGACCGATCCCATCACCGGGTCCGACAGATGGGGCATAGTTTTCCAGGGACAGGAGGGCAGGAGAATCCGTCCACCCGGAACTGGCCCTCGACCGACTCCAACCCGGACCCCCGTTTTTGAGCGGCAACGAGAACGTGAGGGTGAGAAGGTCGGGCCGATCATCGGCGTTCACTCGTTGTCGACTGACACCAGCATCAAGGTCTACGAGGGCAGGACCCAATACGATATGTGGAAATTCGTGTTGCAGGAGGAGGGGCCGGCTGGGAGAACCCGAGGCGACGTCGATCCGGAGAGGACTCCGGGCCGCAAAACGCCCGGACCCGAGCGCACCGGCACGCCGAACTACTGATTCCCACCGTCCATCCCGATACAGGATCCAGGGTTCAGGGCCGCGGCTGTTTTGGTTCAAGCTGCATCCTGCATCCTGCATCCTGCGCCCTGCATCGAACATCGAACATCGAACATCGAGGATCGAGTGTCCGTTTGCATGCCGATGTAGTAGACTTCCGCGCCGTGTCGGATCGAATCCCTCCCGCGTTGCTGATTCAAACCACCCCGGATCGTGAGACGGTCGCGGCCGGAGTGTGGATCACCCGCGGTGCGGCCCACGATCCGCAGATGATCGCTGGCGCCACCCATCTCGTCGAGCACCTGACGCTGCGCGCATGCGGCGCGCACGATCGGCGGACGCTGGCTCGCCTCGTCGACAGACTCGGCGGCGAAGTGGATGCGTGGACCAGCTCAGAGCTGATGGGAATCAGCGTCAATACGACGACCGACGCAACCCACGACGCTCTCGATCTGCTGGTCGATGCCGTCCTCAGTCCGACCTTTGAACCCAACGATGTGGAGCTCGAACGGCGGGTGACTCGGGCTGAGCTTGAGCTGGTTGCCGACGACCCGGCTGAACGAGTTGGCGAGGCCCTGTTGCAAGCCGCGTGGGGCGAACACCCTTTGGCACGACCGGTTATTGGGACCGTGGAAACTCTCGACGCACTGACATCCGACGTTCTCAGGAACCACCACGCGGAGCTCCTTCGGGCGGGAGGGATGGTGGCGGCGGTGGTTGGGGATGTTGCACCTGATGAGGTCGCGAACAGACTTTCTCGCCTGCCGCTCCACCAGATCCCGACCGTTCCTGAGCTACCACCACTGAACTGGCGCGGCGCCCATCTCGATCTCAATCGAGAAGGCACCGATCAAGTCCATGCACGACTAGCCTTCGAAGCCCTCGCGGTTTCCGACCAAAGAATCCCTGCACTCATAATTCTCAATCGAACCCTGGGCGACGGTGCTTCGAGCCGGCTCTTCCAACGCCTTCGCGAGGAAGAGGGGCTGACTTACGACATCTGGTCCGGTCCCGTGATGTGGAGACTCGGTGGATTTCTTGAAGTTGGATGGGCCTGCGCTCCGCAGGCTTTCTCTGACTCCTGGCGGCTGGTCCTCGACGAGCTCGTCCGAATCTCTCGCGATCTCGCAGAAGAAGAGGTCGAGGTGGCAAAGGAGGGCATTCTGCGGGGGCTGCGCATGGACATGGAGTCTCCGTCGGCGAGATGCTCGCTCGACGTCGGCGAGATGCTTGAACACAACCGGAGATTCGATCCGGCGGTCGTTTGCCGCGAACTCGAAGCCGTCACCCGTGAGGACGTCCTGCGTCTGGCGGCCGAGATCCTGCAGCCCGACGGCTGTGCCTCCGCCGTCTGTGGTCCCGAAGGCGCCGCCACCAGAGTCGCGTAGCGCCCACTTCTGCAGCCGCGGGCGTTCGGCCGCTGCACGTGCCCGTGCTCAGGGGCGGCGGTTTGCGATTTCGAAGCGCTTTTCTCCAATCGCGGTTCCAGAGAGTGCCACGCCGCCACCCGGTTGGCTCTGCACCCACCCGATCGTGTTTGCCCACAGATGACCCAGATTGACCCAGATCAAAACAGAATTTTCTTTCAGGGGTTATCTGTGTGATCTGTGGGCTTTCTGGTGAGTTGGGCGGAAAATCCGAAATCCGAAATCCGAAATCCGAAATGACATGATGACGGGCTCGTCCTACGAGCCCAGTCAGAATGTCATCCTGAGCGAGCGAGTAGAGCGAGCGAGCCGAAGGATCTGCGTGGCCAGACGGGAATTCCTCATTCCGAATTCGTGATGTCGTATCATCCCTCCGTGGCGATCGAAGTCTTCATCCGCCGTCTCCCTCATGCCGAGGGTTTACCGCTTCCGGTCTATGCCACCGGCGGCGCCGCTGGGGCGGATATCTGTGCAGCGGTCGAGTCGGAGTTGATCCTATGTCCGGGAGAGCGCATGGCCGTGCCAACAGGCCTCGTTTTGGAGATTCCGAATGGCTTCGAGGGGCAGGTGCGGCCCAGGTCGGGCCTTGCGATCAAGGCCGGCCTTGCGATCGTCAACGCACCGGGCACCATCGACAGCGACTATCGTGGCGAGCTCAAGGTCCTACTGGTCAATCTGGGTTCAGATTCCGTTTCCGTCAACCGGGGCGACCGGATCGCGCAACTTCTTATCGCGCCTGTCACCCGCGCGTCATTCATCGAAATCGAAGACCTGAGCCCATCCGAACGCGGCGAGGGCGGCTTCGGCTCGACGGGCGTGTGACTGTGGAGGTCTTTGTTCTCGCCTCGGGTTCGTCCGGTAATGCTGTGCTGGTGACGTCGGGTGAGACCTCTTTGCTGGTGGACGCGGGCGTCTCCGCACTTCAGATCCGGAAGCGCCTCGAGGCTTTCGAAAGATCCCCGGACGATATCGACGCGGTTCTTCTGACCCACGAGCACTCCGACCACGTGCGGGGCCTCGACGTCTTTCTGCGCCGGCACCGGGCGGCGCCGGTGTGGACGACCCACGGCACATGGTCGAGGATCGATGTTCGAAGTGACGGGGGAGGCGAGCTCAGATCGGGCACCACAGTTCGCTTCGGAATACTCAGTGTTACTCCTGTCGCCACCTCTCACGATGCTGCCGAACCGTTGGCCTACGTTTTCGATGACGGTGGAAACAGCGCCGCCGTATGCACCGATACCGGGATCGTCACGCCGCTTCTCGAGCAGCGCCTCCAGGGCTGCGAGCTGCTCCTGCTCGAAACCAACCACGACAAGGACATGCTGCGCCACGGTCCCTATCCCTGGTCGCTCAAACAGCGGATCGACTCCCGCACCGGCCACCTCTCGAATCATCAGAGCTGCGAGGCTATTGATCGGGTCGGGTCAAAGGTCCTGAAGGCGGTCGTCGGGATGCACCTCTCGGCCGAGAACAATTGCCCGAATCTGGTGTGCGAGAACCTGCGGCAGACCGTCAGCAACGGCACCCAGGTCGACGCTGTCACGCGCAACGAGATGCTCCGGATCATCCTTGACGGGAAGGGCGTTGATTTCGAGAGTCGCGATCTGCCTCGCTAGCGCTAGGGTGCCAGGTCCGTAGTTCCGTCGTTAAGGTCTTCGATGTGGCGAGCCCAGGACCCGTGCAGCTGCAGCCGGTACGCTGCGGAACTACGGACCTGGCACCCTCTTGGCCGTCTCGCACCACTCCCGGGCGTTCTGGAACATCTGCAGCCAGGGTGAGACCTTGAGATCCTGGCGCCAGTCGGTCGGCATCCATCCCCATTGCCAGAGGGTCGCGGTCCGCTCGGGGTGCGGCATCATCGCCAGGTGGCGGCCGTCCGACGAGCAGAGCCCGGCAATGCCGTGTGGGGAGCCGTTGGGATTGTGGGGGTAGACCTCGGTGATCTCGCCGCTGTCGTCGGTGAAGCGGATCGGCGCGAGGCCCTCTGCGATGATGCGCTGCATGATCGTCTGGTCCGGGAATAGCGCGCGACCTTCTCCGTGGGCCGACCAGATGCCGAGTGTCGAGCCCTGCATGCCGCGAAGCATGATGGCCGGGCTCGGGCGAACGGTCACGGTGGCGAAGCGCGATTCGAATCTACCCGAAACGTTCCGCACAAAACGTGGTTGGGCGGTGTCTTCGATACCGAGCCACGGCACCAGACCGAGGAGAGCAAGGAGCTGGCAGCCGTTGCAGACTCCAAGACTGAAAGTGTCTGGGCGGTCAAGAAAGGTCTGGAACTGTGACCACAGAGCGCTGTTGAACCTGATCGATGCCGCCCAGCCTTTGGCGGCGTCGAGAACATCCGCGTGAGCGAAGCCGCCGACCGCTACCAGACCACGGAAGCGGTCAAGGGAGACCGTTCCCGCCAGCAAATCGGACATCGCCACATCCCACGGCTCAAAGCCTGCCGCGAGAAATGTCGCCGCCATCTCACGATCTCCGTTCGAGCCTTCCTCACGCAGGATTGCGATTGGGACCTTGGAATCACGGTCCATGATCGCCGGCGGTGTCGGCTGTGGGATGAAGGATAGAGCGTAGGGCGGCGCGGTGCGGTCGCGAAGACCTTCTCGCTCCGCGGCGACACAGTCGGGATTTGCCTGTTCGAGCTCGAGTCGAAAAGAGGTCGCCTCCCACAGGTCGCGAAGATCTCGCATGTCGGTGGAAAGAACCTCGCTACCGTTGACGACGATGCGGACCTCGGGCTCGATGACCGTCCGTCCGATGACCTGACACGGAACATCGGCTGTTCGAAAGACTTCGACCACGGTTTCTACGTCGGCTTCTTCGACCTCGAGCACCAGCCCAAGCTCCTCGGAGAAAAGACGGGAGATGGCGTCGGTGCCGGGTTCGTTGCCAAGTGCCACATCAATGCCGCAGTTACCGGCAAATGCCATCTCGAGCAGGGTCGTAATGAGTCCACCGTCGGAACGATCGTGACCGGCCGTCACGAGACGCACCGCTATGAGCTCCTGGGCGGCCTTAAAAGCCCGTGCAAATTGCGCCGTGTCTTCGAGATCTGGTGGTGTATCACCGATCTGCGACCAGACTTGAGCGAGAGCCGATCCTCCGAGCCTATGGCGGCCGCCACCGAGGTCGATCAGCAGCAGCCGTCCGCGGTCCGGGAGCTCGAGGCTCGGGGTGACGGTCTGCGTGATGTCAGAACAGCTCACATAGGCGGAGATCACGAGCGAACCTGGCGCCTTCACGATTTCCTCGCCACCGTTGTCGATGGGTGCTCTCGCCGCCATCGAAAGACTGTCCTTGCCGCCATCAACTGCGATCCCGAGCTCGAGCATGCAATCACGCATGGCGACGGCAGCGTCGTGCAGATCGGCCCCCTCTCCAGGCAGTTTGGCAGCCCACATCCAATTCGCCGAGCAACGCACATCCTCGAGAGCCGTCACCCTCGCCCATACCAGATTCGTAAGGGCTTCGCCGACCGCCATTCGTGCCATCGCGGCCGGGTCCAGGAGCCCCTTGAGCGGCTGTTCACCAATCGCGGTTGCGGCGCCGGTGGTGCCGAAGTGACTCTGCGCGATCACCCCAACGTCAGCGACGGTGAGCTGAAGTGGGCCGGCACATTGTTGCTGGGCGACCAATCCGCTGACGCTGCGGTCGACCTTGGTGGTGAGGAATCTCTTCGAGCCCACCGAGAGCAGCCGGAGCACTCGGTCGAGCGCCATCTGGACATCAATCCCCGAAGGGAGCTCCAGCGGTTCGAGGTTCAAACGTCGCCTCTCCATATTGAAGGTCTTCTGCGGAACTGCGCCGAGTATGTGATCGAGAACGAGGTCGACCGGGGCCGAGTCGTCTTGCTCGTCGTGGAGGATGACCCGTCCGTCGCCGGTGACCTTGCCGACGAAGGACACGGGAACTCTCTCTCGCTCGCACAGGGCGCGAAACGCGACCTCGTCACGGGGCCG
>Ga0316198_10002302_pt1 | contig 11510 bp, 12 predicted proteins | sample OudBieAanoxic_MG_FD_204935 | JGI IMG/M metagenome (GOLD analysis project Ga0316198, IMG submission 204935) | Coastal sediment microbial communities from Oude Bieten Haven, Netherlands - site A anoxic | ecosystem: Environmental > Aquatic > Marine > Coastal > Sediment | place: Netherlands... | reverse complement strand
TATTGAGCAAACCTACCTTGGGCGACGCAATACCGGCCACGGCGGTCACCAACTCACTGCCCATGACAGCAAACTGAAACAGATGATCCGCCGTGCAATCCACGTTCGCACCCAAGTCCAGCATATGTGTCAAGCCTGTCACCGAGGGAACGGCCGTGATGATGGCGGGACGGTCAATATAGGGTAGCATCTTGAGCACGAACCGCGCCGTCGCCATCAAAGCACCCGTATTGCCTGCGCTGACACAGGCATTTGCCTCGCCGGACTTGACCAAGTCAATAGCGACGCGCATGGACGAGTCCTTCTTAGTTCGCAGTGCCTTTGACGGCAGTTCGTCCATCGCCACTTCCTGAGAAGCGTGGCGGATCGATAGCCTATCGCCGAAGTCACTGCTACCAAGATGACTTACCACGTCGTCTTGCTTGCCAACCAAGATGAGGGCCGTATCGCGGGTGGCACGCAGGTAATTCATTGCCGCAGGAACAACCACTTTAGGCCCGTGGTCTCCTCCCATAGCATCGAGGGCAATCGTCAGACGTTTAGCCATGACTTATCCCCTAACGGCTCGGCGGCATGGCGAATGTCCGTGATCGCAACTGCTAATCTTTCGTTTCCACGACCTTGCGGCCACGGTAAAAACCATCAGCCGAGATGTGGTGACGACGATGGACCTCGCCAGTCTGAGGCTCAACCGACAGGGCCGGCTTGGACAGCGCATCGTGGGAGCGGCGCATACCGCGCTTGGAGGGGGTCTTACGATTTTTTTGGACAGCCATTTATTTATCTCAAAAACATCGAACAGGGCTGCGCCACGCTCAACAACGGCGGGGGCCCGGCTCCACTGGTGGGATGTTCCCGACACTTCGCGCCCAATGTATGGATGCGCCTAAATCGGTACCTTCGACAATGACAGCGGCGCAGAATCCTCAGCCTGATGCAGACGCCTCCAGACATCACCATCTGGATTGACGCAGCGCAAAATATCAAGGTCCTGAATTACGCTTCCATTCGGCCAAAACCGCAAATGGATGTGTTTCGCCAGCTTCTTCTGCCTCCGCCTTGGCGCCCGTCCGTGGACATCGCAAATCGCATGCTCCCGGCGGGTGCATGGGGATCTGCGGCAACGCCAACAGCAACTCGTCCTCCAACAAATCGGCCGGCCTAATCGGCTCCCCAGTCACGAGCAACGGATCATAGTGCTCCGGCAGGGTGATCGCCTCATCCACTCCGGACACGAGGGCAAGTTCAATCACGACATCAACATCGTGATCGAGAGGTCCCATGCAACGCTGACAGATCAGGCTAAGCCTAGCCTTAATCTCCCCACGCACTACCGCACGGCGCTGCGAATCGCGCGAAAAGACAAGCCGAAAATGAAATTCCCCGTCCGCATCCGCCAGCCCGTCCCGCAACCGATCAAATCTTGATAAGGGCAGCGTACCGGCAAACCCCAAGTCCGCCGCAACTGCTCGCCACGGATCAAGCAGTTCGGGCATTGACGAGGACTTAATCATGGGAGTTTACCGGGATTTCTCTCTCCTAGTCAAGAATGAAGGTAGGGTAGCTCTAACCCACCAGCGCCAGCAATATTCCCGCAGCCACAGCCGAACCGATCACCCCCGCAACGTTGGGCCCCATGGCATGCATAAGCAGGAAGTTGTGGTGGTCCTCCTCGAGGCCAACCTTGTTCACGACCCGCGCGGCCATGGGCACCGCAGAGACTCCCGCTGCACCGATAAGCGGATTGATCTGCCCCCCGGTGACGCGATGCATCACCTTACCCATGAGCACGCCCGTAGCGGTACCGATACAGAACGCGAGCGCACCCAATGCGAGTATCCCAAGGGTCTCGACGGAGAGAAACTTGTCGGCGGAGAGCTTAGAGCCGACTGCCAACCCGAGAAGAATGGTGACCACATTGATGATCTCGTTCTGCGCAGATCGGCTCAGACGGTCCACAACTCCGCATTCGCGCAACAGATTACCGAAGGTCAGCATTCCGATCAGGGGGGCCGCCGAGGGCAATAACAAGGCGCACAGGAACAGCACCGACAGGGGAAACAGGATGCGCTCCAGGCGCGACACGGGACGCAACTGCTTCATGACCACCGCACGCTCTTCCTTCGTAGTCAGGGCACGCATGATCGGCGGCTGGATAATCGGCACCAGCGCCATGTAGGAATAGGCAGCCACGGCGATGGCTCCTAGAAGGTCCGGGGCGAGGCGGGAGGCCAGGAAGATGGCCGTCGGTCCATCCGCACCGCCGATAATTGCAATGGCTGACGCATCCTTCAAGGTAAACTCGAACCCAGGGATGAAATTCAGTGCCAGTGCACCAATCAGGGTTGCGAAGATGCCGAACTGGGCTGCGGCCCCAAGCAACAGGGTCGAAGGCCTAGCGATCAAAGCGCCGAAATCGGTCAAGGCGCCGACGCCCATGAAAATCAACAGCGGAAACACCCCTGTTTCGACACCGACATGGTAAACCATGCCGATCATGCCATCCGGTCCGCCGATACCGGCAAGAGGAATATTACTTAGGACGGCACCGAAGCCGATGGGAACGAGTAGCAGGGGCTCGAACTTCTTGGCAATCGCCAAATAGATCAAGACGCCCCCGACAACCATCATCAGGGCCTGACCCAGCTCCATGTTGGCAATCCCCATCGATTGCCAGAGTTTGAGCAGTTGTTCCATACGTTAGGCCAGCGTCAGGAGCGAATCGCCGACCTGCACGCTATCGCCCTCTTTGACCTGTACGGCACTGATCGTGCCGGCGGACGGTGCGCGGACCTCCGTTTCCATCTTCATCGCTTCCAGGATGACGATCACATCCCCTGCCTGGACCTGCTGACCAGGGGATACCTTGATCTTGGAGATGTTGCCCGCCAGAGGCGCGGGCACGGGAGAGCCACCGGCAGGCTGTGAGGCAATCGACACGGCGGCGCCAGGCGCGGCCTGTGCCGACGAAACGCTCTGCATGGCGCCTTGAGGAGAGACGGTCACGTCGTAAGCATGCCCGTTGACCTCGATGCGATAAGATTCCGGCCCACCAGCGGGCCCGGCAGCAACGGCCTTTGCAGGAGGTGCAGGCCTTTCTTTCCACGGTGCCGGCTCGAAGGCATCCGGATTACCCCTGTTCTCCAGAAACTTAAGTCCCACTTGAGGAAATAAGGCATAGATTAGGACATCGTCGACGACATTCTCCGCCAAATCGAAGGATTTCTCGACGGCGAGCCCTTCCAACTCTGCGGTCAGGCGATCCATCTCCGGGGAAAGATTATCCGCTGGGCGACAGGTAACCGGTTCCTCGCCCTCCTCTAGCACGCGCGCTTGCAGCTCGCTATCAACGGGCGCCGGGGTCGAGCCATACTCGCCACGCAGCACACCAGCGGTCTCCTTGGTAATGGACTTGTAGCGCTCACCGGTGAGTACGTTGATCACGGCCTGGGTACCGACGATCTGGGAGGTCGGCGTCACCAGGGCAATGTACCCGAGATCCTTACGCACGCGAGGAATCTCTTCGAGCACCTCGTCGAGCCGGTCGCCTGCACTCTGCTCGCGCAACTGGTTTTCCATGTTGGTCAGCATGCCGCCGGGCACTTGAGCGACCAGGATACGCGAATCGATGCCCTTCAACGCACCCTCGAACTTGGCATACTTCTTCCGCACGTCGCGGAAGTAAGCGGCGATCTCTTCCAGTAGATTCAGGTCCAGCCCGGTGTCGCGCGGGGTACCCTGAAGAATGGCCACCACCGATTCCGTCGGCGAATGGCCATAGGTCATACTCATGGACGAGATGGAGGTATCGAGCATGTCGATGCCCGCCTCTGCCGCCTTGATATTGGTCGTCGTGCTCATGCCGGTGGTGGCATGAGACTGCATGGCGATGGGCACGGTGCAGGTCTCCTTGAGCCGCCCGACGAGCTCCTCCGCCACATAGGGCTTGAGCAGACCGGCCATGTCCTTGATGCAAATGGAGTTGCTGCCCAGATCCTCGAGCCGCTTACCCATGTCAACCCAGTAGTCGATATTGTGCACCGGGCTAACCGTATAGGACATGGTGCCCTGAGCATGCTTTCCGGTGGCCAAGGTGGCCTTGATAGCCGCCTCGAAATTGCGCAGGTCATTCATCGCATCGAAGATGCGGAACACATCGATACCAGTCTCCGCCGCCCGCTCGACGAAGGTCGAGACCACGTCGTCCGCGTAATGGCGGTAACCGAGTATGTTCTGAGCACGAAACAACATCTGTTGACGCGTATTCGGCATCGCCTTCTTGAGCAGGCGCAGACGCTCCCACGGATCTTCGCCAAGAAAGCGAATACAGGCATCGAAGGTCGCGCCGCCCCAAGTCTCCAACGACCAAAATCCTACCTGGTCGAGCTTGGGTGCGATCGGGAGCATGTCCTCGATGCGCACGCGAGTAGCGAGAAGGGATTGAGAGGCGTCGCGCAGAACGACGTCCGTTATGCCAAGTGCAGTGGGCTGATTCATGCAGAAGGTCCGAAGTCTGGCTTTGCTTGTTTCGGCCACAAAGAGCGCGCATGGGCTGCAAGCACAAGCGTGCCGATTATTAAGAGGCCTTAAGGTTTTGCTGGTTAGCGCGATAGCGGACTATGGCAGCCGAAATGACTGCGATGAGTTCTCCGTCCTGCATCGCGTCAGTGGCATGGGGCGCACCTCCCGCAGCGGCACCCGACAACACCGGATGCACCGGCGCGAAGCGGGAGACTGCACTGGACATGAGCCGCAGCACAGCGACAAGCAGCAGGAGAAACGTAAACACGATTCCCATGCCAATCACCATCAGGCGCAGACCTTCCAACAGCAATTCGGTAACTGGCATGGTGCATGAAGCCCTGATCGGTGATTGAAGAGTTCCGAATCCGCCGCGCAGCGGCCCCGAAAAAACAAGAGCCAACTACAGCGCAGTAGATCCTATGCTTGCTATGGTGAGTCCACCCTACCCATGTGCGGCGTTTCTAAGTGATTCCGCGGGGGGAGTCAAGTCCCAGAGAGCCGCTGACAGTCAGTCACCCGCTAAAAAAAAACCAATATCAGAGATATAATTGCCTGATAGTAAACACCTTCACCTCAATAACTCAATAATCCGAAAAGCAGCAAAAATGTTGCAGCGCAATATAAGGAGCCCACAATCGCCGCCTTCACCCCCCTAGGGCATTAGGCGGCGATAGACCATCTACTTGCTATCGAAGGGGTGCCGCTTGACGATGGTTTGGCGCCGATCAGGGCCGGTGGAAATCACGTCGATGGGTAGACCGGAAAACTCCTCAAGCTTGGCCAGATAACGCCGTGCATTCTCCGGCAGAGCCTCGACCGAGGTTGCACCCACTGTCGATTCCTGCCAACCGGGCATACTCGTGAACTTCGGTGTGCAGCGTTCGAGGTCGTCTGCAGAGACGGGCGGCGCCGTGAGCGTCTTGCCGTCGAGTTCGTAGGCAGTGCAGACCTTGATGGTGTCCATACCGTCGAGCACATCGAGCTTGGTAATGCAGATTCCCGTCACGCTATTAATATCGAAAGAACGCTTCAGGGCCACCATGTCGAGCCAGCCGCAGCGTCGCTTGCGCCCGGTCGTCGCACCGAACTCGTGCCCCTTGACGCCCAGGTGCTCACCGTCCGCATCGAACAGCTCGGTGGGAAAAGGACCAGCCCCGACCCGGGTCGTATAGGCCTTGACGATGCCGAGGATGTAGTCGAGCTGGCGCGGCCCCATGCCGCTACCACTAGCCGCGCCGCCGGCGGTGGTGGTCGAGGAGGTGACGTAGGGGTAGGTTCCATGATCGATGTCGAGCAGTGCCCCTTGAGCACCCTCGAACAGGATGTTGTCGCCGCCGCGCCGAAGCCCGTGCAGCATTCCGGTCACATCCGCCACTAGTGGACGCAACTGCTCGACCTGCCCCAGAAGTTCGTCGAGCACTTCTTGGTAATCGAGGGTGTCCGTCTTGAAGTAGTGCTCCAGCGCGAAGTTGTGATACTCCATGACGGAGCGCAGCTTCTCCGCCAGGGCATCCGCGTCCAGCGCATCGCCAAGACGCAGTCCGCGGCGCGACACCTTGTCCTCGTACGCAGGCCCGATTCCCCGGCCCGTTGTGCCGATAGCCTTGCTGCCGCGCGCAATCTCGCGGGCGCGGTCCAAAGCAACATGATATGGCAATATCAGGGGACAGGATGGGCTAATCGCCAGGCGCCCTCGGGCAGGCACCCCGCTCTTCTCCAACATCTCGATCTCTTCAAGCAGCGCACCTGGCGACAACACCACGCCGTTACCGATCAGACACCTGACATTGTCGCGTAGGATGCCGGACGGAATCAGGTGCAGGATGGTCTGTTTGCCATCGATCACTAGCGTATGACCGGCATTATGGCCGCCCTGAAAGCGCACCACAGCGGATGCCTGATCCGTCAGCAGGTCGACGACCTTGCCCTTACCCTCATCGCCCCACTGAGTGCCAATTACGACTACATTGTTGCCCATGCTAAATACCGTTCTCAAGACTCGCGGCCAGGGATAATCCGAGTGAGACCTCCGGGCGTCTCGCCCCTGTTACCGCGGTACTTTTTTCTCTAACCCGGAAAGAAATGACTAGTCATTCAAGGCCCTACAAACTGAAGACAAACGCCAGATGAATCCCAGCGAAATTGCCAAAGTATGCGGACTAGAAAGCGCACTGCTCGGACAGCCGAAAATGCAACGTCCCAGCACTGCGGATACGGAAACAGATACCTCCGCTGCTTCGCTCGCTCACGCAGGAACCCGGATCCAGCGTCCGTCCCGCAAGGCTAGCATCTCGCTACAACCGACATCACGCGGCCCATCTCCCTGACCGGGCAGCTCGCTGACCACGCGAAGCCCCGCGGCGCGAAGCCCAGCCACGGCTTCCTGCAGCGCGCCATCCGAGGACCAGGGGGCAAAAACCCCATCGGGCAGCTTGTAACGTTCTTCGAGACCCTTCCCACGGCGCAACAGACCCTTGAGATCCGTGCTGAATCCGACGGCTGGCCGAGCACGGCCGAAGACCTGCCCAATATCATCGTAACGCCCGCCACGGGCGATCTCTTGACCCCAGCCGGGCACAAAAGCGGCAAAGACCACACCGGTCTTATAGTGATAGCCGCGCAGCTCGGCCAGGTCGAAATGGACTGGCACACCCGGCAACCACTCACGCAATTGCTCTGCGACTCGGTCAAGATAGCCTAGGGCGTTCTGCACTGACTCGTCGGCCTGGGAAAGCTCGGTGCGGGCGCGCTTGAGTGCGTCATCCCCGTTGAGCTCCGAAAGTATCAGCAACATACGCGCCGCCGGCCCCGTTACGCCAAAGTCACGGATCAGGGCCGCCACCTCTGGGATAGCTTTACGTTGCAGGACCTCAAACAAGGCCGTCTCCTGCGCCGCATTTAGGCCCGCTTGACGGGCGAGCCCACGGTAGATGCCCACGTGGCCCATGTCTAAATAAACGTTGTCGATGCCCGCGCGATCCAACGTCAACATGACCAGGCGCAGGATCTCCACGTCGCTTTCCGTGCCGGAATGGCCGTAGATCTCCGCACCAATCTGCAACGGGCTACGCGTACCCGCAAAGCCGTCGGACCGGGTGTGCAGCACGGTACCCAGGTAGCAAAGCCTGGTGGGACCCTCCCGGCGCAGGTGATGGGCGTCCATGCGCGCCACCTGGGGCGTCATGTCAGCGCGCACGCCAAGCAGGCGACCGCTCTCTTGATCGGTCAGCTTGAAGGTCTGGAGGTCCAGATCGTGGCCCGTGCCTGTGAGCAGCGACTCTAAATAGTCGATAAAGGGCGGGATGACCAGTTCGAAACCCCAGCTGCAGTACAAGTCCAGGAGGTTGCGGCGGAGCCCCTCGATCACCTGTGCTTGCGGAGGCAGAATCTCTTCGATACCGGCCGGCAACAGCCAACGTTCCTCTTGCATGGTCGGCCTCAATCAGTCCGCTCTTAGTTCACGAGATACAGCAGCGCGAGCCCCGCCAGCATGCTGATCAGCCCCGTTGTACGAAGCGACCGATCATCTTGTGCTGCAACCGATAGCAGGGCCTTGCGTAATCCACCCGGACTAAGAAAAGGCCATACGCCCTCGATCACGAACAGTAGCGCCAATGCAACCCCAAGGTCGTGCCACATGTCAGCGGTCCAGCTCCAACAGTATCCCGGTGCCCGCATGCTAGTACACCGGCTCCGAAGACGTCACAAAGCAGCCGATGATTGCAGATGCTCGCGGTGATGTCCATCCGCACGAACGCCCCCAGCAGGGTAAAAAAGCAGAGAAAGCGAAAGATTGGTATAGTTTAACGCTAAATGCACGATTAACCCGCCAATTCTCCGTTACCCAAGACAACGCCTAACATGACAACGATCTTTGTCGGAAACCTCCCCAATGACACCAAGGAATCTCACGCCAAGCGGTTATTCGCCAGCTACGGCGACGTTGAATCCATTGATCTGACCCTCACCGATTCAACGCGTCGTTTCCAAGGCTACGGCTTCGTTGAAATGGATGAAGGTGCCGCCCGCGTCGCCATCGCCGAGCTCGATGGCAGCGTGTACCAAGGTGCCATCCTCTGCGTCAACGAGGCAACTGCCGCCCAGATCGAGCAGCGCAAGGACGTCGACCGCCCCACTCATCCCAAGGTCGCCCTTGACGATGTTCCGCCGAGCAATCTACTACGCCGTTACTACCAAGTCGCGTTCGTAGAGAAGGTTCCCAGCCCGGTCCCCGGGGCCGGAGACGATTGGTACCGCTACGAATTGAAGAGCGGCCCATCCAGCATCACCGGTCTGCATCGCGGCACCTTGGACGAGGTGACCGAGTACGCCACCGAGTGTGCAGCCGCCTTCAACATGCGCAGTATGAAGGGTAAGAGCGCCCGGACCATGGCGCCCATCAGAAAGAAAACCGTGTCATAGCGTCTGCCTCTAGTGCGTGAGGAAGGAGCGAGCCCCATGCGGCCAGCCCTGATAGCGAAGATGGAGACTTCTGCCCTTCTTAAGGTGCTCCGCGACGCAACTGGCAACTTTATTTCGCCCGTGAGCTAGCGACAGACCTGACCGCCAACCTCGAATCAAATTCTCACTCTCTGAATACCTACAATCCCATCCGACTCAAGACCCTGATCAGATTGAACGGTTCTTCGCCGCACTACAACCCTAGCCAGTCCACCAGCGGCGGTAACAACAATGAGGTGGCGAAGGCCGACAACGCCATAGCCAGGCCTGAGAAGGCGCCCATGACCGGACTGATCTGAAAGGCCCGAGCCGTACCGATGCCATGAGATGTCACGCCCATGGCAATACCGCAAACCACATCGTCTCGGATACGAAGCAAACGGAACACAGCCACCCCCGTGATGGCGCCCAGGGTGCCGGTGGCCACCACGAGGACAGCGGTAAGCGATGGATAGCCACCAAGCTTCTCGGCGATTCCCATGGCAACTGGCGCAGTCACCGACTTCGGCGCCAGGGACAACAAGGTAGAACGCTCGGCCCCAAGCAGCAGCCCTAACCCCACCGCGCTACCTGACGCCGTCAGCACACCAGCAAATAAGGCCACACAGATTGGCAACCAGAGGTCGCGCAGCCGCGCGCGCTCCCGATAAAGCGGAATCGCGAGAGACACGGTAGCGGGACCAAGCAGAAAGTGAACGAACTGGGCACCATCGAAATAGACCTTGTAGGGTGTATCCGTCGCTACCAACAAGACAATGAGGAGACCTACCGCCAGCGCCACGGGATTGAACAGGGCATAGCCCCCCGCTAGGCCGTAGATCCGTTGCGCGATCAGATAGCACACCAGGGTCGCGGTCAGCCACAGCAGCGGGGACGCAGAGAGGTAGACCCACAGCTGGAACAGCGTTTCATCCATCCTCGCGCCGCTCCCCCCGCAGTCCCATCAGCCGCTGCATGCCGAGCATCACCAGGGCCGTGACCGCCAGTGTAATGAGCGTGCTGCCCACGAGGGCCACGACCAGTGGCAACCATCCCTCCCTGATCGCCTCCCAATGAACCAGCACCCCCACTCCCGCGGGGACGAACAGCAACGACAGGTTGCTAAGCAGCGCCGACGCCGTCCGCTCCAGTCGGTCCGAGACGCCTCCGCGCAAAAACAACCAGGCGAGCAACAACAGCATACCCAGGACAGGTCCAGGGATAGGCAGACTGGTCGCCTGCACAGTGACCTCGCCCACCAGCTCGCAGGCCAGAATCAACGCGAAAGCTTGAATCATCTCGTAGCCATGGTCGCAGGGGCTTCAGCTCGACAGAGCATTGCCGCACCAAAACCGATGTATGGCGACATAGGCTCGCCAGGCGCATCGAAACTGGTGCAGATTCATGCCGCTATAGACGAGGTCGAAGCCACGTTTGTCGCCCAGCGGCTAGGCACTAGGCGGACAGCCTTCCGCGCAGTAGCTGCCTGCCGTCCGCCACGAAAACGACGCCCAGGTAAAGTCCGAGACACAGGGTTCCGACAACCACCGCACTGAACCCAGCCCCCTCCGACAGCCAACGTCCCAAACCAAAGAGCGCAAGCCCCAAGCCTATATAACCCAATACCCGCTTGACCTGGTAAGGCACTGGATAGTACCGCCGCCCGAGCAAGTAGGAGATCAGGACCATCGAGCCATAACAGGCCAGATGCGCCCAAGCCGCGCCTTCATACCCATAGTCAGGCACCAGCAACAGCAGCGCGACCACTGTGATGACGGAGCCCGACAGGGACACCCAAGCGCCTAACAGAGTGCGGTCCGTGAGCTTGTACCAGATGGAGAGATTCACATAAATACCCAGCAACAGATTCGCCAGCAACAGCACGGGCACCACATGCAAACCTTCGCGATAGGCCTCACCGACAAAATACTGGAAGATGTCGATATAGAGACTGACCAGCAGGAAAATGAAGACGCAGAAAATCACGAACCAATTGAGCACCAAGGCATAGGTTCGCTTGGCATCCGCTTGCTTGGCGTAGGCAAAGAAGAAAGGCTCTCCGGCATAACGGAAAGCCTGGATGAACAGCATCATCAAGATCGAGAGTTTGTAACAGGCTCCATAGATCCCTAGCTGGGCCATGTTGGTCTCCAAGTCGTAGGGCAGCAAGAACTTGAGCGCAGCCCGGTCCAGCATCTCGTTGACGATGCCGGCGAACCCGATGATCACCATGGGGAGCGAATAACGCACCAGGCGGCGGAAGAGTGCGTCGTCGAAACCGGCCGCAACCCCACGCAGCTCAGGCGCGAGCAGCACCAGCTTGAACGCGCTCGCCACCAAGTTGGCGATGAAGACATAGCCGACGCCAATCGCCGGATCCCAAAGACCGCCGAGCAGCGATTGCGGGTCCGTTTCGAAGGCGCGGCGGCACAGCAGGATGAAGAACAGATTGAGGCCGATATTCACCCCGATCTCTACCAACTTTATGATCGCAAAGCGGGCTGCGCGATCCTCCGCCCGCAGGCGCGCGAAGGCGGCGGCACCTA
>Ga0316198_10002301_pt1 | contig 11510 bp, 7 predicted proteins | sample OudBieAanoxic_MG_FD_204935 | JGI IMG/M metagenome (GOLD analysis project Ga0316198, IMG submission 204935) | Coastal sediment microbial communities from Oude Bieten Haven, Netherlands - site A anoxic | ecosystem: Environmental > Aquatic > Marine > Coastal > Sediment | place: Netherlands... | reverse complement strand
ATGGCGAGCCGCCTTTCGAGCGTATGATGGACGCGATCTGCGCGTTCGAGAAGCCACTCGTCTGCGCTGCCAAGGGCTGCGCGATTGGATTTGGCGCCACAGTGCTCTTTCATGCGGACGTCGTCTATCTAGGACAGAGCACCAAGCTTCGGTTCCCTTTCGCGAGCCTCGGCCTAGTGACCGAAGCCGCCGCCGCCTATCTAGGGCCGGCGATGATCGGCCACAAGCAGGCCGCCGAGCTTCTTTTCACGGCGGAGTTCTTCGATGCCGAGAAGGCGCTCGAGTACGGGATCGCGACGCGCGTGCTTCCCGACGAAACCTTGCTTCCCACCGCGCTCGAGAAAGCCCGCGAGATGGCGCAATGGCCGATCGACTCGCTGGTCGAGATCAAGCGCATCATGAAGTCGATGCACGGTGACAACGTCGCACGCGCTCGGAAGCTCGAAATGGACGGCTTCCAAAAGCTGATGGGATCACCGGCCAACATGGAGGCCTTCACGGCGTTCATGGAGAGGCGCGCGCCCGACTTCAAGCAGTTCCGGAAGTAGCGCCGCGCCTCTCGCCCCGGATGGGGATCGCGAGCAACAGAACGATCGTCACGAGCAGGACGCCGCTCGAGAACAAGAACTGACCGTAGTTGCCCGGGATCAACCAGCCGAACCACATGATCGCACAGGCGAGCAGCACGGTCGCCGCAAGAACGGACCACTCCTTCTCGCGTTTGGCGCCCGGCCACCCGGCGAGCATCAAGGGCCAAATGAATAGGATGTGAAGGTAGTAGTTAGACGGATAGAAATAGATGGGGATCATCATCGTCCCGACCACCGCGGCGTCTGCGAATCTCAACCGGCGGCACGCTACAACCGCGAGCGCCGTGTAGAAGAGCATGCCTGCGATGATGAGCCACCGACGGTCTTTCATCGTTTGTGCGGTTCGCGGGCCCCACAATTCGGGGTCTTCGCCGCGCTTGCGGAGATTGTGCCAGAGGTTGTCCGGGTCGAAGCTGACTAGCGCCGTGAGCCCGAGGTGATTCACGTTTGGCCGGTTCGCGTGCATCGAGATCTTCTGCGACCACGCGCCCCACGACTTCTCCCAGCCGAAGGTCGCCGTCGACATCGCGCCGAGCGCAACGACTACCGCAACGACACCAACGCCAACCTTGACCAGAGGCACCAGCTCTGCCCAGCGCCGCTTCCTTTCGCCATCGCCCGGGGGCGCCCGCAGTGCTTCGAATAGCTTCCATCCGACCGGAGCGGCGAGGAACGCCAGCGCGAGCGCCGGAAACGCGCGAATCATCGCCGCCCACCCCAAGAGCACGCCGGCAAGCACGAGGCGCCTCGACTTCAACGCGCACACGCCGAGACCGATCAACACCATCCAATCGTTGCGAAGCGTCGATCCACCCCAATTGCTGCCAAATTGATAGATGGTCGCTGCGCCGTACGCGACGAGGCACACCAGCGCGGCCCGAAGGCCGAACGTTCGCCATGCGACGACGAAGAACAGCAACAACGAGAGCGGGTCCAACAGCGCAGCCCAGAGGAACGTTGACTCCTTTGCGTCTGCCGAGCGGTAGATCCAATACGCGGGAAGCAACCACGCCGGCGTCGCGTTGCCGCCGTGGTCGCGGAGGCTGTCCAAGTACGCGTTCTTGCCCATCGCCTCCCAGAAGTACGCCATGTCGCGCTTGAGCTCGTCCCAGCGTTCCGGGCTGAAGCGCTCCTTCACGGCATGGATCTCGTCCGAGAGCTCCTTCACGGTGCGCATCTCGTAGTCGCGAAGGTCGCGGAGTCGTGTGTCCGCGATCGGCTCGAGTGAGCCGCCGAGCTCCTCGTCGGCGTATGCCTTGACGCTGGCGAGATAGACGCCGTCGTAACCGAGCTCGTCCACGTACTTCACGGCGGGGAAGTAGACGCGCATGTCCCAGGTGTGCACGTATGTCGGTTTACGCTGGGCCGCATCGTAGAATTGGGGGTGGCCGAAGTTGTAGAACGTCAGCACCGAGAGCGCGGCCATCGCTCCGAGAAGCGCCGTGCAAAGCCCTTGCTGGGCTTGCTCAGGTCGAGTCCCGAGTCGCAGCACGACGGCACTTGCAACCGAAGCGGCGACTGCGCGGGAGAGATTGATGAACGGGGTGTCGACCGGCCACGTCGTCACCAAGCCGTAGACGGCAACTGCAGCTGCCGCCCCGGCCAATGTCCACAATGCCACCGATTTCCTTGACCCGTTCCGGTGAAATAGGACGGCCGCAATCGCGAGTACTGCGAACACGAGGAGGGCAAGCTGCGCCCACATAGAGGTCGTCATCTCGACATCGACGCGAATGAGCGGCGGCCAAATCGTCGGCGTCGCCGTGAACAACTGCACCTCGCTGATGCTTATCCAGCGATCGCCTCCGATCGCGCTCACGCGGACGAAGCGCGCTGCCCCGCCGAGGTCCTTTCGCCACCGCGCGCGCAGGCCTTCGCCGCCAACCGGAGGCGCGATCCAGAGCTCCGAAAACGCGTGTCCGTCGAGCGAACCCTCGATGACAAATCGATCGTTGTTGTCGCCTTGCGCGTACGCAGCCTCGATCGGGGTCACTGCACCGAGGTCGAACAGCACGTAGGCCTGGTCGCCCTCGAAGATCGCAGCGCTGCGTGACCGCCACGGCGCGCTGTCCATTGCGCGGCGGCCATCGTTCAGCTGCTCGGCTCGACGTACGCCGGTCGACTCGATCGGGTCGCCCAGCGTGATCTGCTCTTCTGCGCTTCCCCAACCGCATGCTGCCAACAAGAGAAGCAGCGATGCGAAGCCAAGCCGGATTCCGGTCATTGCGGTTGCAGCTGTACCAGTGTGGGACGCAGCCGAGAAGTCCTAGACGCTCAGCACCGCAGCGACAGAAAATGACAATTTCTCTGTCACGGGTAGCACAGTTGGATTAATGCCTTCTCACCAGAACTGTCTCCCGGCTCGGGATCTGGCTTCCGCGCATGCTTGCGGGCGGTTACGCTGCACGAGCCTCTCGTTCAGCCGATCCGACTGCGCGGTGGATGGCTTGTCAGCAGGTGCGCTCATGTGTGTGACGTGTTTGACGCGATACGTCAGAACGGCTAGTCCAGAGCCGAGAGGCGGGGTGTTGTGGGTGTAGTGGTGAGCCCCCGCGTTTACCAAGGGAGAAGAATCACTATGACCAAGACCATTTTTCGATTGGGTCTCGCGCTCGCTTTGTGCGCGGCCATGATGGGTTGCAAGAAGGCCGAGGAGGCCGCCGACGAGACAGCCGCTGCTGCGGAAGAAGCGGCTGAGGCCGCCGGCGAGGCTGCGGAAGTCGCGGAAGAAGCCGCGGAAGAAGCCGCCGAGGAAGCCGACAAGGCCGTCGAGGGCGCGAAGGAAGCCGCTGCTGACGCCGTCGAAGAGGTGAAGGAAGCTGCCGGCGAGGTGAAGGAAGCCGCCAAGGAAGCGGCGGAAGACGCCAAGGAAGCCGCTGTCGAGGCCAAGGACAAGGCCGCTGCCGCTGCTGCCGAAGCCGAGAAAGACGCCAAGACTGCAGCCGACGACGCCAAAAAGCATCTCGACCACTAGTTCCCCGAAAGCGCATTGCTTTGTTGGAGGAAGCCGGCTCTCTTGGAGCCGGCTTTTTTCGTGTTTGGGGGCCCGTTCACTTGTCATCGGCGGCCGGGCAAACTAGAACACGTTTCACTTCGACCCTGGCGTCGAAGAGCGTGAGGCCATGTACTTCGACTACACCCCCGAACAAACAGCGCTGCGCGACGAGCTGCGCGCCTATTTCGCCCGCCTGATCGACGACGAGCTCCTCGCCGAGCTCGACGAGCTCGAAGGCGGCGGGCCCCTCTATCACAAGGCGATGCAGCAGCTCGGCGCCGACGGCTGGCTCGGCATCGGCTGGCCGAAGGAGCACGGCGGCCAGGGTCGCGGCCCCATCGAGCAGTTCATCTTCTTCGACGAGGTGCAGCGCGCCGGCTTCCCGGTGCCGATTCTCACCCTCAATACCGTTGGACCGACCTTGCTGAAGTTCGGCACGGACGAGCAGAAGGCGAAGTACCCGCCGAAGATCCTCGAAGGCAAGTGCCACTTTTCGATCGGATACACCGAGCCGGGGTCCGGGACCGACTTGGCTTCACTCCAGACCAGCGCGGTTCGTGACGGCGACGATTACCTGATCAACGGGCAGAAGATCTGGACGAGCCTCGCGGACCACGCGGACTACATGTGGCTCGCGTGCCGCACGGACGCTGATGCGCCGCCCCACAAGGGGATCTCGATCATCATCGTGCCGGCAGACGCGGAGGGCGTCCAGATCACCCCGATGCACGCGCTCGGTGAAAACAACGTGCATGCCGTCTATTACGACAACGTTCGCGTGCCGGTTGGGAACCTCGTCGGCGGGGAGAACAAGGGCTGGCATTTGATCACGACCCAGCTCAACCACGAGCGCGTCGCGCTTTGTTCGGTTGGCCCGCTCGAGAAGATCTACACGCAGACGGTGGAGTGGGCGAAGAAGACCCCCAACGGCGACAACGGCATGGTCATCGACTTGCCATGGGTGAAGACCAACTTGGCCCGCGTCTACGCGAAGCTCGAGGTGCTCAAGCTCTTGAATTGGCAGCAGGCCTGGGGGATCGCGGCCGACACGCTTTCGCCAGCCGACGCGTCCACGATCAAGGTGTTCGGCTCCGAGTTCTACGTCGAGGGCTCTCGGCTCTTGATGGAGGTGCACGGCGCGGCCGGCATTCTTCATCACAGCTCCGAAGGGGCCCTGCTTCGCGGGCGGCTCGAGAAGTACTACCGCATGTCGCTCGTTCTGACGTTTGGGGGCGGCACCAACGAGGTCCAGCGGGACATCATCTGCCAGGCCGGGCTTCGCATGCCGCGACTCGGACGGCGCTGACGAGGGACTTGATGGATTTTTCTTTCACCGAAGATCAGAACAGCATCCGCGACCTCGTCAAGCAGGTGCTCACGGACATCGTGAACGACGACTCGCTGAAAGCGCTCGCCAAAGAGGGCGTGTGGTTCCACGAGCGCGCTTGGGCGCAGCTCGCCGCATCGGAGATGCTCGGGCTCGCGATTCCCGAGGAGTATGGGGGCGCGGGCATGGGGCTGACGGAGCTCTGTTTGCTGCTCCAGCAGGTGGGGCGAACCGTGGCGCCCATCCCGGCGATCGAAACGCTCGTCTCCGGCGCCCTGCCGCTCGCCGAGTTTGGGACGCCGGAGCAAAAGGATCGCTTTCTCGGCGGGATTGCCCAAGGGCGGATCATCATGACGCCGGCGCTCGTCGATTCGGGCAGCCGCGATCCGCTCAGGCCTTCGGCGCTTGCCAAGCCCGACGGCGATGGCTGGCGGGTGAGCGGCCAGTTCAGCAACGTGGCGTACGCAGACCTCGCCGCTCGCATCGTAGTTCCGGCGCGAACCGAGGACGGGGCGACTTTGGTCCTCCTGGTCGACCCCAAGGCCGATGGCGTTCGGCTGGGCGAGCAGCGCGGCACCAATGGGCAGCCGCTCTGGTTGCTCGGTCTCGACGGGGCCGTGGTGGCGTCGAGCGATGTACTCGGCGGAACCGCCGACGGAGCGCGGGTGCTTCGCTATCTCGTCGACCGAACCACGCTCGGCATTTGCGCGGTCGAGTACGGCATCGCCGAGCAGGCGCTCTTCATGACTGCCGCCTACGCAGGCGAGCGTAAGCAGTTCGGCTTCGCGATCGGCGTGTTTCAGGGCGTAACCCAGCGGGTCGGCGATGCGTACATCGACGTCCAGGTGATGCGTTCGTCGATGTGGCAGGCTTGTTGGCGGCTCGATCAGGGCTTGGAGGCCGCCAAGGAGCTCGCCGTGGCCAAGTTCTTCGCGTCGGAAGCGGGCGCGCGCGTCGTGGCGGCGGCCCAACACGTGCACGGTGGCATGGGCTTCGATCGCGACTACCCGCTCTACCGCTACTTCATGACCTCGAAGCACCTCGAGTTCACCCTCGGCGGCACCCACGAGAGCCTGACAAGGCTCGGCGATCTGATTAGCGCCTAAAAAGTCCCCGCCTGGCGACCGGCAGCTGGTGAGACCGTCGGAGCCAGGCGGGGGGGATGAAATGAAGGAGAGGTTGTATTGGGGCTTATGGCGCTCGGGCCGGCTCGTTACGGTCGATGCGCGGAGATGTTCCTGCAGGGTTTGGCGGCTGGAAAGTACGTTGGCCGCTCATCGGGTTTCGGGTAGGTTTTCGTGATGGCTGTGACCACGTTTTTTCGCGCCGAGGCGCTCACCACTGAAACGAAAACCAATGTCGTCCGACAAGCATGGGACCGACTCGTCAAGGTTCCCGGCGGGAAACGCGTTTTCAGCCATCTCATCGGCCGACTCGCTCCGTATACGGGGACGATGGGGGCGATCGTTCAAGAGCTTGGGAAGGGCTACGCCAAGGTCACCCTGGCGGATCGGAAGGCCGTCCGGAACCACCTCTCCTGTGTCCACGCGGTCGCGCTTGCGAACCTGGTCGAGTTAACCGGCAACATCGCGCTCGCCTATTCACTCCCCGATGACGCGCGGTTCATCGTCGCCGGCATGAACCTCGACTATATCAAGAAGGCGCGCGGACTGATCACCGGCGAGTGTGAGATTCCGCCCATCGAGTCGAGCATGCGAAACGAGTACGACGTGCCTGTCACGTTGAAAGACTCAAGTGGTGAGGTCGTCGTGAAGGGCACGCTGAGAACACTGGTCGGTCCAAAGCGGCCTTCGTAGTCAGCGTCAGCGCCAGCGTTCAGCGCCAGCGTCAGCGTTCAGCGCCAGCGTCAGCGTCAGCGTTCAGCGACAGCGTCAGCGTCAGCGTTCCGCGCCAGCGCCAGCGTCAGCGCCAGCGTCAGCGCCAGCGCCAGCGCTTAGTCACATCCGACCCACCCACCCCCATCCGTAGTCCTCCCTCCGCGGCATTGCGTTGCAATGCCTTGGCGGCGCATTCGCGCCGGGCTTCGCCCTTCGGGCTCGCGCGCCAGCGTTCAGCGCCAGCGTTAGCCGGCTGCGCTTTGGAGTAGGGCCTTTGCAGCCGCCCGGGCTTGATCGGTGACCGTGACCCCGCCGAGCATGCGGGCGATCTCTTCCAGCCGCTCCTTGTCCGACAGCAAGCGAATGTCGCTCTTGGTGCGCTTGCCGACGACCTCTTTGTGCACGCGGTAGTGGGCGTCGGCGTAGGCCGAGATTTGGGGGAGATGAGTGATGCACAAAACTTGGCTGTGCTTGGCCACCTCGTGGATCTTGCGGCCGATGACTTCAGCGACCGCGCCGCCTACGCCGGCGTCGACTTCGTCGAACACATAGAGGCTTGCGGGGCCAAGTCCGGCGAGGACGCGTTTGATTGCGAGCATCGCGCGTGAGAGCTCGCCGCCGCTGGCGATCTTGCGGAGCGGTTTGGCGTCTTCGCCGCGGTTCGGGGCAATCAGCAGCTCGGCGCGATCGATCCCGGTTGCCGAAAGCCGCGCCCCCTCGACTTGGAGCTCTCGCGGACCGCCTTCGAGCGACGCAAGCTCGACCGTGATTTTTGCTTCACCCATGCCGAGCGAGGAGAGCTCCCTGCTAATCGCCTTGCTGAGCTTGGCGGCGGCAGCCTCGCGTCTGTCGCGGAGCTTCTGCGCGAGGCCGGCTGCATGCTCGAGCGCTTCGTCGTACTCGCGCTGGCATCGATCGAGGCGCTCTTCGTATCGTTCCAACGAGTCGAGCTCGGCCGCCGCTTGGTCGCGATGCGCGAGGATGTCCGCGCTCGTATCGCCGTACTTCTTCTTGATCCGGACCAGTCGATCGAGCTGGTCTTCGAGTGCAGAAAGGCGTGCAGGGTTGAACGACAGGTTGCGCGCGTAGCGACCGAGCTCTGACGCAGCGTCTTCGAGCTGGAGCAGCGCCTCGCGTACCTGCGCGGCCGTCGGCTGCAGGCTCGGGTCGTATTCCGAGGCCTGCTCGACGGACGATGCGATCCGCGAGAGCGATCCGCAGATCGAGCCGTCGTCCGAGTAGAGTTGCGCTTCGGCTTCGCCGGCCGCGGTCCCGAGCTTCTCCGCATGCCGAAGACGTTCCCGCTCGAGCGCGAGAGCTTCCTCGTTTCCGAGCACGTCCCCAAGCGACTCGATCTCGTTCACTTGATAGCGAAGCAGGTCCTCGCGATCGATGCGGCCGCGCTCCTCCGTGACGACTTCTTCGAGTCGGCCGGCCGCCTGGACTAGCAACTCGTACGCTGCGGCAACTTCGGCGAGCAGCGCGGTGTGCTTCCCGAACGCGTCGAGATACGTGAGGTGTTGCCGTGGGTCGGCGAGAGAGTGGTACTCGTGTTGAGACGAGATGTCGGCGAGGCCCTTGGTCACCTCGCGAAGTTGAGTCAGCGTTGCGAGTCGACCGTTGACATACGCGCGCGTCCGGCCGTTCGCGCTCACGACCCGGCGGACGAGGAGCTCCCCGTCCGTCTCGATCCCCTTGTCGCGTACGGCCGCGAGCGCTTCGGGGTCGTCCGTCAGGTCGAACATGGCTTCCACTTCAGCGGCTTCAGCGTCGGTTCGGACCACTTCCGGGCGCCCACGGGCTCCTAGCACTAGCTGGAGCGCGTCGACCAGGATCGACTTCCCCGCTCCGGTTTCACCGGTGACGATGTTGAGCCCGGCGTCGAGCTCGACTTCGAGCGCTTCGATGATGGCGAAGCTCCGGACGCGCAGGCACGTCAACACGGCGCAAGCTCTAGCACAGGCGTTGCGTGGGCGCTGCACAAGCGCTAGCAATCGCGTTGAATGTCCTCGTCAGCCGAAATTCGCGAATCGTTTCTTCGCTTCTTTGCCGAGCGCGGGCACGAGCGCGTCGCATCGGGCCCGCTCGTTCCGCCGAACGACCCGACCTTGATGTTCGCCAACGCGGGCATGGTGCAGTTCAAAGACGTCTTCACCGGCAAAGAGGAGCGTTCGTATTCGCGAGCCACCTCGTCGCAGAAGTGCATCCGTATCAGTGGTAAGCACAACGACCTCGAGAACGTCGGTGTCACTGCGCGTCACCACACGTTCTTCGAGATGCTCGGCAACTTCTCGTTCGGCAACTACTTCAAGCGCGATGCCATTCAGTTCGCCTGGGACTATTTCATTGGCACGCTGGGCCTCGAGCCCGAACGCCTCGTCGTGACCGTATTCGGCGGCGAAGAAGGGCTCGCCCCCGCCGACGACGAAGCAGCGGCCATCTGGAAGGACGTCACGGGCTTCCCGGCCGAGCGCATCATCCGGTGCGGCGCCAAGGACAATTTTTGGCAGATGGGCGATACCGGCCCATGCGGCCCGTGCTCCGAGATCCACTACTGCTTGGGCCTCGACGACATCGACCCGCGCACTTTTGGCGAAGAGCCCGCCGCCGATGGGCGAGGCTGGTTCGAGCTTTGGAACCTCGTGTTCATGCAGTTCGAACGCCATGCGGGCGGCCGAATGGAGTCGCTTCCCGCGCCATCCATCGATACGGGGGCTGGCCTCGAGCGCATCGCGGTCGTCAAGCAGGGTGTTCTCAGCAACTACGACACGGATCTACTGCGCCCCATCGTCGATCTCGCGTCGGAGATCTCTGGCAAACGGTACGGTGCAAGCCAGTCTGAAGACGACATCAGCATGAGGGTCATTGCCGACCACGCGCGGACGACGGCATTCCTGATCTCCGAAGGTATTTTCCCCGACAAGGACGGCCGCGCGTATGTGCTTCGCCGCGTCATGCGCCGCGCGATTCGCCATGGGCACCGCCTGGGCATTGGCGCGCCGTTCCTGCACCACTGCGCGTTGCGGGTCGTCGACGACATGGGTGACGTCTACCCGCAGCTCGGCGAGCGGCGTGCGCTCATCGAGGAGATCACGCTTCAGGAAGAGGAGCGTTTCCGCCGGACGCTCGACCGCGGGCTTCAGATGATCGCCGACAACGACCAGTGGGTCGACGAAGGTGGGACCCGTTCTCTTCCTGGCGAGGTTGCCTTCAAGCTCTACGACACCTATGGATTCCCGCTCGACCTCCAGGACGTCATCGGCCGAGAGCAGGACTTCGAGATCGACCAAGCGGGCTTCGACCAACATCTCGAGCAGGCCCGAGAACGTAGCCGCGGATCGAAGGTCGGGAGCTCGGCTGTCGCAGACGTCTACCCGGCGCTCGCACAGGAGGTCGGCACGCTCGAGTTTCTCGGATACGACACCGAGGAGGCGCAGAGCGAGGTGCTCGCCTTGTTGTCCGATGGCGCCCGTGTCGACTCGCTCTCGGAGGGTGACTTCGGCGAGATTGTGACACGAGCGACGCCGTTCTATCCGGAGCAAGGTGGTCAGGTTGGCGATCGAGGCGTCATCGAGATCGCGGGCGCGCGCTTCGAGGTGCAGGACACGCAGAAGCCGGTTGACGGCTTGATCATTCATCAGGGCAAAGTCGCCTCCGGCTCGATCACGGTGGGCGCAAACGCCGACTTGCGCGTCGACCACCAGCTCCGTGGCGCGACGCGTCGAAACCACAGCGCGACGCATCTACTGCACTGGGCGCTCCGACAGGTCGTCGGGGAAACCGCGGCCCAGAAAGGCTCGCTCGTCGGTCCGGAGCGTCTGCGCTTCGACTACAGTGGCACCCGCCCGCTCGAGGCGTCCGAGATCGATGAGATCGAGAATCTCGTGAACGCACGCGTGCTCGAGAACACCGCCATCACGACCGAAGCGCTCCCGATGGACGAGGCCAAGAGCCGCGGCGCGATCGGCATCTTCGAGGAGAAGTACGGAGAAGTCGTCCGGATGCTCACAATCGGCCCATCCCTCGAGCTCTGCGGCGGCACGCACGCCTATCGAACCGGCGACATTGGCCTTTTCAAGGTGCTTTCGGAGACCGGCCTTGCCGCCGGCGTCCGCCGCATCGAGGCGACCACCGGTCTCAACGCTCTCAGCCATCTACGAAGCGTGGAATCCGAGCTGTCGAGCACGGCTGCGCTCCTGAAGGCGCCTGCGCAACAGCTCCACGACCGCGTCGAGCGCCTGCTCGAGCAGCAAAAGGAAGCCCAGCGCGAGATCGAGCGCCTCAAACGTTCGATCATGTCGGGCGACAGCGCAGATCTATCCGCCGACGCGCGCGAAGTCGATGGCGCGCGCGTGCTCGGTGCCATCGTCGAGATCGGCGATGCGGGCACGCTCCGCGAGATGGCCGATCAGTTGCGGGACAAGCTCGCGCCCGCGGTCATCCTGCTCGGCTCCCCGAGCCAGGACGGCAAGAAGGCGATGCTCGTTTGCAGCGTGTCAAAGGCGCTCACCGATCGGTTCCGTGCGGGGGACATCGTCAAAGCCGCGGCATCCATCGTGGGCGGCAGTGGTGGCGGTCGGCCCGACTTCGCGCAGGCCGGCGGCCCCGACCCGGGCAAGCTCGGCGAGGCGGTGGGCAAGGTGTACGAGCTCGTAGGGGCCGGGTAGGTGTCCGCGAAGTCCCGGACGATTGGGGCGCTGCTCAATACATACTTGAGCTCGCGGCCCGCGAAGCACGCCATGTACAACGCGGGTCGGATC
>Ga0316198_10002300_pt1 | contig 11511 bp, 5 predicted proteins | sample OudBieAanoxic_MG_FD_204935 | JGI IMG/M metagenome (GOLD analysis project Ga0316198, IMG submission 204935) | Coastal sediment microbial communities from Oude Bieten Haven, Netherlands - site A anoxic | ecosystem: Environmental > Aquatic > Marine > Coastal > Sediment | place: Netherlands... | reverse complement strand
TTCGTACAGCTGTCGGTAGAGACCGCCCGCCGCCATGAGTTCGGTGTGTTTGCCGCGTTCGACGATGCGGCCGTGGTCGAGGACCACGATTTCGTCGAACTCGTCGAGGGCGACGAGGCGATGGGTGATGACGATGGTGGTCCTTCCCCTGAAGAGTTTGAGCATCGAGCGCATCACCCGGTCCTCGGTGATGGGGTCGAGCCCCGAGGTCGGTTCGTCGAGGACCGCAACCAACGGATCCTGAAGCACTAGTCTGGCCAGGGCCAGGCGCCGCCGCTGGCCGCCCGAGAGCTGCATCCCGTGCTCGCCGATCCAGGTCTCCCAGCCATCTGGGAGAGCGCGGATGGTGTCGAGGAGATCCGCCGCGGCCGCTGCACGATCGAGATCGCCCTGGTCCGCCGCCGGCCCGGCCAACAGGAGATTGTCACGGATGGTGCCCGTGAAGAGATCGGTCCGCTGCGGCACCACCCCGATGGCCCGTCGGAGCGTTTGCTGGGAGTACGAACCCAATGGCGTGCCCGCGAGCCGGATCTCGCCCTGCGTCGGATCCCAGAAACGCAAGAGCAGGCTCGCCAGCGTCGACTTTCCTGAGCCCGACGGCCCCACCACTGCGACTCTGCGGCCGTCTGCGATTTCGAGGTTGAAATCACCCAGCGCCGGTCCGGGACCTCCCGAGTAGGAAAAGGAGACTCCGCAAAACTCGATGGCGGCTCCGGCATCCGACCGAAGCTCAACCGGTGACTCGACCGGTTCATCCACCACAGGGCTCGCGTCCAGGATGGCGAAGATTCGATCCGCAGCCGCGAGCTGCTCGGACATGCCGCGGGCCGCTGCGGGAAGAGGTTGAACCGCCTCGAAGGCGGCCATGACCACGAGACAGATGACTGCGAGACCGATCCCGGTGAACCGCCCCTCGCCGACCATGGGAATCGCAAGCGCCAGCACCAGCCAGACCGCGGCGTGGGTGCCGAAGGTGATCCCAGCGGTCCCCAGCGCCTCGGCTCGTGCAGCGCGTTCGCGGAGTACCGATGATGCGCACGAAAGCTCATGGACTCGTCTTTTCTGGTCTTCACCACGGCCGAAGACGAGCAGATCCGCCATGCCCTCGATCCCATCCGCAACCGCCGACGCCAGATCGGATCGCACCGAGACGAGGCGCACCCCGGTGGCTGCGCCCAGCCGGATCACCGCGATGGGGATCACCACCGCGGCGGCTGCGTACGCAACGACAAAGGCGAACGCCAGCTCCGAGGAGTAGATCCCGACAACCAGCCCCGCCCCGAGAGCGACAAGTGCAGCCACCAGCGGCGGCGCCACCGCCCGGATGAAGAAGTTCTGCAGCGACTCGACATCGGTCACCGCCCGGGTCAGGAGATCCGAGCTCCGCATCTCCACTGTCCGGGCGGGGACCAGCGGTTCGAGTGCGCGGAAGAACCACCGCCTGAGACGACCCAGCACGCGCAAGGTCACATCGTGGGACGCCAAACGCTCGAGATATCGGAAGACCCCGCGGCTGAGACCGAAGAACCGCACACCGACGATGGCCACCTGAAGTTCGGCGATGGACGGCTGCAACGCGGCCGAGGCGATGAGGTAGGCAGCGGTGGCCATGAGACCGACCCCGCTGCCGACCGTGGCGACACCCAAAAACACGGCGGCAAGCAACTGCCAGCGGAAGGCCTCGAGCAACCGAAGCAGGCGGATCAGGGTGTTCATGGACTGCCCCCGTAGGCCTGGACGAGTCCTCGATAGACCTCACAGCGATCCACGAGCTCCGGGTGGGAGCCCTGGTCGACGATCCGACCGCGGTCGAGAACGACGATCCTGTCGGCGGCCATCACCGTGGGGAGTCGGTGGGCGATGACGAGGGCCGACCGCCCCGTCAACAGCGCGGCCAGAGAATCATCGATCTCCGCCCGGAGCCGAGGATCGAGATCCTCTCCCGGTTCGTCGAGGACCACGATCTGGGCGTCGGCGAGGAAGGCGCGAGCCAGGGCCAGTCGACGTGCCTGGCCGCCGCTCAGCTTGGCCCCACGCTCGCCGATGCGGGTGGCGACGCCATCGGGCAGCGCGGCGATGAACTCCTCGGCCCTCACCGCTCGGAGGGCGGCCATGACTTCGTCGTCCGTGGCCTCGGAACGGGCCAGCCGCGTGTTTGCATCGATGGTGTCGGCGAAGAGGTGCGGGTGCTGCGGCACCCAGGCCATCACCTGCCGCCAGCTGTTTGGATCGATCGCCGTCGAATCGATCTCGTTGACCGAAACCCGTCCGCTGTCGGGTTCGATGAAGCGCAGGAGCAGACGCGCGAGCGTGGTCTTGCCGGAACCGGATGGCCCGACCAGGGCGATGGTCTCGCCGGGGTGGATGGTCAAACTCAGCCGATCGAGCGCGGATCTCGATTCACCGTTGTCGCCCGGGTACGCAAACGACACATCGTCGATGACAAAGACCGGCTGCCCGGGCATGGCCTCTACCGCCACTGGTCCCGCGAACTTCACTTCGTCATCGAGAATTTCGAAGAGTCGCGCCGAGGCCGCCACCCCGGCGAGACCCGAGTGGAAGGCCGCACCCAACCGCCGCATGGGCAGATAGAACTCGGGGGCGAGGAGAAGCACAAAGAGGGCCGACTCGAATCCGAGCCTTCCAGCGAGCAACCGCAGACCGATCTCGACCGCAACCACCGCTACGCTCAGGGTCGCCACCAACTCGAGCACGAGAGCCGACAGGAAGGCGATGCGCAGAACCGCCATGGACGACGATCGGAAGGTCTCGCTGGCCCGGCCGATGGCGTCGATCTGACGATGCGCCCGACCAAGGATCTTGAGCGTCGCCAACCCCTGGATGGTGTCGAGAAAGAACGCGCTGAGCCGCGCCATGTCGAGCCACTGGCGACGCGCGAGTGCATCGGCGAGCCTGCCGATCAGGTACATGAACACCGGGATGAGCGGGGCGGTGAGGACGAGCACCACCCCCGACAGAAGATCACGGCTGAGGACCACAGCAGCGACCGTCAGCGGGATCACGCCGGCCAGCACGAGCTGAGGCAGATACGTGGCGATGTACGCATCGAGAGCCTCGACGCCGTCGGTCAAGAGAGTGATGAGCTCGCCCGTGCGTCTGCGGCCCGCCGCGACCGGGCCCTGATCCATCAACGAGGCGAAGACCCTGCTGCGGATCTCGTGCTTGACCCCGGCCGCCGCCCTACTCGCTGCCGCGTCGGCGGCCCACGAAAACACGGCTCGGAGCACGATGGCTCCCAGAAGCCAGGCGAGACTCGGCGCCACCGCCGCGCGATCCGCGCCACCGAGGAAGACCTCGGCAATGATGTGCGCCAGCAACCACGCCTGGACCACGGTCACCACGCCCCCGAACCACCCGAAGGCGACGCTGATCAACAGCGCCGCGCGATGAGGTCGAGCAAGATCGAGGAGACGACGATCGAGATGCATCGCGAATCAGGATACGCCGACCCGCATCGACCTCCTGCGGCGGGTGCAGGTAGGCACAATGGATCCGCAAAGACGCGATGGCCGCGGAAGTGCCGCGAAGACATTTCATTGACTCATCGCACCTCGCCGGAATCGGGATATCTAGCCGGATCTGAGGGAGCCCGGGTCAATCTTGAGATGCTTGGCGGTACTTTGGCGTGCTTCGCGACTCTGCGGATCCATTGTGCCTCGCGGTACGGACCCCAGTTCTTTCCATGAGTAGGCGTCGCCCGGCGGCGTGGCGGTGCTCAGAATGACAGGTGTGGGTGGCCTCTCTCCTCGAAACCGAAAACCAGTGGAAACCCACGGTTTCACAATATTTGACGAAATCGAGATTGACCATAGATTGAAGGAATGGTCATGGTTGTAATGAGGGGAAACTATGGGAGGTCACGAAGGATCGAGGTCCCTTGTCGTGCCGGTATGTTGTCTCATCGTCGGGCTCATTGCCGCGTCCGGTGAGGCCGCCGATACGACCGGCGAACTCCACGGTGTCGTCGTCGACAGCGGAGGGTCAGGACTCACCGGGGTTCGGGTCGCCCTGAGCTCGGAGGTTCTCATCGGAGGTATCCACGAGAGGGCCACCGGAGACGAAGGAGAGTTCAACTTCCGAGTGCTGCCGCCCGGCTCGTACTTGGTCCGAGCCGAGCTCGAGGGCTTCATCCCGGTGGAGACCCAGACCGTGGTGCGCCTCAACCGCCGAACCGATCTGCGCATTGAAATGTCCTCGGCGCTCTTCTCCGACGAAATCACCGTCGAGGTGGCCGCGGAGCCAATGCAGATGGACATCACCCGGGTCCACGTGGGCGAGACCTACAACCAGGAGTTCCTCGAGGTGGCGGCCATCGGCATCGACGGGCGGTCGGTGCTTGGGATCATCGGAAAGGAGGCCGGGGTCGAGGGCGGCGCGCGTCCGCGGATCATGGGCAGCACCTACTCCGAGAACGTCTTTCTCATCGACGGCCTCAATACCACCGACCCCGTCCTCGGGACGGCGTATCTGGAAATCAACTTCGACGCCCTACAGGAAATTGCGATCCACACCGGCGGGTTCGAAGCCGAGTACGGACATGCGCTCGGCGGGGTCATCAACGCGGTCACCAAGTCGGGCGGCAACAACGTCACCGGGACGGTCGATCTTCGCTACCGGGATCCGAACCTCGCGGAATCCGGAGAGTACTTCGATCCGGATCGGGAACCGACCTCGCAGTTCGTCGGGTCGGCGACCATCGGCGGACCCATCCTGCGCGACCGCCTGTGGTATTTCGCAAGCCTTCTCGGCAGCACCGCACGGACCACCCGCCATCTCGCCACGCTCACCGAGGAACGGCACATCGCCGACGTGCTGGGCAAGCTGACCTGGCAGGCGGCGCCGAACTACCGGGTGACGGGGAAGGCGGTGTTCAGCGGTGTGTCCGTTGCCAACAATGGCGCCCACCAGTTCATCGCCCCCGATGCCGGTCAGCGATTCGTGTCCAGGCTCGGCATCCTTCAGGCCAGCCTCAACTCGGTGCTGACCGACTCGCTGCTCTTCGATGTCCAGTTCGGCGCCACCTCGGCACGGGTCGAGGTGGAACCGATGCACGGCGACCCCGAGATCCCGCAGGTGCAGAACTGGACCGACGGGATGACCTCCGAGAGTTCGGGCTTTGTCAGCTGGAACGATGTCGAGACGCTGCAGATCAGAACGGCCCTGACCGCCCTCCTCAGCGGCGCCTCGGGCGACCACGAGCTCAAGGGCGGGCTCGAGCTTCGCGACATGAACGCCGATGTCGCAGCCCGTCAGACGGGCGACGTCTTACTCACGGTGATGACCTATAGCACCGACCCCACCGCGATCGGCTACGGCCATTTCGACCAGGACGGCGACGGGTTCACCGACGCCCTCGCCTGGGTGTCGGATCCGGCGGCCGGAGAGCCCGTGCACTCCGACGGCACCGCCTGGAGTCTCTTCCTCCAGGACGACTGGCGCCCGACGCCGACCCTCACCATCAAGCCGGGCCTCCGCTGGGACCGGGTGAAGTATGTCAACGACGGACACCGCGACATCGCCACCCTCGACTCCTTTCAACCGCGGCTCGGGCTGGCTTGGGACGTCAACGGCAAGGGGCGCCACGTCATCCGGGCGAACATCGGCCGGTTTATGCATCCGGCAGCCCTCAGCGTCAGCCTCGTCGCCGACGGCCGGCGATTCGGCTATGGCGAGTACTACGGTTACGAGCTCTGGTGCAACGCCGGTTACTGCAATCATAATTATCTCGAGTCGCTCTTCGGCCAACCCATCGTCAGGATCGATGAAGATGGCGACGAGCACCTCTACTATCTCGATCAGAATTTCTGGTCCACGCCGTTCGAGTCCATCGAGAGCCTCGGGATCGGGACGCTCGACACGCCCAGGGCCGACCAGTTCATGATCGGCACCGAGCACCGCCTGTGGAAGAACGGAACCCTCGAGTTCATCTACATCAACAAGAAGACCCGCGGTCTCATCGAGGACACCTGCCGGATGAACACCTGGTTCTGGGGCGATGGCGACCCACCGGACTTCGACGACCCGACGACCCACAACGACGCCGGCGACTGCGACGGCTATGTCCTCGCCAACGCTCCCGGTCTGAAACGCGACTACGAGGCGGCGGTGCTCAAGCTCGAAAGCCGCGGCCGTCGCCTCCAGCTCTTTGCCAACTACACCCTGTCGAGGTCGACGGGATCGACCGAAGCCACGGCCGACTGGGCCTTCTCCACAGCCGAGTACGATCTCTTCCCACGCGATTTCATGAACATCGAGGGCTACCTCTCCGATGACCGGCGGCACCGGTTCAAAATCTACGGCTATGTCTTGCTTCCGTGGAACTTCAACATCGGTTTCGACGCGAGATGGGCGTCGGCGCCCGCCCTCAATGTCACCATCGCCTGCGACCGCATCCCGACCGCTTCGAGCATTCGGCTCGAGGAACTCGGCATCACCCGGCAATACTATTACGACGTTTGCGCAGGCGCCCGGTACGGTCATGTCTTCTTCGAGCCGCGGGGCAGCCGACGTGGCGAGCCGAACTTCCAATTCGACCTGCAGCTCTCCAAGGGATTCGTGCTGGGCTCCACCCAGCTCCAGTTATTCCTGACGGTCCTCAACCTCCTCTCGTCCGAACAGCCGGTGGAGTACGAGTCCGGCGTACTCCAGGTGCTCCCCTGGGGAACGCCCCTCGAGTATCAGCTCCCCCGCCGATGGGAAGTCGGGGTGCGACTGGAGTTCTGACAGCATAGGAGCGCGTACCGACGGGCACAATGGAACCGCAAAGACGCGAAGCCCGCCAAGGTGCCGCGAAGTTCATTCATCGAGCCATCGCAGCTCGCTCAAACGGTGTCTGACTTCGTGGTGGGGTTTTTCCCGCCGACACGAATCTGAAGGGCAGCCAGGATGGCCGCCCCCACAACCCGCGCTCGGCTGCGGTTTCTCCGTGCGATGGTGCGATGAGTCAAAATTGCGATGCCCTTTGCGATTTTCTTCGCGTTCTTGGCGTTCTTTGCGGCGAACCAGCGATGGGATGAATCCACTGACGTTGGTGGCCGAAAAACCGGGGAAGGTGTCCCCTCCCCGGTCGAAGGCTGCCGGCGTCGATATCTCAGTAATGCAGATGTGAGTCTGGGGTGATCCTCTTGCGGAAGATCCAGTAGGTCCACGCCTGGTAGACGAGCACCACCGGGACGAGGAGGCCCGCAACGATGCTCATCACCTTGAGCGTGTAGGGGCTCGAAGCCGCGTTGTAGATGGTCAGGCTCCAGTCCGGATTGAGGCTCGAGACCATGACCCGTGGGAAGAGCGCGATGAAGACGGTGATGGTGGCGAAAACGACGGAGACCGCGGTGAGAATGAAGCTCCAGCCATCGCTCCGGTTTGAAATCGTCCAGCGGGTCGCGAAGAGCGCCAGCACCGCCACAGTGGGCACCACACCCGGGTTGAGCCCGAGGCGCTCGTGGACATCGGTCATCCAGTATGTTCCCGCCACGAAGAGGAACAGGAAGAGCACCGCCGGATACCAGAGCTTGCCTGCATAGTCCCGCGCCCGATCCTCGAGACCTCCACCGAGCTTGAGGGTCAGGAAAGCGGCGCCGTGCAGGGTGAAGAGGGTCAGCGACGCGAGACCGCCGATGAGCGCATATGGGTTCAGGAGATTGAAGAACCCACCGACATAGTTCATGTTCTCGTCGATGGGCACCCCGCGGATGAGGTTCGCCAGGGCGACACCCCAGAGCAGAGCCGGGATCGCGCTGCCGAAGAAGATCGCCCAATCCCAGGTCTTGCGCCAACCGAGTTCGTCCATCTTGGAACGGAACTCGAAGGCAACACCGCGGACGATGAGGGCGAGGAGCATGAGCACCAGGGCCAGATAGAAGCCCGAGAAGAGGGTGGCGTACCAGTGCGGGAAGGCGGCGAACATGGCCCCGCCCGCGGTGATCATCCAGACCTCGTTGCCGTCCCAGACCGGGCCGATGGTGTTGATGATCATCCGCCGCTCGGTGTCCGTCTTACCGAGGAAAGGGTGGAGGATGCCGACGCCGTAGTCGAAACCTTCGAGGAAGAAGAAACCGACGAAGAGCACGCCGATGAGCGCGAACCAGAGAGTGTTGAGATCCATATCGTCCTCCCTTCCCTACACCGCACCGACCGGTGTCGGCTCGGTCGCGTCATCATCGGGAACCCCGGCGGCGGCGTATTTCTTGAGCAGCACCACGTCGGCCAACATGAGCACGCCGTAGACCAGGGTGAAGGCGATGAGCGAGAACAGCACCTCGAACACGCTCACCGACGGTGAGACCGCATCGGCGGTCTTCTGCAAACCAAAGACAATCCACGGCTGTCGGCCGACCTCGGTGAAGATCCAACCGGCGCTGTTGGCGAGATACGGCAGGGCGATGGCCCAGAACATGAGCTTGAGATACCAGGCGTTGTCGGGCACCCCTTTCTTCGCCGACTTCCACAGCCCAAAGGCCGCCAGAAAAAACATCGCCATCCCGGCGCCGACCATAATTCTGAAGGTCCAGTACGAGATGGCTACCGGCGGCACATAATCACCCGGGCCGTAGGTCAGTTGGTACTCGCGCTGGAGATCGTTGATGCCCCTGACCTCGCCCGAGAATCGGTTGTAAGCCATGAAACTCAGCAGGCCGGGTACCTTGACGGCGAATACATCGCGGCGTTCCTTCTCATTTCCGATGGTGAACAGCGACATGGCCGCCGGGTCCTCGGTCTCCCACAGAGCTTCGGCCGCCGCCATCTTCATAGGCTGGATCCGAGTCATGTACTGGGCCTGGTTGTGACCGACCACCATCGACAAAACAACGCCGATGGTGGCGTAGACAATGCCAATCCTGAACGACCGGTTAAAGACCTCGATCTGATCGGACTTCCGCAGCAGATGCCAGGCCGAGATCCCGGCGACGAAGAAGCCCGCGGTGGCCACGGCCGAGAAGAAGACGTGCGGCCACTGGACCCAGACATGACCGTTGGCCAGCAGGGCGAAGAAGTCGTCCATCTCGGCGCGGCCGTTTCTCAGGACATAGCCCACCGGTTGCTGCATGAACGAGTTGGCGACCAGAATCCAAAGAGCCGAGATGTTGGATCCGATGGCAACTAGCCAGATCACAACTGCGTGCAGCGGCTTCGAGATCTTGTCCCAGCCGAAGATCCAGACACCGATGAAGATCGACTCGAGATAGAAGGCGAGTAGCGCCTCGATGGCCAGGGGCGCGCCGAAGATATCACCCATGAACCGCGAATACTCCGACCAATTCATCCCGAACTGGAACTCCTGGACGATCCCGGTGACGACCCCCATGGCGAAGTTGATGAGGAAGAGTTTGCCCCAGAACTTCGTCATCTTCTTGTAGGTCTCATCACCGGTTCTGACATACATGGTCTCGAGGATGGCGACCAGAACGGCGAGGCCAAGTGTCAATGGAACGAAAAAAAAGTGGTAGACGGTGACGATCGCGAACTGCAGACGCGCGAGGATCACGACATCCATACGAGCCCTCCTTCAAAAAAAGCGAACGCCCCACGTTAGGTGGCGCCGGGTGATGGAATTGATACTCGAAATCAAGTTGGAGCCGGCGGCGAAATGAGGGGGTTGAGCCGAGCCAGAGCGATACTGGGAATTATTCTTCCACATCATCTCTAGCGGCGGAGTATAACACCGCAAAGTCAACCATTGCTTGACTTTATCGTTTGTTCAGACGCTCAAGCGATCCAGGTCATTCGAGAGACCTGCGGGTCTTTGCAAGACCTGTGTCCGCCAGCCAATTTCCACCCGCCCTTGGAGGGCCGGCGTCCCGCCGGCCCAGGCCCAACCACCTCGAAAATACCGAAGGCAGGCATTCCGCAGCGTCACCGGTGCCGGCGAGACGCCGGCACTACAAATCTGTGCGCTGTTGTGGCGCGGGCGTCCCGCCCGCGTTGAGGATGCAGACGTCGGCAGACCCTTACCCCTCGGCCGCCACATCGAGCCGACAGCGGACCCACCCGTCCCCCGAACTCTCCTCGACGATCACCGGATCGATGATCCGGACCCGCGATGCCGGATTCACAAGGCGTCGAGCAGCCGCCGTACCCCGACCTCGACCGTCTCGGTGGGCAGCCCGGCGTAGCACAGGCGCATGAAACCGGGTTCGCCGTTGTGGCACGCGGAGCCGGGGGTCAGATTGACCCTGGCCTCGTCGAGGATCCGCAGCCACAGCGCCCGCTCGGCCTCCCAGCTCTGTTCGTTCAAGTACGACCGCAGATCGAGAACGGTGAAGACGCCGGCCTCAGCGGGAACATAAGGGACACCGCCGTCGTCCAGGAGGCCCGTGAGGCGGAAGTACGCGTCGCGTAAACCGGAGCTCATGGTGGTGATGTAATCGTCAACCCAATCCTCGTCCGAGATGAGCTCACCAAGCAGATACTGGGTGTGGCCCGAGCAGCACGCCCAGTATGCAAAGGCGTCGACGGCAGCGTTGACGGCCCGGTTTTCGCTGACGAGCACACCGCAACGCAGCCCCGAGGCGCCGAAGTCCTTGGAGAAGGCCCAGACGATGTGAACATATTCGCCCAGCGGTTTTCTCAGGGCCGCACAGCTCGTGAAGGCCCGGTCGCCGAAGACCGACAGGGCGTAGATCTCGTCAAAGACCACGTGCAGCTCGCGGCTTTCGGCCCAGGCCAGGATCTCTTCAACCTCCTCGGCCGAGTAGACCGTTCCCAGGGGATTGTTTGGCGAGGTGAAGAGCAGGACCTTGACCGGGCGCCCCGCCTCGGCGATTGCTCGATCGAGTCGCTCGGGCGTGAGCCGGAAATGGTCGGCGCTGGAACAGTGGACCGGGACGATCGTGAGCTGATCACGAAGCTCCAGATCCATCCAGAAACCGGCATAGCTCGGGGTCGGAACCAGGACCCCGTCACCGGGATCGGCGAGAACATGGAAGAGAATCTCGAGCACGCTCCCCGCGCCGGCGAGGACCGAGATCTGGTGCGGGGGAAACTCACGCCCCAGGAAGGTTCGGCCCATGAATCGACCGAGCTGCTCGCGGAACCGCATGGAACCGGTCATGGCGTCGTAGCCGAGCACCGACGAGGGAACCATTGGGATCTGATTGAGGCGGTCCGTCACCAGATCAGCCACCAACTTGTTCTCGGCGACGCACAGACCGATGTAACCGTCAGGATTCGCCTCTGTGTCGTAGGGATCCTTCGAACCTTCGAATTGACGAATGAGGTACTCGGGCATGGCAGCACCGGCGAGAAGATTCTGAGCGCGGAGCGACAGGGAACGGGAGTCGAGTTTCATGGGGAGGGATTGTACGGGCGACCGCGCCCTGATGCATCCCGCACCCGCATCCGAGTCCGTGCCCGTGCCCGTGCCCGTGCCCGATGAGATCTTCAGCGGCAGCGGCCGTGACCGTGACCGTGACCGTGACCGTGACCGTGACCGTGACCGTGACCGTGACCGTGACCGTGACCGTGACCGTGACCGTGACCGTGACCGTGACC
>Ga0316198_10002299_pt1 | contig 11513 bp, 6 predicted proteins | sample OudBieAanoxic_MG_FD_204935 | JGI IMG/M metagenome (GOLD analysis project Ga0316198, IMG submission 204935) | Coastal sediment microbial communities from Oude Bieten Haven, Netherlands - site A anoxic | ecosystem: Environmental > Aquatic > Marine > Coastal > Sediment | place: Netherlands... | reverse complement strand
AGAGAAAGGACCTTCACTGTATCAATTTAAGAGATTGCGGAGCCGAATACCCGGAGAAATGTGCAAAGCTAATCAATTGATTTTCTCAAGAGACAGTATACGACTTTTGCTCCAATATTATATTGAACACTTCGCCAGCGGAGATGGAGCCTATTCAGATAGAGTTCATCTGGGCCCAAATGTGCCTCCCTCCCCTGATTACTCAGGAGGAAAAGGTGAACAGTTTAAGCGTCTCATGGATAAACATGGTGCTGTTAGCCGTGCTATCTGGTTACTTCCTGTCAAATATAACCCTGACTGGCATGGTGCATTTGTCCTTTTGTCCGATCAACCCCGTGAGGTAATACAAACCACATTTAATAATAACAGACAAGAGATTGAACGACAGCTACAGCTCTATGCCACTTTGTTCAATGATCAGTGTATCGATCAGTTGAACCCCATCAGTAACTTTAATTGCTTGTCGATGAAAAGTTTGCAGGTGTTGGAAATGACTGCACAGGGCTACTCCAGCGAAGAGATAGGCATTAAGTTGGTGATATCTGAGAGCGGCGTAAACTACCATCAAAACAGGCTAAAGGAATTGTTTCATGCAAAGAATCGGGCTCAACTGGTGAGTTTAGCCCATTCTCAAGGAGTACTTAACTAGCTAATACATTCACTAGAAAATGGACCAAATATTGGTGATGACAAAAGTGGCTTGCACTATCGCCAAAACTGTCTAGAAGAGCTTTTTTATGTCAAAAGCCGAGCTCAACCGGTCAGCTCGGCTCATACCCTAAGCGTTCAGGAATAAGTAGAGTACACATCATAAAAATTAACGAAAGTTACCATAGTCTTCATTTTTATACTTAATCACATACACATCACAACTCTCTTTGACACGACAAAACACTACAACATGTAGTAGCGTTTTGTCGGATCGCTTCGGCTAACCTCATGTCAGCAAATTCAAATTGCTATTTTTTAACTAAAAATAAATCCACGACAGAGACCGAGAGAGATGAAGATGAGAAGAGAGCTATATAGTGCGCTTTTACTGAGCATGTTAGCCGGATGTGGGAGTGATGACACATCAACGCTCCCAACATTACCCGACACACCAGAACCGGAAAAATCTAAATACCTGACGCTGGATATCAAACCAGAGACAAAATTTGTCGGTGAGTTTTATGTAAATTTAGGGCGCTACGATGATCCGGTGACACACTGGATACACGACAACAGCGATCTGGACAATAAAGACAAGCCAAAAGCCGATGGCCCAGATGTCGATTTCAATAAGGATGGCTGGATCGACGAGCGAGATGCACACCTGGCAGGCGTATATAACCCGAAAGAAGCCACAATCAGAATTGATGCGGCCAAGATGCATCAGGTCTTAATGACCAACCCAGATGGCTTAGGTGCGGGCACTGCCCGTAATGATATATTTGTACCCGGCCACTACGGCGTATTTGATGCGCTACGTTATCTGGCCTTTACACGAGACGATCTTAAACTCGAAAATATCGTCACCCCGGAAAACAGCGGCCGTGATACCTTCGAATTTGAAATATCTTGGGACAGCAATGGCGATGGTGTCTTCGATGAACAGGATAACGATGTCTATGCTAATTTTCAGGGCAAAGATTGGCATTTCAGGTCTAAATTCGATGGTGGTGAGTTTAAGAAAATCGACAGCACCATAAGTGGTATCGGCCCCCAAGGAGAACTCTCCTACTCCAGGATGGATCAAATGTGGATCCAGCCTGGCATGACCATTCGATTTCAATCACTCTCCCCCGAGATGACCAAGAGACGTCGCTGGGTTCAGGACAGGGAAATGGCCCGCATAGCGGAAGCCGGCGGCAAGGTTATCGTGCCGACGATGCTTATCGACTACAAAAAAACTGGTACTCAACCAACCGTCATCAAAAATCTGGAGGTCACGGCTCACAACATGCGCCCGGATATCTTCCAGCCGGGTGTTATTACTAAGATGGACGCTTACTTGTCCGCCGCCGACGCGGGGCAGGATATTGCCTTCAATTACTGGCCGACTCTCTCTACCGGCGCCAAGATAGAGCACTTTGCCCTGTTCAGCATAAATGGCGTTGCCTCAGATGTGGGACGCGGTTGGACCACAGGATATGGTGAAATGGCAATGATAAAAGACTTTACACGTAACTCACAATGCGACTTCTCATCACCCGCTGGTGGCAATCAGGATATAGAGGTGGATCCGGAACATTGCCGCATCGACTGGCGAACCAATTTCGGCGGCTGGGCTATGCATATCATGTCCGATGTCTGGGTGATGAATCAGCCAGTTGAATATGTATGGGCCGGCATTAAGTCCCATTATAAAGTCTGGGGCATGCCAGAGTTTTCAGGCAAGGACATTATGGAGCGCGACTTCAGCCAGGACGAAGATGGATCGGATATCATGACTCTTCAGGTTTTTGATCTGCCTGACAATTCAGATACAGACACTGCATTATTAAAGCCGACCCATTTCGGCTGGGGGATCGCCGACTGTACCGAGTGTCATAACGCCGACAAGGCGCCACAGGGACATGGCGGGTATAGCTGGCCGATAAACAGTAATGATGGCTTCGATGAAACTCAACCCTATTATTGTGCCACCTGTCATGGAAACAACGGTGCACCGTCGGGCCATGGAGAGACAGCGCGCTGCTTCTGGTGTCATGACACGAAAGAGAATCGACCATTACACCATGGTGATGCTTCCACTCAACGACGTTATCTGGACGCTAAGGGAGAAATAAAGAGTAACACCCATATCTACAATACCAATATCCCTAAAGATTTAAACTCTTTACCGAGGGATGCTATGGGTAACTATGAGGAGTATACTGACTTGATGAGCTCGGTAAACTCTGACTGGGATATGAGCCGGGTATTCCCGGATCCTTATTCTTGTATGACTTGTCATCCAAACCAAGATTAAATTTGGATAAAGCAAGTTAACAGGCATATTCGGGCTTGTGCTGCAAACTGTGCAAGCCCTCTTTGACAAAGATTACCGCCGTAGGTAGTCTCGTTTCCGATAAGCCTACTAAAATTAAGTTAAGCGTTTAATTACATTCATTAACCAGTATTTTTTATGACCAGCATTTACACAAAACCTTGCGACATCGACCCCGAACATATTCGCCTTGCCTGTGAATTTTTAGCCGAACAAGGGGTGAGTGAGTTTTTTTATGGTATTACAACCAAGGCATTAATGCCTGTGACCAATGAATTTAAAAAACTACGTCGACGTATGCCGAAAGAGATGCTCAAGGCAAGGTATGGCATCTATTCCAGTGACAGTATACGTACATTTCGACAGCGCTACCTACAGCACTTTGCCTCCGGTGATGAAGCCTACTTCGATAAAAACTCTCCCGGACCTAATATTTGGCGAGCTCCCGACTATAGTGGTGGAAAAGGCGAACAATTTAAACGTCTGATGGATGAATATGGCATCGTCAGTCGTGGCCTCTGGCTATTGCCCATAAAATATAACCCTGACTGGTTTGCTGTTTTTGTTTTCTTTTCTCCACTTGACAGAAAAACACTAAGCCTGAAACTGAACGATAATCGTGAGCAAATTGACTACCAACTAAAACTTTACTCCAGCCTGTTCAATGAACAGTGTATCGCTCAACTCAACCCCATCAGCAATTTCAACTGCCTTTCCTCAAAGGCTATACAGGTGCTTGAGCTCACCGCACAAGGTTATTCCAGCGAAGAGATAGGCGAGACCTTGGTGATGACCAAAAGTGGCGTGCACTATCACCAAAACCGTCTAAAAGAGCTGTTTAATGCCAAAAACCAGGCTCAACTTGTCAGTTCCGCTCACACTCTGGGTGTACTGGAATAACCTAAGTACACTTCATAAAACCGGTTGAAACGACCAAAGACCTCATTCCATTCTTTATCGTTAAGCACATACATATCACAACTTTGTTTGCCGCCACAAAACACTACGGCTAGTCGTAGCGTTTTGTCGGATCGCTTCCGTTAATCTCGTGTCAGCAAATGCGAATGCAATTTGTAAAAAACATAAAGATAAATTCACACTGACACCAAGAGAGATGAAGATGAGAAGAGAGCTATATGGCGCGATTTTGCTAACTATATTAGCAGGCTGTGGGAGTGATGACTCACCTACGACACCTGATGTCCCTGATATACCTGAGCCTGATAACTCAAAATATCTAACGATGGATGTTGTCCCTAAGGCTGAGTTTACCGGTACAATTTCTGTAGATCTTGGTGTTTACCCAGATCCAATTAAAAAATGGTTTCTGAGTGGAACCGCTAAAGATCTGGATGGCAACGGTTTCGTCGACGAAAAAGACGCAGCGCTCGCTGGTATAGTGAATGAAGACCTAGGAAACACAATCACAGTTCATGCGGCTGAAATGGATCGGGTGCTTAAAACAAACCCTGATGGCTTAGGTGCAGGTAGTGCTCGTAGTGACATTTTTGTTGACGGGCATTATTCGGCCTTTGATGTACTACGATATCTTGTCGCTACCCGAGATGATCTACGATTTGATGACATAGTTTCATATAAGGATAGTGGTCGTGACACGTTCGAATATAAGATTTCATGGGATTGCAACGGCGACGGTGAGTTCAGTGATGCAGACAATGAAAATTCTGAACCAGAAAATGGAGATAGAGTTAAAGGTAGTATTTATGATTGCGGAATCAACTACAGCAACCTTGATAGCCCGGACTGGCACTTCCAATTTTTGTTTGGAGGCGGTGACTTTACCCGTGCAATGACGAGTCTCGGAGGGTTTAGTCCAACCGGTGAAAGTAACTACGAACGCATGGATCAATTCTGGGTCCAATCCGGAGTCACTTTACGTTTTCAATCTTTTTCACCAGAAATGACGCAGCGTCGCAAATGGATACAAGACAGAGAGATGGCCCGTCTAGCTGAAAATGGCGGTAAGGTGATTGTCCCTGAACTGACTCTATTCGCGTCAGAAGATACGAATAGAGTAATAAGAAACTTGGAAGTTACTCCTCATAACATGCGACCGGACATCTTCCAGCCCGATGTTCTCACAAAGATGGACGTGTTTCTATCAGCAGCCGATGCAGGAACCGATATTGCCTATACCTATTGGGAATCATTATCGACAGGAGCAGAAATTGGTCACTTTTCACTATTTAGGACTCTGGGAGTCGCTGCCGAAGGCGCTACTGGCTGGAATACCTATAATGGTGAAAAGGCAATGGAGAATGATTTTTCCCCATTTGCTCAGTGCGATTTTTCATCTGATGCAGCCGGAAACCAAGACCTTATAGTCGATAAAGAGACTTGCCAGCAGGACTGGGCATTCCTATTTGGTGGCGACCACCTGCATATAATGTCTGATGTTTGGGTGATGAATCAGCCTGTTGAATATGTAAAAGCTTCGATTGGTAGCCACTACCCTATATGGGGAATGCCAGAATATAACGGGAAAGAAATATCCGAGCGAGACTTCAGCAGTGAGCAAGATGGCTCCGACATCATGACGTTACAGGTTTTCCCTCTGCCAGAGGACGATGATAGCTCGCTATTACAACCTAGTCATTTTGGTTGGGGTGTAGCCGATTGTACTGAATGCCATAATGCCGACAAGGCCCCACAGGGACACGGCGGTTACAGCTGGCCAATCAACAGCAGCGATGGGTTTGACATAGCCCAGCCGTATTATTGTGCATCCTGTCATGGTAGCAATGGGGCGCCGCTTGCCCATGGAGATTCAGCTCGTTGTTTCTGGTGTCATTCTGGCGAGACTAACCGACCATCACATCATGGAGATGCGTCGACAAAGCGCTTATATAAAGGTGAGCAACTTCAAGGAAACACGCATGCAAACAACCATCCTTTGGCTAACGGAGTACCTAAGGATAAAATGTCTAATGCACTTGAATACACAGAAATTTGGAGTTCAGCAAACTCAGATTGGGATATGAGTAAGGTATTCCCAGACCCATATTCTTGCATGACCTGTCATAAAGATAAGGAGCTTAAACAGCAAGAATAGAGCGACAAAATAAGTAACGAGGTCTGTTAGCATCAGTTTTCAGGCCTCTACTTAATATTGTTCAGACAACAGGTGGAAGTAACGACTGTAAACTTGTACCTTATTCTATGTTCCAGATAATTTATGCCTAAGAAAGTTCTAAATATTATGAGTTATTCTCACACAAAGCCATGCAATATCGATCCATCCCATATTGACCAGGTACGAGACTACCTGGCGCAATTTGGGATCACTCAGTTCTTCTATGGCATCATAAGTAAAGCCAAAGAACCTTCATCACAAGAGTTTAATAAGCTACGCCGTCGCCGCCCCCTTGAGATGCTCAAGGCCAAACGGGTTATTTGTTCCAGCCCAGCTATATTGGAATACAGACACAGTTACCTCCAATATTTTGCGGCGTCAGATGAAGGGTATGCAGGCAAACAACATATGGGCCCAAATATTTTCAAAGAGGTAGACATCCGAACTATCAAGGGTCAGCAACTACAGCGACTAAATGAGGAACACGGCATTCAGAGTCGAATGCTCTGGTTGTTACCCATCAAGTATCATTCCGATTGGCAAGGAGGCTTCGTATTATTTTCTGATCTGGACACCGAAATGTTAAAACAAAGGGTAATGGCAAACCAAACCCAGATTGAGCACCAGCTGACTCTATATTCCTGCCTATTTAACGACCAGTGCATTGATCAACTCAACCCCATCAGCAATTTCAACTGCCTCTCTCCCAAGGCTCTACAGGTGCTGAAACTCACCGCACAAGGTTATTCATGCGAGGAGATAGGCGAACAATTGGTGATGACAGAGAGCGGCGTGCACTATCACCAGAACCGTCTCAAAGAGCTGTTTAATGCTAAGAACCGGGCTCAGTTGGTTAGTTTTGCTCACTCATTAGGCGTCTTGGATTGATCTCCCTAGCCAGACACTTTATGACTTAACTATTGCTAATCAACTTTTGTAATTTGACTGTACTAGTTACCCTCTGGAAGTGAACAAGGGTATTCAACTAATTAAGTGTGAGGAACTCTGCACTTTTTTGCCGTTCGTCACGCTTTAACTCCCTTTTGAAATAGATATCACAGCTTTCCCACCAAATTCAAAACCCTGCAAATCTGACTAGGGTTTCAGTTATCAAGTTTCGCTACGCTTAACTCGGCCAATTTAATTCAAATAAAAAACCGGATCCGATTAACACCACGAGAGATGATAATGAATAAAATACTAAGCAGTGCGCTATTGCTCGGCCTGTTAACTGGTTGTGGTAGTGATGATACAACCACAGAGTCACCGGTAATTCCTGCACCAGAGAAGCCCAAATACCTCACACTGGACATTAAACCTGAAGCAAAATTCGAAGGCAGCTTTAATGTTTATATGGGTCGATACCCCGACCCGATTAAAGATTGGCTGCAGAGTGAAGACGCTCGAGACCTTACAGGTGATGGGCATATCGATGAAAGAGATGCGCACCTCGATGGAGTCTTTAACCCTAAAGCTACACCGATCGTCATCGATGCCGCCAAGATGCATCAACTGCTCAGCACAAACCCGGATGGACTGGGAGCCGGCAGCGCCCGAGGCGATATTTTTGTGGATGGCCATTACTCTGTATTTGATGCACTTCGTTATCTGGCTGCTACCCGTGATGACCTGAAACTCGAATCTGTCATCTCACCACAAGAGAGTGGCCGGGATACCTATGAATTCACAGTTTCATGGGATAGCAACCGAGACGGAATATTCGACGAACAGGATAATGACCTTAAAGACAATCTGGTCAATTACGATAACTATCTGGGCAAGGACTGGCACTTCCGGTTCACCTTCGATGGTGGTGACCTGACTACGCTCAATGGCACATTGGACGGTCTGGGCCCTCAGGGTGAAGTGACCTACGGGCGCATGGATCAGTTTTGGATCCAACCGGGAATGAACATCCGCTTCCAGCCTTTTTCACCTGAGATGACAGAGCGCCGACATTGGGTTCAAAACAGAGAGATGGCCCGCCTGGCAGAAAATGGTGGCAAGGTCATACTCCCACTACTGCGTTTGGTCACTTCTAAGACGCAAGCACCGACGGATCTGATAAACCTCGAAGTTACGCCTCACAACTTGAGACCGGACATTTTTCAAGATGGTGTGATAACCAAGATGGATATCTTCCTGTCGGCGGCAGATATAGGTACTGATATTGCGTTTAACTACTGGCCCTCTCTTTCAACGGGCGCAGAAGTCGGTCATTTTGCTCTGTTCAGAGCGCTCGAAGTCGCATCGGAAGTAGGCAGAGGCTGGACAACCGCCTATGGTGATATGGCGGTTCAGGGTGACTTTAACCCTCACTCAAAGTGTGACTTTTCATCACCTGCCGGTGGCGGACAAGACATTTTGGTTGATCCGGAGCACTGTCGCTTAGATTGGAACTCCAACTTCGGTGGCAATGCACTGCATATCATGCCTGATGTCGGTGTGATGAACCAGCCGGTAGGCTTTGCCATGGCCGCGATTAAGTCTCACTATGAATTATTTGGCATGACTGAGTATTCCGGTAAAGAGGTTACCGAACGTGACTTTAGTCCACTTGAGGATGGCAGCGATGTGATGACGCTGCAGGTATTCCCACTACCGGTGGATGGTCAGGGCCCGATACTCGAAGAAACCCATTTTGGTTGGGGGATAGCCGATTGCACCGAGTGTCATAATGAGGCTAAAGACCCTAAAAGCCATGGCGGATACAGCTGGCCGATAAACAGTAGTGACGGTTTCGACGTCACTCAGCCTTACTATTGCGCAACCTGCCATGGTAACAATGGCGCACCATCAGCCCATGGTGAAACCGCTCGCTGTTTCTGGTGTCATGGTGGAGAGACAAAGCCTGCTCACCATGGTGATGCTTCGACGCAAAAACTCTATCAGGGAGACGAGCTCAAGAGTAATGATCACATCTACAACGATCCTAACGAACTCAATGCCCTGCCCCGAGATAAAGACGGTAACTATCAGGCCTATGAAAAAGTGTGGAGCTCGGTTAACTCTGACTGGGACATGAGCCGGGTATTCCCTGACCCATACTCCTGTATGACATGTCATAAGAATTCGGCTGACTGATTAGAACAGTTAACTCTATTAACGAATAAGACCAGTTAATTCATTTAGCTGAAAGTCTTATCTATGACAAGAGCCTGTATACTCTGATGTATCAGGCTCTTAAATTTTATATAATAAAAATACAACACTGAGATTATTGTTCTCTCCATACGGACAACTGAACTTTATGGGTTTAACCGGATAACTAATACGATTTTTATGAATACAATCGATACAAAACCTTGCCAGGTTTCAGAAGAACAGATGCGGTTAATTAGTGACTATATGGGTCAGTATGGGATCACTGAATTTTTTTACGGCATCACCACAAAAAATAGAATGCCCCAGAGTAATGATTTTAAAAAATTAAGGCGTCGAGTCCCAAATGAGATGCAAAAATCTCAATATGGTGTTTTTTCTAGTGAACGGATCAGGAAGTTCAGACACGCTTACCTTCAGTCCTTTGCCCGTTTAGATGCCGGCTATCAGGAGAAAAATGTCATGGGGCTCAATATCTGGCGCGATCCCGATTACAGCGGGGGAAAAGGAGCGCAATTTAAGAAGTTGATGGAGCAATATGAGCTCAACAGCCGCGGTGTCTGGTACTTCCCCGTTAAATACCATTGCGACTGGACAGCCGTATTTGTCTTCTTTTCCAATCTGGAACGTAAAGCACTGACACAAATTCTTAACGACAACATGGAGGAGATGAATGCCCAGCTGCAACTTTTTTCAAGTTCACTCAACGAACAATTTATCACTCAGATAAATCCAATAACGAACTTTAACTGCTTGTCAGACAAAAGCCTGCAAGTGCTGGCACTGACGGCTGAAGGATATGCCTGTGATGAGATCAGTACCAAACTCATGCTTTCTGAAAGCGGTGTGAATTACCACCTCACCCGACTGAAAGAGTTGTTCCATGCAAAGAACCGCGCTCAGTTGGTTAATCTGGCTCATACATTGGGGGTACTGGACTAGGCTCATTCTCACCAAAGATCACAGTTGTAGATTGTTAGCTGCCTGCGAAGAACAAAAACTACAAGGGTGGCTGCATCCATTCACGGTTCCCACCTTAAAAGCACAGCAACCGAGTCGTACCCATTCATTTATGTTGAGAAAATGACATTCAAAATTTGAAGTTAACAATCAACTCTAGATCCACTCAAACTCCCCCCCCATTCAAATACAATACCTTACGCAAGTACCCATATTGGCTCAATTAGCTATATGAGACTTTATCTTGTGTACGCAGTGTATAAGGCGGTGATTATCTGTCCGTTAACTATACTAAAAGCCACGAGCGTAACTCATGTCGTACTCGAACTACCGACCAATAAACTGAAATAGTTGGATCAAAGGATTTTTGATCCCAATAAAATATGGAGTAAAGGAAGAACCCGCTAACGTTGAGGAAAATTAGTTATGCAAACACTAGCTCGAATTCCCCGATTAGCAGCGCTTGCTGCACTAGTGACCATATCATTCGGCTCTACTTCCGTCTGGGCTAATCCCGATGATACCCACGCAACCATCGAATTTTCACCGGATGCAACTGTTCAGCAAGGTACCCTGGTAACAATCACAGGTCGAGCCTATTGCGATGAAGCCCACGGAGCTATTTGCTTAGAACAAAATGAAGGAGAAGAACTCGATGTGGGTAAGATTCAGATAGAGCCTGCATTCGATGATACCGATAGCCATGTAGATTGCGCATCACAGACACAGTACGGCGACAACATAGGCATGGGGGCACCTTCATTCAGTGTTGACTTCGATACAAGCGGTCTTGGAGGACAGACTCTGGGATTCAGGGTTCATTATGTCACCCCTGGAGGACCTCATGCCCCTGGAAACAGCTTCAGTACCTGTGTAGATCTATCCATTACACTCTTCTCCGATCCGCTGCCCGACGAAACCTTAAGTTATGGCCAGGGCTTTTACGGTTCATCCCCCACAGGTGAGGCTGTTGTCGATCAGTTAATTGACGAGCAGGCCTGTATTGTTATCAACGACATTCTCGTGGACTCGGGGTTTGATGCTCAAGCTTGTGATGGTGATGATGATTTTGAATCCCTTGCGCTATTCTTAACCGGCGTGGTTGGAACTGAAGGCGGAAATAACGATGATGGCTTCCTGCCTGCCGGCAATCCATCGGTGAATGGCCCGGGCCTTAACCTGGCAGCCCAAAAGATCACCCTGCTTCTCAACCTCAACCTGGACGCCCTTGAAAAACACCCGATTTTGCCAAGCTACTTCATCAATACCGATACGGTACAGGACTTTATCGCTGGTGAGCCCGGCCCGTTTGTCGATCCGGTGTTTAACAATCAAGAGCTTTATGATTTCTGTGAGGATACGATAGATGATGGTCATGATATCTGT
>Ga0316198_10002298_pt1 | contig 11514 bp, 15 predicted proteins | sample OudBieAanoxic_MG_FD_204935 | JGI IMG/M metagenome (GOLD analysis project Ga0316198, IMG submission 204935) | Coastal sediment microbial communities from Oude Bieten Haven, Netherlands - site A anoxic | ecosystem: Environmental > Aquatic > Marine > Coastal > Sediment | place: Netherlands... | reverse complement strand
CGGCAGATACTACCGGCGATTAGAAACTCCGGTTTGAATTTTGGAATTTAAGAGAACACCTCCTTTCGGAAAAAAAATTGTGCCATAACAAGCTTTTCCGTGAAGGAAAAAAATGGGATCCATTCGATATTTGTTGGGACTTTCAACACCTAATTACTCCTGTGTTCAAAGGCTGCTGAATTAGGTAGGCATGGCAAGCTACTTCAAGATGTTTTTTCAATACATTCGAATGAAATACTGCCTAAATTATCCCCAAATACATGCTATCCAGTATGGTTTCAGGTGCAGCAAAATTGTATTTTAAAACAACGGTTTTCACTCTGTATGCGGCCTGCAACCATAACCTGATGGTAGATTAGGTCTTACAAAATTTTGAACCGGGAAGACGATAAGGTTTATATTCATATCCATGTAGTGCTGGCGGTCATCCAGTGGGATGAACTGAACGCGACGGACTGGGCCAATTTGACCCTGCGCTGCGGGAAAACGGTTGTTATTAATTCCATGGATCAAAATATTCAAGCTGAATACCCGAGCGATCGGGCAGTTTCAAAATATGATTAAACTTGACAACAACCCGGCAGAACCTGGTCTTTCTCCAACAGCAAAATCGGAGGATGATAAGACGGCTTTTGATATGGACGTCACAACGCCTCCCCAGCCGACTAAGAATCCATTGCCGGCGGCTGTTTCCAACCTTACCACGATTAAGACCGTTGAAAAAAAATTGGAAATAGGGCAGGAACTGCTGCAAACGCTGATCGACACGATACCGGTAATGGTTACCGTTTACGATCCTAGCCTGCAGCGCTTCAGCTTCAACCGTGAATTCCGGCGCGTGCTGGGCTGGACGGAACAGGACCTAAACGATGGGGATCCGATGGAAAAATTTTATCCCGATCCAGCTGAGCGGGAGGCGGCCCAAAAGTTCATGGCCTCCCTGGAAAGCGGTTGGCAAGTCTTCAAGGTGACGGCCAAGGACGGCGGAGCCGTCGAAAGCTCGTGGGCCAACATCCGCCTGTCCGACAACACCCAGGTTGGCATCGGCATTGATGTCACCGAACGAAAAAAAGCCAAAACGGATTTGAAAAAAGCGCGAGATAACCTTGAAGCAACGGTGCGGAAGCGTACTGGACAGTTGCAGGCCACCGTGACGGCTTTGGAAAACGAAATGCAGGCCCGCAGTGAGCTGGAAAATCAGCTGCGGCAGTGGTCGCGGGTGTTCATGGACGCCGCCGACCCGATCGTCATCGAAGACATGACCGGCATCATCATCGATATGAACCGGGAGGCGGAAAGGGAATACAGCTGGCAGCGCGGCGAGCTGATCGGTAAATCCATCCGCAGCCTGATTCCCCGTGACCACTATTCTTGGGCCGATCGCCTGCGCGAACGCTGCCGCAGCGGGGAGGAAGTTCGCAACTGGGAGGGCATGCGCCAGGACCAGAAGGGCCGGACATTTTCGGTTCTGTTGACGGCCTTTCCGCTGATCGGCGACGACGGCAACATTGTCGCCCTGGCGACCATTGCCAAGGACATCTCCCTTCGCAAGCAAATGGAAAAAGAATTGCGCCGGTCACGACAGCACCTGCAGGAGTTGTCGCGAAAAAGCATCGAGGCCCTCGAAAGCGATCGCCAGACGACCGCCAAAGAGCTGCACGACGGTATCGGCGCCAGCCTGGCGGCCATCAAATTCAGGCTCGAGGGCATCGTCCAGGAGATTGCACAAAAACCCCAACAAGCGGCCGCTTCACTCGAAGAATCGATCGCCTATCTGCAGGACACTATCAAGGAAACCAAACAAATTTCTGCAAAATTGCGGCCTACGATGCTGGATGACCTGGGTCTTTTGTCCACTATCACGTGGTATATGAGACAATTCTCTGAAAAATTCGGCAATATTCAATTGAGACCCCGGATCGAAGCTCGGGAAGAAGACATACCCAAATCTCTTAAAATTTTAATTTATCGCGTGCTGCAGGAATCCCTGCACAATGCCGCCAAACACAGTGAGGCCGAGGAAGTATATATCAGCCTTAAAACCGACCCACATCAAATTGTACTCGAAGTTGCCGATAACGGCAGCGGATTTGATGTTCAAGAGGTACTTGGTCGGCATGATGCCCTCAACGGATACGGTCTGGCGAGCATGCAGGAACATGCCGAGATTACCGATGGTAGCCTTACGATCGATTCCTCTCTCGGGGAAGGCACATGCATCAAAATGATTCTCCCTCAGAAACCTTATGAATTAATACTTTCAGAGAGAACCGGTTAATAAGCTATTTTTCGCGATCCCGTTCCAAATTTCCCGTGCGACCGTCGTCGCAGGTCTCGTCCTCGTCGTTCAAACGGGTATGTTCGGCCCACTCGGGAGCCTTTTTGCAAATATCGTCCTTCGGTATGGTCGCACCAGACTCCTCTTCAATGGCATTGGGTTTTTTTTTCATCGTTTGATATTTTCTTGTCGGTCAGCTTACCCTCTGCTGAATAGAGTGCATTGTAGGTCAGAGAAACGGGTATATAACCATGTGAAGCGACGAATCTTTCCTGTATCTGTCGATGTCCTACACTCAGACGCTATAAAATACATGACAAATATGGAATCAATACACGTTATGCCCTATTGCTTGAGCATTGCGTCTCCCGTATGCTTATGTAACGGAGGCCAAATTAGACTCCGGATAAAAATCATAAACTCGTGGAGGTTGGTATCATGTTAATACCTAATATTCAATATAACCAGAATCTGGATTCACATACCCGAAATCATCTCGTTGGTTATCCGAATTTCCCTTTCGGCCATAACAACTGGTCTCCATTTACGCGCTGTAACCCAAAAGGTATTGTTGTAAAATCTATCCAATTTGGCCATGTGTCGGAGTCTACTGAGCATTTAGAAGCGGATAGACTCAATAGCAGGGCAGCCCAGCAATCTCCGGTGGAAGAACCCCCTAATCAGCCGAAAAAACCGCCGGTTAAGGAGCCCCCGCCCAGAGAACCGAATCGGGAGCTGCCACAAAATCCACCACCGCCACCGAGTGGGCCACCAGTCGAGGAGCCTCCCAACGAACCCGGCGGATCGCCGGTCAAGGAGTCACCACCCAAAGATCTGTAAAATTCGGATGTTTAAATAAAAAGTCTGGAACTTCGACGGAGAAGGATTACAGCACTGGTGCGTTAGTTTCCGGTAGGTCTTCATTCCCATCGGGGTGCCGGTCATCGCCGGACCGGGCGCCATTACCACGGTGATTATCTACGGCTACCAGAGTGACACGCTGCAAACCTATGTTCTTTATTGTTTGGCGGTTCTGGGCGTGCTTGCCATCCTGTTCTTTACCCTGATTACCGGCCCAACGATACAAAAAATTACCGGTGAATTATCGCTGAATCTAATCTCGCGCGTATTCGGCATGATTTTGATTGCGATTGCAGTCCAGTTCATGGTCGAGGGATTGCGGGATGTCTTTCCCGGATGGGCATCGTAGCACCGGTAGAACTTCCTGAATTGTGGACGATGTTCCAACTGCCCGCAACACGAAACATGCAGAATCACCAGCTCAACATGAAGTCGATGTCCTTCGGCCTCATTTGCAGCTATTTCGAAATAGTGTGGGAACAAATCCGAAAGGTGTTTACCAAGATTTAGCATATGGCGGGTTTCGCTGCGTTCTCTGCAGTTTGCGAAATTTTTAAAGACTCCGTTAATCTGATACTACAAACCGTGCCGGCCGGAATTGATATCAAGGAAGTTGAAAAATACTTACCAGATATCCCGGGCGTCGAAGCAGTTCACGATTTGCACATTTGGGCGATAAATACCACGGAAACGGCTCTGACTGCTCGTGTGGTAAAACCGGATGTGAAAAATGAGGATGCGATGCTGATTCGCATACACGCTGAAATCTATGACCGCTTCGGCACTATGCATGTCACCCTGCAGGTCGAGCGAAGTAAGGCTTTGATTGATTGCGGCAATAGATGCAGAGTCTGTAAAGTGAAAGAGTAATTCGTAAAGACCATGGCGGCCAGTCAAAATAAGGTTCGAAAACTTGTCAAATAATAGATAGACCTTATAGAAAAAAAATTACGCGGCGTCTATATTTTACCTTGTTTCGAACAAATTTAAATGAAAAGAAACTTTCGAAAGGAGAGAGGTATGACAGATAAAGACGCCTATGTTCATAAATTACATGCAAAGCTGGATGAGTGGAACGCAGAAATCGACAAGCTCAAAGCCAAGGCCGACAAGGCAGAAGCTGATTCGCGGACTGAATATTATAAACAGGTAGAGGCCTTGCGCGAAAAACGCAAAGATGCTGAATCAAAGATTAGAGATGTGGTTGAGGCGGGTGATGGCGCACTGGAAGACCTAAAGTCCGGTGTCCAAGGCGCTTGGGATTCAATGGAAGAGGCCCTGAAATCGGCCCGATCAAAATTCAAATAATGGAGGGGAAAAATGGGAATCGAAGTTGGCGGTCTTTTGGGGTTGATCATCCTGATTGCGGATATCTGGGCCATTGTAAAGACGATCGGCAGTCCGAGTTCTGCGGGATCAAAAGCACTTTGGATCGTGTTAATCCTGATTCTGCCGGTCGTGGGACTCATCATCTGGCTGGTTGCAGGACCCAGAGCCCGAAAACATTAACCAATAGATAGCATGCTCTAACAATTAACCAATCTCGACTGGCACCAGATTGTGACTCATCTATGGCATCTGGCTTTTGCCTACGCGCTGGCCATACCCATCGGTCTGGATCGCGAGCAAAGTCAGCGGCAGTTTGGTCTACGGACATTTCCGTTGGTGGTGGTGGTCGCCTGCGGATTTATGATGGTCGGCATGGCCGTGATCGAATCCACGGATGGCGAAGCCAGAATACTTCAAGGGATCATTACCGGCATCGGCTTCATCGGCGGTGGTGCCATATTCAAAGACAAAGACAGGGTTGCCGGCACGGCCTCGGCCGCCAGTATATGGAATACCGGTGCCATCGGAATCGCCGTGGCTTTCGACCGTTTTGAAATCGCCATCGTCCTAAGCCAGCTTAACTTTATCACCCTCTGGGCCGTCGGTCGCTTCAAACGCAATGTGACTGATAACGGCAAAGATGAATGACTAAGGCGGCGGTTTACACCGCTATTTCGTCGATTGCGCAAAATGCGACCGGGCTGGCAACGGTCATGAGACACGAGGCTGCCCACGCTGTGGCGCGGCACGGAGACGAACGCATGTGCCAGGGATTGCTGACCCAGCTCCACGGTGTCGTCGGCAGGCCAGCAGACAACAGGTAAAAACAGCAGCACGGTCACGGACGTCAAGAAGGAAAATCTGGAGGCTGTCGAGATGCTCAAGAATTACTCCATCGAAAAGAAGGATAAATCCGTCAGTGAGGTTAAAGTGGCTCTGGAGAAGATGGATGCCCGCATGGATCGTATGCAAAACCAAATTGCAAACAAGTGGGATGAGATGGATCAGGCATCTCGTGACATGGCGAAAGAGATCATGCAAGCCCTCAGGAAAAAACGCAATGAACTCAGTGAGTGGTACGGTGGGATCAAACACAGCTCGGCTGATGCCTGAGACCATGTCAAAAAGGGCTTTGTTGATGGTTATGAGGCTTTGGCAGGCACCTTCGATAAAGCAGAAAACGAATTTGGTTCAGATGAGTCGGGTAAAAGTGACGACTGAAAATGGTCTGCAGCTAAAGTTGTAAGATCAGTACAAAACGATAATCGAAGCTAAAAAACTCCTGTTCGGCCGGCGCCTGTCCGCCACCGATCTGGGGTAGTACATCCAGCCATACCATGGCGTAATGGAGAATGATGGAAACCAACACCAGTCCGCTCAACATCAGCAGCAGGATGTACAGGGACATCTTCCAGCCATAGTAGGCGGCATTGATACGCAGCACCGGCAGTACAACTAAATCCGAAAAGATAAAGGCCATTACCCCGGCAAAACTGACCCCGTGACCATAGAGCAGGGCAGCAAGGGGGATGTTTCCTATCGATCCGATAAAGGTAAAAAAGGCCGCGACCGGGCAGCTTCTTGCCATTGTGCTAAAAATCGGTACCTGCCTGGCTGAAATTCAGCTAGCGTTTTGACCGGCTGCCGGCCAGCCTTTTTTTCATCCACCAGCTGCCGGCAATCAGCACCAGTGCGAGCACCACGGCCAATAGCACATTGACCCATCCGGGATTTTGAAAGGTGTTCAGCAGACGATCGGCAAATATGGTGATGGCCAGAATCCCGGGCAACATGCCGATGGCGGTACCGATCATGTAATCTTTGAGTTTGAGATGGGATGCGCCTGCGATCATATTGACGATTGTAAAGGGTGCCGCCGGAATGTTTCGAATAATGGCGACCGATAGAACACCACGTTGGGCCATCTGCCGGCTCAGGCGGTTCAGACGCCGACCACCCAGTTTGCGAACCGTCTGTTTGCCCAGCCTGGAACCGATCAGGTAAGTTGTCAATGCGTTTAACAGACAGCCACTCAAGGCATAGATGGTTCCCCAGCCCGGCGCAAAAACCATGGCCGTCACACCAACCAGCAGGGTGATGGGGACCATGACCAATCCACCGACAACATAGGCTCCCAAAACGATCAAAAAAGCGAGCGGATGGTTGTGAATTGCACGCGACCAGGCGGCTAAATTTTCGGCGCTCATCCATTCTGAAAGGGGGGACCAACGCCAGGCAGCCGCCAGCGCGAATAAAATCAGCAAAACGCTGGTGATTTTTATGACCGGTCTTATTGTTGCCTGCCCGTTGTCGTCCGATACGAAGCAATCCACCATGCGGTCAAATTCGATCGGGGTCTCCGGATCCAGCAGCTCGTGGTCCGGAACGAGGGATGCTGCATCAACAGGCAATGAGTATGCATATTCCAGTTTTTCCATGCGGCGGCCGGATGCGGCGGACAAGGATTCGATGGTTTGGATCAATGACTTCTTATCAGAGAGAGTGCTGGAAACGGCATCCGCCGACACATTCAGATGCTCAGCCAGCAACCGGTTGCGCAGTGCCGCAATCGGCTCGGCAACCCTGTCCTTGCCCTCCGCCTCGATGGCCAAGCAGCATTCGGAATCAAGCCCCATCGAACGGTTGCTTAAATTGGCGCTGCCGATGATGGCCAGCTGGTCGTCGGCAATCATTGTTTTTGAATGCACATATGCCGCGGTTTTTCCATCACTCAAAGCCGGATAAAAAAGCCGCAGCCGGTCGTGTCGATCGGCTGCAAACAGGTTTTTTAAAATTCGCGCGCGTAAGGCATCCATGGTGCTTTGCTCCAGCCAGCCGCTGGATTCCCGGGGAAGGACCAGGACGATCTCGGGCCCTTTGGCTTCGGACAGGCTATTGGCCAGCACCTTGGCGATCGTGGTGGATGTAAAATATTGGTTTTCAATGTAAATAAATTTTTCGGCAGCCGCAATGCCGTCACTGTAAAGCTTTTGTACTTCACGCACTTCCTGACGGCCCTTATATGCGGGCAGGGTCCGTGCGATGGCTATTTTTACATCTTTCAGGTCAGGCCTCAGATCTTTTGGCCAGGGCTCAGCGGATTGGCTGTCCTGGAAATCAATCGGGGTGCCTGTCGCCATGGCCCAGCGTTCGCTGAATAATTCACCCAGTGCGGCCGCAGCCTCTCCTGACACTGCCATTTGGAGATCATGAACCGGGTTGTAAGGTTTGTCGTTTGGATCTTTGCGCCGCGGATCTTCGACTTCGTGCTGCGGGGTATCCCAGCGGCTGTTAGACAAATCCATACCGCCGCAAAATGCCAGGCGGTTGTCAATGACCACGAGTTTCTGGTGCTGGGATGCGCCGATCGGATGCTCATCGTCCAAATGAAAATGAATGTGCTGGTGCGTTTTCCATCCCAGATTGAAGATCGGGAGCCATTCCCGCTCCCGAACGTACAGCATCGGAAAATCCCAGGCGAGGACATATACCTGCAGTCCGCGGGTACGTTTCGTTTTGGCGTTCAAAAAAGGGCCCAAGCTCTGCGGATCGGCATCCGTATCGCTGCGCCGCATCAGCTGAATCCGGCTGTCGATGTCCCAGGCGGATATGCACACACTCGTTTGTGCCTGTTCGATGGCATCCGCCACAGATTCAAAATAAGCCGCACAATCGATTAAAAAGGCAGCTCTATCGGCATGGGATATGCGCCAGCAATTTTCGCCTTCTTTGAGGACTGCCATGATCCGCTCCTTTGATTTTAGCTCCCGGTGACGAGTTCAAACAGGGTTGCGCGCCGATATCTCCGTAATTTCTTTGTCAGAACCTCGATGGTCATTTAAACTAATCAGTTCTTCGATGGGCGCAACCCCTGGATTCAAAAGCGGTGCGTTTAGTAGTGCACGAGCCGCGTGTTCATCTAGACGCATTTTCACCACAGCCAAAGCGCCTAGCTCCCTTCATAAGCCACCGTCTCTGACGGTGAGAATTGAAAAGGTTCTACCGTTACCGGGTGATCGTGGTTAATTGATCTAAAGTTGAACAATGCCGGTGGCTTATGAAGGGAGTTAATCAAAAGAATTTTGGTTTATTTTTCGACCCGCCAGTTATGCAAGCAGTGAAACGTAATATCAAAATAGTCAGATCAGATAAAGGCGTGCTCAAAATGAACTTATCATAGGTTGAGATGGCCATTTTATCAGAAGAAAAGGAACATGAAGCCAAAATTCTTTTCACAAATCAGCGACGATCAGCAGAGCATGTCTCTGCGGCCCCTTCGAGGGGCCTTCCTCATACCCCAGCTGCTGGTGGTCGCTGATTGTGCTAAAATCGGTCGCAGCACGCTAGGTATCCGAGGGTCTATCCTCATGCGAGGCCACGGCATTCCTCCAGCAGCAAAAAAGTACGGTTTTGAGAGTGCATGTGCTTATTTCCAGTAGACCGGGCGGCCATAGGAATCATACAGGGTGCGTTCATAGTCACGGTTGACTGGAGCCGTAGGGTCATATTCCGGGCTGTTTTTGATGCTGTCGGTCGAAAGGTCAACCCACAGTTTTTCTCCGGCCCAATCAACCTGCTAGGCCCATAGCGGTGAAACCAGCACTTTGCGGCCCGGCAGCCAGTTGCCGGTATCGGCCACCATGTAGCGGACCGACCACTTTTGGTCGTCGAACAAAAAATCTTTGCAGCGTCCGATTGCACCGTCGCGGGCCGATAAAACATAATTTTGGATAGAACTAACATTGTGTAACATCTGTATACCTCCTTGATTGCGATTGCCGTTCAGTTCATGGTTGATGGACTGCTGATCGTGTTTCCCGGATGGTCATCGTAAGCAGCATCGAACAAACTAATCTTTGAATCGCGACAACAAACCGCTAAAGGAGATTGTTTATGCTGCCTTTGAAAAATCCTGTGGTTTAGGGATTTCACTGAACCTGCCGATGAGGGACGGAAAATAGCCGGGAACGAAAAGAACGCTTCAATCGGCCGCAGGCACGCCGGATTCCCTGTTGTCCAACAGCAGTTCAGCGCACAGTGGCAGGTGGTCTGACGCTATGCGAGTGGTTTCATTGCGCGGCACATTGATTCCCACCGGCTTAAAATGTTCGGATATGAACAGATGGTCGATGCGAAAAACGGGCCGGCGGGACGAATAGGTCGCTTTCGGCGGCGGGTAGAAAGACTGAACATCCGTCAGTCTGCGGGCCAGACGGCGATAGACCGCGGATCGAGGCCCTGCATTCAGGTCGCCGCAAAAAACGACCGGGGCCGAAGCACGTAGGCTGCCGAGCCATTGATCTCCCATCAAGGATTTCATCTGCAGGCTACGCTCCAGGGTAAAAAGGCTCAGATGGGTGTTGAAAATGTGTATACGTCCGACCGGCAGGTCCAGTGTCATGTACATCACCCCCCGTTTCTCAAAGCGGCCCAACGGCAGCAGCGGCAGAATTCCGCTGGATATCTGGTAGACATCATATTTACTGAGCAGCGCCAGGCCGTATTGGCCTACGGGATGTTGGACCGTCGGATGGAAGGCATATTCCATCTCCAGTCCTTCCGCCAGCAATCGGGGTTGATCCTGGAACTGCGTCCGCGGAATACCAACATCCGTTTCCTGCAAGGCAACCACATCCGGACGCAGCGGTTTGATGGCCGCCAGGATGGTATCGGGGCGTGCCCGACCCCGCCGGTTGACACAGCTATGAACATTGTACGTTAAAACCCGCAGGCGGCATCGCTTCTGTCCGGTCCGGCAAATAGCCCCCGCAAAGCCGCCAGGTTGTTTCCGGCTGTTTTCGGTTACGGGCGTCTCTTTTTTCTTCATTTCACCAGTAATTTAACATGGCTTACCGGCAGGTAACATCCGTGGCGTGGCAGTATTTTGTAGCCCGCCTCTCGGTATGGGCCGCCGCATTTTTTAATGGTTTAAAGGGTATCGTCTACAGCGTTCAACGTCTCTGCAAAATTTTTTTTCCATTCCGGCCAACTGCGTGTATTTTCTATCCAAAGCAAAGAGTTTTTTAGACAGCATTGCAGATTTCACTCTAAAAAATTGAGATGGTTAAGTAAATAGGGTCTATCCTGTAGGATGATTGGAAAAAAATTGTATTCCGGCCGGCGGATTGGCCGCACGAAATCTAAAAGTGACGGCACCGTATGACTTTCGGCGGCACTGTGCAAATCCGGCTTGTTCATATTATTGGCCCGGTGTTTTTCGACTAGGCCGAAGCTGATTCGCGGGCCGAATATCATAAACAGGTAGAAGCCTTGCGAGAAATACGCAAAGATGCTGAATCAAAGATTAGAGATGTCGTTGAGGCGGGTGATGGCGCACTGGAAGACCTAAAGTCCGGATGATCCTGATTCTGCCGGTCGTGGGACTCATCATCTGGCTGGTTGCAGAACCCAGAGCCCGAATGTAATTTTTTTTAACAAAACTCAGCCTCCTGAGGCACATTTCAAGTCGCCTTAGAAAATTAGCCACGGAACCACCAGCCCCCCAGCCAGCCAGGCGATCGCCACTCCGCTCAGGGTAGGCAGCACGATTTCAGCCAGGGAGGCAGAGCCATCGTCACCGTGATTATGGTCGCCGCCGGAACCGATAAACAACATTTGGAAAAAGCTTTCCGGCACAAAGGCTGAAATAATGCCGGCGACCGTGAAACCGATCAGCACATCCTTCCAAACCATCTGCCATTCATTGACATATTGCCGGCCGATTTCTTCCCAGCCCTGCAGGCTCGTTGCCTTTTGTTTCCAGTCCCCCGGCTGCTCATCTTCTCCCTGGCCCCCCTGCTCAAGGCGATCGCGCGCCTGATCAATCCACCACTGGGGCCGGGAGAGGCGCACGAAGAGCCAGGCGAATAAAATTAGCAAAATGCCGCCGGCGTATTCACCGACGACAAATTGCCAGCTCAAAAAACGGCGATGACAATCCCCAGCTCAATCACTAGGTTGGTGGAGGCCAGCATTAAAGCCAGGGCGGGCACCAGCCCGGCGCCTTTTTGAAAAAGGCTACGCGTGGTGGCCAGGGCAGCGAAACT
>Ga0316198_10002297_pt1 | contig 11514 bp, 10 predicted proteins | sample OudBieAanoxic_MG_FD_204935 | JGI IMG/M metagenome (GOLD analysis project Ga0316198, IMG submission 204935) | Coastal sediment microbial communities from Oude Bieten Haven, Netherlands - site A anoxic | ecosystem: Environmental > Aquatic > Marine > Coastal > Sediment | place: Netherlands... | reverse complement strand
GTCCTCCTCTTCGCAGCACGGCGGCCTTCCGAGCATGCGTGTCGAACGCGGCATTACGGTTGCAAGTGTGCTCGCCGAGCCGCGCCTCAGTGCCATCATCCGTTTGGTCGCCGGCCACGAGGGCCAAGACCGCACGCTCAATCATCCGAGGGTGCAGAAGCCAGGCCTCGTGCTCGCTGGCCATACGCATGGCGTGGTTCCCACCAGGGTTCAGATCCTCGGTGAGACCGAGATCACGTTCCTCGAAAGCTTGCCGCCCCAAGAGCAAGTCGAGCGTGTTCGAGTCCTGTTCGGGCTTGGGCTGTCGCTGGTCGTGGTCACCCGTGGCATCGAGCCGCCCGCTGCGCTGATCGAAGTCGCAAAGGCTACGTCTACGCCGCTCGCCGTGGCCGAGCCTCGGTCTAGCCGCGCGATTCAGGCGATCCATTTGGTGCTCGATGGCATTCTCGCGCCGTCCGAAACTCGTCACGGCGTGCTCATGGACGTGCATGGCATTGGCACGCTGCTCCTCGGGCCGAGCGGAATTGGCAAGAGCGAGTGCGCCCTGTTTCTGGTCGAGCGCGGGCATCGGTTCGTCGCCGACGACCAGGTGATCCTCTCGCTGCTTCCATCGGAGCGGATCCTCGGTCGGTCGCCCACCTTGTTGCGCAATCACTTGGAGGTGCGTGGCATCGGGATCATCAACGTGCGCGATCTTTTTGGAGCAAACGCGGTACGGTCCGAAAAAACGGTGCAACTCGTGGTCGAGATCTGTCCCTGGAGCGACGACGAGCCTTTCGAGCGTCTCGGTCTCGACGACGCGACGGTCGAGATTTTTGGTGTGCCGATTCCGATGCTACGCATCCCGGTTCGCCCCGGGCGGAACATGGCGGTCATTCTCGAAGTCGCGGCGCGCAACCACATCCTCAAGGCCGCCGGGCATCACGGTGCTCAGAAATTCATCAATACATTGATGGACGACATGGAAGACCCCAGCCCGGGGAATGTCCGGTGACCGAACGCCCCGACATCGTAGTGGTCACTGGCCTCTCGGGCGCTGGTCGAAGCACTGCGCTGCGCGTGCTCGAAGATGCCGGATTCTTCTGCGTCGACAATTTGCCTCCGGGCCTGGCCCCGGCCCTGATCGGGCTGGTCGACCGTGAGGGAGAGCTCGGGCGTATTGGTTTGGGCATCGATGTTCGAACCGGAGCCTTCCTCAATGGTGCCGAAGAAACGCTGTCGGAGCTCGAGGCGCTGGGCCATCGCGTGCAGGTGATCTTTCTCGATTGCGCAGACGACGTTCTCGTCCGTCGCTTCAGCGAGACGCGGAGGCCACACGCACTCTCACGCACCGGCGACCTGCATGGCGCGATTAGTCGGGAACGCGAGCGGCTCGCCGGGCTTCGCGCGCGCGCCGACATCGTGATCGACACCACCGAGTTCAGCGTCCACGACCTTCGCCACCGCCTCATCGACTACATCGGCCGTGATCCCAACCGGCCTTCCATGCTCGTTCGCCTCCTTTCGTTCGGCTTCAAGTACGGAGTCCCCGTGGATTCCGATTTGGTCTTTGACCTTCGGTTCCTGCCCAATCCTCACTTCGTCGATGCGCTACGGCCCAAGACGGGGATGGACGCCGAGGTCTCCGACTACGTGATGAACGCTCCGGAGACCCAGAAGCTTCTCGGGCGTTTGCTGCCGCTCTTGGACTATGTCCTTCCGCAGTACGCCCAAGAGGGGAAAGCCTATCTGACGATCGGCCTCGGGTGCACCGGTGGGAGGCACCGGTCTGTGGCGATGGCAGAAGAGCTCGGACGTCAGCTCGGCGACCGTCACGAGGTCGTGGTGTCGCATCGGGACGCCCAACGGGCAGGTTCGTGACCGCAGCGCTGACCGGCACCGTCGAGGTTCCAAACCGCCTGGGGCTCCACGCGAGGGCCGCTGCGAAGCTCGTCAACCTCGCAAACCGATTCGCGTCGCACATCGAGGTGAGCAAGGGTGACCAGCTGGCCGATGCGAAGAGCATCATGGGCGTGCTGCTGCTCTGCGGCGGGCAGGGCGCGAGCCTTACCTTTCACGTTTCCGGCCCCGACGCACAATCCGCGCTCGACGCGCTTTGCGCTTTGGTCGCCGATGGATTCGGAGAGCTTCAGTGAGTCGATCAGCGCGCTTCCAGGGGATCGCTGCATCCATCGGCGTGGCCGTCGGCCAGGCCCGAGTGATCGGACGGGAGCATCGCCCGCGCCCTCATCGAAGAATCGAGGAGGCAGCGATTTCGGCCGAGCTTTCCCGATTTGCGAAGGCCGTGTCGAGCTCGCGTGCGGAGATCGAAGCAGCCAAGGAGGAGCTCCTGCACAAGCATGGTCCCACGTACGCGCCGATCCTCGACGTTTACCTCCTGATGCACGGCGATGCGCTCCTGATCGATGCGATTTCGAACACGATTCGTGAAGAGAGCGTCAACGCGGAGTGGGCCGTCTCTGAAGTTGCGGCCCGCCTGAAGAAGCCGCTTCTCGAAGATGCCTCCCCCTATTTCCAGGAACGCGCGAGTGACATCGACCATGTCAGAGAGCATTTGCTTCGTCATCTGAGCGGGGAGCAACGGCAGGATTCGCCGGTCGATGGCCCCACGATCGTGATCGCACGCGATCTGACCCCAGCCGATGCGGTCCACGTCCTGGCGCCCCCGACGGTGGGGCTCGTGACGGAGCTAGGTGCCGACAGCAGCCACACCACGATTCTCGCTCGCACCTTTGGTGTGCCTGCTGTGGTCGGTCTGGGTCGGCTGCCTATCGAGATCGAGGACGGCGATGTCGTTCTGGTCGATGGTTTTTCTGGCGAGGTCACGCTGGGCGCTTCGCTCGATGAAAGACGAGCCGCAGAGCGGCGGCGAGACCGCTTCACGGCATTCCTCGAGGCCGAGCGCTCGACCAGCGCGGTCACTCGCGATGGCGTTTCAGTCTCGGTCGCGGCCAACATCGAGCTGCCGAGCGAGGTCGAGGCTGCTCTCGAAAACGCGGCCGAGGGCGTAGGCCTCTACCGGACCGAGTTCATGTGCCTCGACCGATCCGAGCCACCCTCGGAGGAAGAACAGCTCCAACTGTACCGCGGGGTGATCCGAGCGATGGCTCCGAAGCCAGTGGTGTTTCGCACTTTCGATTGGCGAGGAGACAAGCGCCTGCGGGTCGAACACCTTGGCGGGCGCGAACGCGCATGGCTGGAGACTCAAATCAGGGCGGTGCTGCGAGCGAGCGGGGAGGGCCCGGTCGCGCTCATGTTTCCGATGATCGCAACGGTGACGGAGTTTCGCGAGGCTCGCGCGCTGGTGCAAGAATGCAGGGACGCGCTGGCGGATGAAAGCGCGAGGCTCGCGCCCCTTCCAGTGGGGATGATGGTCGAAGTGCCATCAGCGGCGCTGCTCGCAGATCGATTCGCGCAGCATGCCGACTTCTTTTCGGTCGGGACCAATGACCTCGCGCACCACGCCTTGGCCGCGGATCGGCACGACGGTCGCTCTGCGTCGGGGCCGCTCGATCCTGCAGTCCTCGCGCTCCTCGAACGCGCCATCCACGCCGCATCCGACGCCGGAATTCCTTGCTCGATGTGCGGCGGCATGGCCGCCGATCCTGTTTCGTTGGGATTGGCATTGGGACTCGGGTACCGCCAGATCTCGGTGCCGGTCAGCCTCGTTCCCCTCGCGCGTGCAGTGATTCGCAACGTCGATCTCGGGGCGGCCGCGGAGGTTGCGCGCGAGGCCCTCGACTGCGTTTCCGCCGATGCAGTCCGCGAGCTGCTTCTCGAACGTCTAGGCCCCGCTCTGGGCTCTCTGTGGAAAGACCACGGGCTGGTCTAGTCCGCTGTGCCGTGAAGCGGTTTCACCAGTCGAGCGAGATCTCCTTCGCTCAGCAAGCCGCTCGTTCGATCAATTTCATATCCGTCGGCGTCATAAAGGATGTAAGTCGGTACGGTCTCGATCTTTCCGAGCATGCTGTCTCCGTTTTCGACACGCCCGTAGGGATTGGTGCCGAGCACGAACGGTGGATCGAGAGCGTAGTCCCAAGCTTCGACGAGCTGGCCCGCGCGTGGCTGGGCTGCGACCCCGATGACGATGAGCTCTGGGTGCTGCGGCACGAAGGGCCGAAGCGACTTGAGCGATGCCTGACTGACCGCGTCAAAAGTCGCAAAGACGAAGAGAAGCACCGGTGTGCCGCGAAGCTCGGCGAGCTCGACCCAGCGGCCGTCGGTCAAACGCAGGCCAAGGTCGAGCCTGGGACCGGGCCTCGATGCCGGCGTGGTGTTTCGAGCGCTGCTCGAGTCGCGCGCGCAGCCCGGCGCAATCACGACTAGGATCGAGATCAGGCATAGGGCGCGTTTGAGAAGACTCGTCTTGGTCATTGCAGCTGGCTCGGCAATATAGCAAGAACAGCAGCGAAGTGGACCGCATCCAAAAACGCCTCGACGGACTGCTCGCCAGCTGCGACGCACTGTCTGCACGCCGGCGAGACCCTGTCGATTTCGTCCACCGCTATCATGAGCCTCGGGACCAGGAGGTCGTCGGCCTCATCTCGGCGAGCCTCGCCTTTGGAAACGCCGTGGCGGCCAGGCGAAGCATCGACAGAGTGCTCACGGCTCTTGGGCCGGAACCCGCACGAATCGTCGCTGACGCCGGTGAGGCGGAGCTGCGGCACCGGCTTCGGGGGTTCACCCACCGCATTTATCGTGGTGAGCACCTCGCGTCCATGCTGGCGCGAGCTGGTGCTTTGGCGCGCGGCCACGGAAGCCTTGGCAACGCGTTCGCCGGGTTTCATCGGGTGAGCGACGGAGATTTTCGTGAGAGCCTCGCCCGCTTCGCCGATGCGCTTCGCGGCGACACCCGAAGCCGGAGCTTGCGTCATCTGATCAGCGACCCTCGAGCGGGCAGCGCTTGCAAGCGCCTCGTGCTCTATGCCCGCTGGATGGTTCGCTCCGCCGATGGTGTTGACCTCGGCCTGTGGCCCATCTCCCCTTCGGTGCTGTTGATTCCCGTCGACACGCACATCCACCGCATCAGCCGCAACCTCGGTCTGACGAATCGGCGAACTGCGAGTTGGGCGACGGCCGAAGAAATCACGGCCGTACTTCGAAAGTTCGATCCGGAAGATCCCGTCAAATATGACTTCGCGCTCTGCCATTTGGGCGTCTCTCGGGACTGCCCGAGCCGGCCCCTGCTCATCAAGTGCGATAGGTGTGTCCTGCAGGACGTGTGCAGCGTCTGGAAGACAAATCGTACGAAGCGCTCAGCGAAGAAACCCGGTGAGCTTCGGCTCTAGGGCGCGCAGGTCGCTCACGCCTTCGACACCTTCGCCGCGTTCGAGGATTTCGCCGCTCAGCTTGACTAGCTCGTAGTCTTGGAGAGCCTTGAGCGCCGTTTCGAGCTTGAGCTTCGACAAGGACTCGCGGCGTTCGATTTCGCCTGCAAGGTACATCTGTTGCCCGAGCGCGAGGGTGCGCTTGTACCAATCCTTCCTGGGGATCGGCCCATCGAGCACGATTTCAGCGCCCCGCAGCGCGAGCAAATAGCTTTCGAAGAAGGTCTGGAGCATCACCGCGTATCGTTCGAGCCTGTGCCGCATCGCGCCTTCGGTTGCTTGCGCATAGCCCTCGCGCACTTCGATTTCGCCAGCCTCCACCATGTCGCGAACCGCGTCTTCGAAGATTTGGTCGAATGTGGCATCGGTTCGGTAGATGAATTCGTGCTTGAATACCCGTGATAGCTGCTGGACCCGGTCGTTGAGGCGCGCGATGTCGACCCATTGATCCAGGTCGACCAGCAGGCCGGCTGCGATCAAAGCACGCGGCACGAAGAAGTGGATGATCGTATTTTGGTAGTATTCGAGGGCGATTCGGCGCTCCGAATCAATCGTGTAGATCGGCTCGGGGCCCGTGTCGTGAGCCACGATGAGCCGCGCATCCAGGAACAAGTGGAGCGCTTCGTCGATCGTGTCTTCCCGGATGCGCGCGTCTCCGATGCGCAGTTGATGGGCGATCCTAGCGTCCATGGCATCGAGCGTGGCCAGAAGATCCTGGCAGGCGGCGAGCAGTGAGGCCCGCGTCATGCCGCGTTTCTGATGACTCAGGAGCGCTGTGGCCACGAGAGCGGCCGGCGTTACGACCGTGACCTCGTTGATCGAGTACATCACCTTGTGCGCCAGGGCGCGCACGGCATTGCGCTTGTGTTCCGCTGGCATGGCGCCGTCCGTCGGCAATACCCCGTCCCCGCGCTTCACCAGATCCTCCGTGAACTCGTCGAAGTCGATGATTTCGCCGAACTGAACGTACAGCCTGCCCCATTTTGAACGGAGGATACTCGAGCTCTTGATTAGGTCGCCGACGTTTTCCGACTGTTTGTCTCCTCCGGAGAGCTCGTGGACGAAGGAGCGCTCTTCGATGATGCGCTCGTACCCGATCGAAATCGGAACGAGCTTCACTTTGGTACCGCGAAGCTTGGACGCCGAGTCGAACACCATCGACAGCAGACCGTACTTCGGGGGAAGGGCTTTGCCGGTCCGCGAACGGCCGCCCTCGAGGAAGAACTCGACTGTGAAGCCTTCGGCGATGAGTTTTCGCACGTAGGCTTCGACGAGCACGGGGTAGAGCGAATCCTCCTGAAAGCTCCGGCGAATGAAAAAGGCGCCGCCGCGGCGCAACACAGGGCCAATCGGCCAGAAGCTCAGGTTCTCCCCGGCGGCGATCAGCGGTGGCATCAACGCGTTGCCGTAGAGCATGTCGCTCAAGACGAGGTAGTCGATGTGGCTCTTGTGGCTGGGCAAGAGCACGAGCGAGGCGTCGCGGGCGGCTTCGCGAACTCGTTCGAGACCTTCTTTGTCGAGAACGACGCCGTCGTACATCTTAGACCAGACCCAGGTGAAGAACCGGTGCATCAGGTCCACGACGAACAGGCTCGGCTTGGCGCAGAGCTTTCGTAGCTGTTTGTGGGCGACGCTCTCAGCCTTGGCGTACGAAATCCCTTTTTCAGCCGCATACTGCTCGATGTGGGTCCGGACCCGAGGGCTGCGCAGGAGCTCGTCCTGGATGCGAGCGGTCGTCTTTTTCAACGGGCCGATGATGACTGCCCGGTCGCGCTCCATTCGCCGGAGCAGCGCGTAGCGGACCTTGTCGGCGGCGTCGGCGTCCGTGAGCTCGGGGTTCTTCTCGATAAATTCCTGGAGGTTGAAAGGCTCTCCTGAACGCAGCTTGGCGTCCCGGTAGTTCAACAGGAACTGGCAGAGCACCCGCACCCGGCCCGGCCACTGCACTGGGCCGAAGAGCAGGTCGAGCAGGCTTGGGCTCGCCGTCCCGGCCTGTTTGCTCCAGACGAAAGTTTGCGGGACCAGAAGGATCGGCTGCGGGTTGATGCGCTGTTTTGCGATGAGCGTCTCGATGAGATCGACTTCGAGATCACGGCCACGGCGTGCTTGGCTGCCAAACTTCGGCGGCCGCCTCAAGAAGAGCAGTGCGCTGTACCCGTCACCAACCGTTTGCTCCAGCGCTTGTGCTTCTGGGATCTGCCGCCCGAGACTCAGTCGGCGCTCGCCTTTGCCGAAGGGCTCGAGAATCCACAGTCCCAGGTCGTTGACGAAGCGCACCAAGGGCAGGCCGAACTTCTTCAAGAGGAAATCGAGGCAGAGGAAGTCTAGGAACGACAGCGACCGCATCACGTACACGACGACGCCCTTGCTGGCGGCCTCCCGTACACCCCGGCTCCAGTTCTCGTCGACTCGGATGTGCGCGAAGAAGCGCCGGTAGAGCCATCGAAGGATCGCGTTGGGCGAATAAGGCGCCGGCGTCGGTGACCGCCGCGCGAGCTCCGGCAGATTGGTCATCGCTGAATAGGACCCTAGCAGTGTGCGAGATCGGGTCGAGTATACGTAGTTTCGTTTGTATTCCGCCTTTTTGTCGAAAGGTGAGTTAGAACTGCGCGCGAACGAGGCGGCGTTGGCCAGGGCGAAGCTCGACCTCGTAGCGGCGTTCCTGATCCCCGAGCCGGACCACGACCTGATACGTGCCCGCGCTCAGACGCGCGGCGACCCCGCTGCCGAGGGTGCCAATGCGTTCGGTGCCGCGGTTGACCGTGACGAGTCCGGTGCCGCTTTGAGCCTTGCTCTCGATCCGAACTTCGAGCACCCCGGTCTTGAAGTCGACTGTGACCGGCGCGGTTTGTCCGGGCCGAACCTCGACGTCGACCACCTGCGAAGGATTGTCGACCGTGCCGTCCAACCTGACGGTGACCTTGCACTTTCCAGCAGGCACTGAAAGGGTAGCGCCGCACGAGCCCGCGCCAACTTCCTTTCCATTCTGCGTCACCGAAACCGTCCCGCGGGCCGGTGCAGCGTTCTCGGTGACCGAGCAGCGGATCTCCCCAGACTGCGCCTGGGCGCCTCCCGCTGCAAAGAAGAGCTGAGCCGCAATCAGCAAGCACGGCATCGAGGTCCGGAGGGCTCTAAGCCCTGATTCGCCACCCGTTTGGATAAGAATTCTCACCGCTTATCCTTTCTAACCCAATTCGAGCCCAGGGTGGACCGCCGATTGAGGATGGCCCCAAAACCCACGGTTTCCGCCGGCCTTCGTCTCGCCGCGCCTGCTTGACACCGGCTGGACCGGCGGCTAGGAAACGCGCCCCGAAACGGGGACTTAGGAGCGAATCTCATGGCTACCCAGAGTGCCAAAGCGTCTGAAATCGAACGCAAATGGTATGTCGTCGATGCAGCGGGACAACCGCTTGGCCGTCTTGCGTCCAAGGTGGCCCATGTTCTTCGTGGCAAGCACCGTCCCGAGTACACCCCGCACGTCGACACCGGCGACTTCGTGATCGTGATAAACGCTGCCCAGGTCCGTCTCACGGGCAACAAGCTCGCGAACAAGCAGTACCAGCGTCACTCCGGCTACCCGGGCGGCCTGAGCTCCGAGAGCTATGGTGACCTGCTCCAGCGGAAGCCGAGCTTTGTCGTCGAGCGTGCCGTCAAGGGCATGCTCCCTAAAAACAGCCTTGGCCGTCAGATGTTTCGCAAGCTGAAAGTCCACGCGGAAGGCACGCATCCCCACGTGGCCCAGCAGCCCGAGCCCTTTCCCCTTTGATCTCGAGAGAATTGGTTGATGACACACGCTAAAGTCATAGACGGACGCAACTACGGCACCGGCAAGCGAAAGAACGCGATTGCGCGCGTCTTTCTCAGTGCGGGCACAGGCAACGTGATCGTCAACGGTCGCACCTTCGAGGACTACTTTCCCCGCGAGATCCTCCGAATCATCGCAATGCAACCTTTCGCTGCGCTATCGAAGCAGGGCCAGTTCGATGTGCAGGTCAACGTCTCCGGTGGAGGCGTTTCATCGCAGGCCGAGGCCGTTCGTCACGGCATCGCGCGAGCCCTGGTCGGTATGGACGAAGACAACAAGCCGGTCCTCAAGAAGGCCGGCTACATGACCCGCGACGCTCGCAAGAAAGAGCGCAAAAAGCCAGGTCAGCCCGGCGCCCGTAAGAAGTTCCAGTACTCGAAGCGCTGAGTACTTCGGATCTCCAATCTCGAGCCGCGGCGCCTTCAGTGCCGCGGCTTTTTTGCTTAATGCCGTAGACAACGCACATCTGAGTATCAGGATGGAGTGGAGTAGATGACCTCGAAGCCCATACGCGCCACCATCGTTGGAGGAACCGGCTACACCGGAGCCGAGCTCGTGCGTCTCGTCCTGGCGCACCCATCCCTGAAGCTGGCTGCGATCGTTGGAAACGCGAGCGCTGGCAAATCGGTTGCCGACGTATTGCCCAGCCTTCGGGGCATCGTGCACGGAGACGTGCAGCCATTTGATCCAGACGCGATCGCCGAGCAGGCCGATGTCGCGTTTTGCGCGCTGCCTCATGCGGCAAGTGCCAAGGCCGTCAGCGCCCTGAGGCAACGTGGGCAAAAAGTGTTCGACCTCTCGGCGGACTTCCGTTTCGAAGACCTCTCGGTTTACGAGGCCTGGTACGGCAAGCATCCCGTTCCAGAGCGCTTGTCCGAAGCAGTGTATGGGCTGGTGGAGCTTCACAGGGACGAGCTCCACGAGGCCGACCTCGTTGCTGTACCGGGCTGCTACCCAACCGCTTCGACGCTTGCGCTCGCACCCCTGGTGAAAAACGGCCTCGTTCGGGCGGAAGGCATCGCCGTCGACGCCAAGAGCGGCGTATCGGGCGCCGGTCGCGGGGTCTCGGGCGCTACCCATTTTCCGGAAACAGCGGAAGGCGTCCGAGCTTACAAGGCCGGATCGCATCGGCATGGGCCCGAAATCGAGCAGGAGCTGAGTCGGCTAGCGGGAGCCCCAATCCGGATCGCGTTCGTCCCTCATCTGCTTCCGATGACGCGGGGGATTCTTGCGACCTGCTACGGGCAGCCTGTGGATTCGAGCCTGACGGCGGCTCGGTGCATCGAGGCGGCTCGCGAGCTCTACGAAGGGTCTCCCTCGGTGGTGGTTCTCGACGAAGGCCAGCACCCGGACACCCTCTGGGTGCGTGGGTCGAACCGAGTACACCTCGGCTATGCCCAGGATCGCCGTGGCGGTACCGTCATTGCGATGAGCGCGATCGACAATCTCATCAAAGGCGCTTCGGGTCAGGCGATTCAATGCCTCAACGTTCGTTTCGGCCTCGACGAAGGGGCGGGATTGCAAGCGCCGGCGCAATGGCCGTGATCAAGGTTTTGCACGTGAGCGATGTGCACCTCGAGGATGGTTTCCCCGGGGTACCCTTCAGCAGTTTTTTAAACAAGCGCATCGTCGGCCTCGCAAATCTTCGCTTCCGGCGCCGGCGCGTCTTCGCCGATGCGGAGATGAAGGTCGAGGCCCTCGCGGAGTTTTCGAAAGAGCAAGGGGTGGACCTGGTGATCTGCACGGGGGACTACACCGCGCTCGGCACGGAGCCCGAGATCGCGTACGCACGCAAGATCATCGAGCCGCTCACCCATGCACCGCTTGGCTTCTTCACGGTTCCCGGGAATCACGATCTCTATTTGCGTGACACGGTGCAAGCAGGCTGGTTCGACCAGCACTTTGGCGGGCTCATGAAGACCGAGCTTCCGGAGTATTCGGTCGATGGCGTTTGGCCGCAGGTTTGGTTTCCGGCCGAGGGCTTGGCGCTCATCGGCGTCAACAGCGCCCGGGCAAACCCAAAGGCCCACTATTCCAGCGGGCGTATCCCTGACGATCAGCTCGACGCGCTGGCGAGGATCTTGGACGACCCGCGCCTGTTCGAGCCGTTCGTGATGATCGCCACCCACTACGCGCCTCGGCTCGCCAACGGTCGGCCGGACAGGCCAGCCCACGGGCTCGAGAACGCAGACGAGCTATTGGAGATTAGCGCTGCGGCGCGGAACGGCGCGATCCTGCACGGCCACATCCACTGGCGCTATCACGTTCGCGTGCCGGAGACCCCGTTGGACTTGTTTTGCTCGGGCAGCACGACCCATGCGGGCCGGGAAGGGCTTTGGATGTACGAGATCGGCGAGGGCCGCGCGACGGCGACGCCGGGAA
>Ga0316198_10002296_pt1 | contig 11515 bp, 6 predicted proteins | sample OudBieAanoxic_MG_FD_204935 | JGI IMG/M metagenome (GOLD analysis project Ga0316198, IMG submission 204935) | Coastal sediment microbial communities from Oude Bieten Haven, Netherlands - site A anoxic | ecosystem: Environmental > Aquatic > Marine > Coastal > Sediment | place: Netherlands... | reverse complement strand
CCGAAGAGCTCACACTCCCGGGCTTCCTCCACGATGTCTGCTCGGCCATCCACCCGCTTGGAGTCGCTTCACCCTTCTTCCGTGCAAACGGGCTTGGTGACTGGATTCAACCGGAGATTCCCGTCTCCCATCCGCTTGACGGTAAGCGAGCCGGTGTTCTCTATCGGGGCCTCGATGAGACGGTGACCGGTCTCGGGCCCGATGGCGACCGCTATCGCCGCTACGTGGGCAGTCTCGTGGACCATTCGGACGATCTCGTTGCGCAGGTCCTCGGACCCGTGCCGTTCCCACCTCCACATCCGGTCACGCTCGGCAAATTCGGTATCCCCGGTCTGCTCCCGGCGTCGGCAATGGTGCGCGCGCTGAAGACAGAGCAGGCGCGCGGTCTGCTGGCCGGTATGGCCGCACACGCGATCGCCCCATTCACCGCACCATTGACGGGGGCGCTCGCGACGCTGTTCTCGGTGCTGGCCCACGCCCACGGATGGCCACTCGTACGAGGCGGGTCACAGCGCATCGCCGAGGAAATGGCCGCATTGGTCGAGGCAGGGGGAGGCTCGGTGCAGACCGGCCGCGCCATCACATCGGAGTCAGACCTTCCGACGGCCGGACCGATCCTCCTCGACGTGATGCCGGGCGCGGCCGTTCGACTCGCCGGTCGCCGGCTCGATGCCGCGACCCGACGGCGCTTGTCGGGGTGGAAGCATGGTCCCGGTGTCTTCAAAGTTGACTGGGCTTTGGAAGGTCCCATTCCTTGGGCCGACGATGCAAGCGGGCGAGCCGGTACCGTCCACGTCGGCGGCACCTTCGAGGAGATTGCTGCCGCCGAGCATGCCGTACACGTCGGAGATCATCCCGAACGCCCGTTCGTCATCGTGGCGCAGCAGTCCTTGTTCGATCCACTGCGAGCCCCGGGAGACGGCCAAACCGTGTGGGCCTACTGCCACGTCCCGGCGCGTTCGGATCGCGACATGACAACACAGATCGAGGCGCAGATCGAGCGATTCGCACCAGGGTTTCGAGAACGAATACTGGCTCGGCACGTGATGAGCCCGTCCGACTATCAGGCCCACAACCCGAACTACGTAGGGGGTGATATCGCTGGAGGCGCCTACAGCGTCCGGCGCCTGCTTCGATTCGGGACAACACGCCCATATCGGATCGGGGAAGGTGTCTACCTGTGCTCGTCCGCTACACCGCCGGGTGCCGGGGTGCACGGAATGTGCGGCTACTACGCCGCTCGGGCGGCCATCGCTGACTTCGGGTCAAGCACGGCCTCCTGAGAATCACGAACGTGCCGGCCGTAGCTGACCGGGACCGCCGCCGGTCCGGGTCCGAACGGCTGAGCGCCACGTGTTCAACCGCTCGACCATGCGACCCACGAACCACCGGAGACACGTATGGGGTTCCCTTCCGAGAGATCCTGTCGCCAGATGCCCGCCTCGCCGTCGAGGACTCCGGGATACGCGAACGCGGTGCCGTCGGGCGACCACAACGTCATGCTTTGGGCGTACTGATCAAAGAACGGGATGAGGTCGCGCAGGAACCCCGGTGACGGGACGAACTCCGGAAACGCCTGCGACCCGCCGTCTTCCCACACGCGCCAACGGAACCCGCCGTTGTCGGCGACTTCGAGAACCAGAAGCCGTTCACCGGTCGGGTCCCAGAAGAACGCGACAACAACGCCGGCGTCGACCTCCACAAAGCCGCCTTCGCCTGAGTCGATAACGACCAACCGTCCTCCCGGCAGGATTGGAGTCTGCTGCGCTCCTACGGACAAGCCCACGTCATCGCTCTCGAACGGCAGGACCGCGATGCGCTGCCCATCGGGAGTTGCGGTGAAGATTGCCCCGCCGAGCACGGACGCGATCAGCTCGCTGCCACCATCGGCCGTCGTGCGCATCAGCTGCTGACGACGCGATGTTGTGCCGATGTGCAGGATCCCCCCTTCAGTCCATTGCGGCGCCGAGAAGTCGCCGGACACACCGAATTCGGGAGGCGTGCCCTCGGGAAGCAAGACCTCAAGCGGAGCGTCCCCGATGTGGGCGACGAGCTCGGAGGAATCCGGGCTCCAGGAGAAGTAGAGAGGCTGGCCCTCGGCAAGGCGACTCGGAACGTCCGCCACCCCGATCGTGAGAAGGTCAAGACCGAGCTCCCCGGGGTCCGTCGAGGACAACGAAGCCAGCTGCGATCCGTCGGGTGACCAGTACTGATAGAAGGAGTTCACGTCGGTCACGGTGCTCGTCTGATCCCCGGTGTCGACGTCGATGGTCTCGATGGAAGACGTCCCGGCATCTGATCGTGTGACGCTGATCTTCGAGCCGTCGGGTGACCAGATCGGCTGGAAGTATGTGACTCGACCCCCGCCGTCGGCGAGGCGAGTGACGATGTCCGTGCCGTCGGGCGCCATCGTGATGACGTTTCCCGGGTCGTCGAGGACTACGAGACGGCCGTCGCCGGGCGCTACCTCGGTGTTCGCGCTGCACGCGCCGAAGAGAACGGCGAGGCCGGCCACGATGATCGCGGTCTTGTACATGGCCCTACGTTGGGGGTGGCCATCGGGCTATGACAACAAGTGTTCGTGGTTCAGTCCACATCAGCGCAAGTACTCGCGCAACCAATGGCCACATCGTTCATCTTCGTACGGAAGCCAACGCTGGAACTCGCAGTCAATGACTCGCTGCGGAGGCGTATGCTCGAGCGTATGAATGTTGCGATCTACTCCACTCGGCCGTGGGACGAGACCTACCTGAGCGAAGCCAACACCGGCCATGATCTTCGGTTCCTGGAAGCGAAGCTCGACCACACCACCACATCGTTGGCTGCGGACGCGGACGCCGTCTGTGTTTTTGTGAACGATCTCGTCGACCGGCAGGTGATCGAGGATCTCGCCGGCCTCGGCGTGCGATTCCTTGCCCTCCGATCCGCCGGGTTCAATCATGTTGATCTTGCGGCAGCCGCGGAGCTCGGGATCACCGTCGTGCGGGTTCCGGCCTACTCACCGCATGCTGTTGCCGAGCATACGCTCGCGCTCCTGCTGGCGCTCAACCGCAACATTCATCGCGCCCACAACCGCGTTCGCGATGGGAATTTCAGCCTCGACGGACTGCTCGGAAGGGACTTGATCGGTAAGACCGTCGGGGTCGTCGGTACGGGAAAGATCGGCCAGGTTGTGGCGACGATCTTCCAGGGGTTCGGCATGAACGTGATTGCCCACGATCCCTACACGAGCGATGTCATCGTCGAAATGGGTATCCCGTATGTAGACCTGCCCGAACTGTTCGCGCGTTCGGATGTGATAACCCTGCATTGCCCGCTCACGCCAGAGACGTGCCGCCTCATCGACGCCGACGCGATTGCGCAGATGGAGCGTCGGCCCATGCTGATCAACACGTCCCGCGGGGCGCTCATCGACACGACGGCGGTGATCGACGGCCTCAAATCCGGTCAGATCGGCTCCCTCGCCATCGATGTCTACGAGGAGGAAGGGGACCTCTTCTTCGAGGACCTGTCGAATACCGTGATCCAGGATGACGTGTTCAGCCGACTGCTCACCTTCCCCAACGTGCTCGTTACCGGGCACCAGGCCTTCTTCACCGAGGAGGCGGTTCGGCAGATCGCCGAAGTGACCATCGAGAATCTCGACCGACTGGAAAAGGGCGAGTCGACCGGCACCGAGGTCACTGTCGAATTCGTCAGCTGATCGAAGAGACCGTCTCCATCGACGCAGGATGATCAGTCTTCGACGAGCAGCATGACTGGGATCGGGCGCGGCAACGACTCCGCATAGTCGGTGTAGGCCGAGCTCAAAATCGCGGCCGCTTTCCAGACCTGGGCGTGCTCCGGACCGGAGAGCTCCCGGGCGGTCACATCGCGTTATGTGCCGTCCCACCTGGCGCGGGCGTTCGGATCTGACCGGAGATCCAATGCACAACGGCCCGATCTCTACGAACGAAGTGTCGCGCCTGGTGGCGGCGAATCGGCAAGCCCCCCGGTGCTTGCCGGGGGGGCTTGTCGACGATCCTTCACACTGGACGCTCATGCGAATGCGTCAAGGTCACGCCGGTTCGAATGCCTTGTCGAGGACCTGATCGATCGTCTCGACGACGTGGAAGGTCATCTCGTCGCGCGAACTCTCCGGTACGTCATCGAGGTCGGCTTCGTTGCGTGCGGGGATGATCACCTCGGTCAGGCCGGCCCGCTGGGCAGCAAGCACCTTCTGTTTGACACCACCGATCGGCAGCACCTTGCCCTGAAGTGTGATCTCTCCGGTCATGCCGAGGTCGTGCTTCACGTTCCGGCCGGACAGCAACGACACCAGCGCCGTTGTCATGGTGATCCCGGCCGAAGGGCCATCCTTCGGCACCGCGCCAGCAGGCACGTGGAGGTGGAACCTGCGGTTCAAGTCATCCGGACTGATATCCAACTGGTCGGCGTGCGACTCGACGTAGGACAGGGCGATACGCGCCGACTCCTTCATCACGTCACCGAGCTGTCCGGTCAATGTCAATCCCGACTCGCCGTCCATCGATGTTGCTTCGATGAACAACACGTCGCCTCCGGCTCCGGTAACCGCAAGGCCGGTCGCCACGCCGGGTACAGCGGTGCGGTCCTTGGCTTCATCGCGCCAGACCTTCGGCTTGCCGAGAAGGTCCTTGATGTCCGGCTCGCCGACGTCGATGACGTCTTCGGCGTCTTGCCCGCGAGCGATCTTGGTCGCCACCTTGCGGGTCAGCTTCCCGAGCTCGCGTTCGAGCGATCGGACTCCTGCTTCCCGTGTGTAGCGATCGACGATGGCCGTCAGCGCCTCTTCGGTGATTGCGATCTCCTCGGGTTCGAGGCCGGCACCTCGGATCTGGCGAGGAAGCAGATGATCTCGAGCGATTGCCACCTTCTCGAGATCCGTGTAGCCATCGAGGTGAATGACCTCGGTGCGGTCGAGCAAGGGCGCAGGAATGGTCTCCAACACGTTGGCCGTTGCGATGAACAGCACGTCCGACAGATCGACGTCCAGCTCCAGGTAGTGATCCCGGAACGTGTGGTTCTGCGCCGGGTCGAGCACCTCGAGCAGGGCAGACGAGGGGTCGCCGCGCCAATCGGATCCGACCTTGTCCATCTCGTCGAGAAGGAAGACCGGATTCATCGTCTCGGTCTCAATGAGGGCTCGGACGATCCGCCCAGGGCGAGCACCCACGTAAGTCCTCCGGTGCCCGCGCACCTCAGCCTCGTCCCGGATGCCGCCAAGGGCGACACGCACGAACTTGCGGCCCAGAGCACGGGCGACCGATTCGCCGAGCGACGTCTTGCCGACGCCTGGGGGCCCGACCAAGAGCAGGATCGCGCCTTCCCTCAGATTGCCCGCGTTCTCCAGGCCTCGTTCCTTGCGCAGCTTGCGCACCGCCAGGTGCTCGACAATACGTTCCTTCACATCGGCGAGACCCGTGTGGTCTGCATCGAGGACCGCCCAGGCCTCGTCCAAATCGAGACGATCTTCGGATACCTCGCCCCAGGGGATATCGAACATGGTGTCAAGCCAGGTGCGAATCCAGGAATGCTCCGGAGATTGCTCGGACATACGTTCAAGCCGGTCGATCTCGCGTTCCACCGCGTCGCGAGCCTGTTCGGGCAGGTCGACCTCGGTGAGCTTCTGTCGGTACTCGGAGGCCGCGTCTCCTTCTTCGCCGAGTTCCTTCTTGATCGCCTCGAGCTGCTGGCGGAGCATGTAGTCGCGCTGGGTCTTGTCGATCCGCTCAGTTGCGCTTTCGCGAACCTTCTGGCGCAGCGTGAGATCGGCAAGGACCTCTCCCATCCACGTCATCAGCTTGCCGAGCCGTTCCCGAATATCGAGTGTCTCGAGCAGTTCGATCTTCTGTTCAAGCGAAAGGTCGGGCGAGTAGACCGCCAGATCGGCCAACTGGCTCGGGTTCTCGATCCCGAGGACTCGGTCGGCTACACCGCTCATGCCTCGCTGTTCGAGCACCTCGCGAACAACGGCCCGGTATTCACCGACCAGGTCATCGAGCGCCTCGTCGTGGACGTCAACTTCTGGACACTGCTCGGTTTCGACCCAGAGCGCTCCCTGTTCGTCGGTCCGGCCGACACCCACGCGAGCACGGGCGAGCCCCTCTACGACGACGTTGCCGCCATCCGAGTCCTTGATCTGGGCAACGGTTCCGACACTTGCGTACGTGCCGTTCAGCTTGGACACCAACAGCAACAAACCGTCGGATTCATCGGCGGCCGCGACCGCCGTTCGTGATTCATCGGTCTCCGTCCGCAACGTGACCACCATGTGGGGGAACACAACCCCATTGCTGAGTGGCAGGACGGGGAGGGTGAGTTCTCGAGTATTCGCCATGCGATCCTCGCTCCTTCTCTCTATTGGTCAACGTGCAACCCTCGAGTGGCACCGCGTATTCCACAGATGGGTCGTATCTAATAGCTCTCGACTCAAGTTTTTACCACCCGCAAGGCTCATCCGTAGAGGTGACAGACACGTCAGGTTCACCGTCTAGTCACGAATCGGACCTCACCGCTCCGGTCGCTCACCCGTCGCGCTGAGCTCTCGATCATGATGAGAACACACCGCGGATTTGCCTCACCACCATCTGAGACATCCGCTCAAGGCGCAGTTCCTAAAACCCGAGATACCATTGATGCCCTGAGTGGTGCAGGAAACACAACAACGCCTGACGGGGGTGCCGTGAAGACCAAGATGGGGAGGACTGCGGTCCTCGTCCTCGCTCCTCTGCTGATCCTGCTGTTGCCGGTCGCGGTATATGCCACCGACCGGTGGATGAACAGCGGGGACTTGCCGCGCAACGTATCCGTTGCCGGCATTGATGTCGCGGGCTTGACTCCCGATGAGGCGCTCACCGTCGTTCGTGCAGAACAGGACGCCATCTACGCACAGCCATCACTCTTCGTGGTGAACGGCACGACGTTCGAACTGGACCCAGCCGACGTGGGGCTCACCGTCGAGGTGGAAACGGCGGTTGCCCAGGTTGACACCGCCGGCGACGATGGCCTGATCGGCGGCCTGATCCCGTGGGTTCGGACCTTCACCTCATCCGCCGTGAACGCTCCCGTAAACATCGCCATCGACGGTGACGCAATCGATCAGATCATCGAACAGTGGGAACGTGAGGCGATCCGCGTCCCGGCATTCGACGGCGACCTCCGAATTGTCGGGCGTGAGGTAGAGATCGACTACCCGAGAGCAGGCTTGCGGATCGACCGAGAGGCCGCACACGCCGTTGTTGAGTCGGCGTTCCTCGCCGGTCGTCACGGACCGGAGGAGATTCCACTTCTCGACCTGCCCGCCGCACTCTCCACCGAAGATCTCGATGATGCGGCAGCGACCATCGAGCAACTGATCAGTCGTCCCGTCACGCTCCGCAATGCCGTGCACGACGCAACTCTGGTGATTTCCCCGACGGAGATCGCCGACGCAGTGACAATCGAATTCGTGATCGAGTCACCGGCACACATCAACATCGGGCTCGATCCGGACATCATCGCCGCGGCGATTGAACCTCGCGCCGCCGAGCTCGGGCAACCACCGGTCGAGGTTCAGATAGACACCAACGTCGCCGCCGGACGCGTCACGGTGACTCCCCCGGAGAACGGCAGTCGCGTCGACTTCGATGCCCTCACCCCGGCCCTCCTCAAGGCGGCTCTCGGTGTAGGCGTTGGGTCCCTCCCCATCGTCGAGGACGTCGAACCGGACATCACCATCGAACAAGTCGAAGCGTGGGGTCCTCTCGAGCTGGTGTCGTCGTTCACGACGCGGTACCCGAGCGGTCAGCCCCGCGTGACGAACATCCACACTATGGCCAAGACCGTCGACGGATCGATCGTATGGCCCGGCGAGACATTCTCGATCAACGAAACCGTTGGCCGGCGCACAGAGGCAAAGGGCTACGTGCGCGATGGGGCAATCATCAACGGCGAGGTCTACTGCTGCGACAGCCCCACCAACGTAGGCGGTGGTGTGAGCCAGTTCGGCACGACGTTCTTCAACGCCGTGTTCTTCGGCGGCTACGAGGACATCGAGCACCAGCCGCACAGCATCTACTTCTCGAAGTATCCCGAAGGCAGAGAGGCCACGCTCGGATATCCGCACCCCGATGTGGTCTTCCGCAACAACACCGACGCTCCGGTCATCATCAGAACCGGAGTGACCTCCTCGTCGGTCACCGTGTTGTTCTTCGGGAACAACGGCGGCCTGAAGGTCGAGTCGCAACGCTCAGAACGCCGGAACTTCACCGAACCCCGATTGATCTACGAGGAGAATCCAAGCCTCGATCCCGGCGTCGAAAGGACCGTGTCGCGAGGATCGGAGGGTTGGACCGTGACGGTGACCCGCGTGATTACCTACCCGGACGGAACCGTGGTGCGTGAACCGTTCGTGTGGCGGTACCGGGGTAATGCCAAGAAGATTCAAGTGTCATCATGCTCAACCGTGCCCGGATCTGTGCGATGCACGGTACCTCCGGACGCAACGACCACCACGGAGCCGCCCAACACCACCACCACGACCTTGCCCGAGGAAACCACGACGACGCTGCCGCCGGAAACCACAACCACCACCCTGCCGCCGGACACGACCACCACCACGGCGGCACCACCAACCACTTCGTCCACAACCACCACCACGGCGGCACCACCAACCACTTCGTCCACGACCACCACGACCACCCCGACCGTGGCACCGTGACCGAGGTGTCAGTTGGTGCTGAAGAGAGCTCCGATCCGCCCACGGCACCATCAATGCTGCGGTGCTGCAGACCGGGGTTCGAACTCGGGTTCGGAGATTGCCAGTGAGGCCAGGCCGATAACGAAGGGGAGGACGACGAGCAGTTGGGCCGCTTCGGTGTAGCCACCCAACCACGTGCTGACCAGCGCGAGGGCCACGGGACCAACCGCCGACGCGGCGACGCCGATCAGCGTCGACACCCCCTGGATCGCACCGATGTGGACGGCTCCGTACCAGCGCGGCAGCAACGTCGCCACCAGTGGCCGCTGCGCGCCGGCGGACGCGCCCAGCATGACGGCATAGAGGACCACCTGCCACCCCGGCTGGATGAAGTTGATCAAGACAAGGCTGCACGCCAAGATGCCCATCGACATCGCAACGAGGAACCGGGCATGCACGCGATCCGCCAGTGCGCCCACGATGAGCCCCGCGACAATCGCTCCAGCCACCTGGGGGAGGAACATCGCTGCCGCTTCGGTCGCAGTAAATCCTTCCTCACCCAGGATGGAGATCTGATGGAAGTTCAGAGCGGTAACGAGCATCGCTGTGACCGCAACCGCCAGATTCAGCAACCAGAATCGGACTTCGCCGAGGGCCTGTCGCCTCGATCGGGACCGAGCGGTTCGAGTGCGTGCACTCGAGGCAGTTGGCTCGTCGTCTCCATCGGGATACTGCCCCACGTCCGCGGGTCGATTGACGATGCCGAACCGTGCGATCGGCACAACAATGAGCCATACGGCTACCGCGGCGATCAACCACGCTGTCCTCCAGTCGTACGCCTCGATCGCGAGGCCGAGGAAGACGGGAGTCAGCGCCATCAGGGCACTCACGACCGTGAACGACACCCCAAATACTGTCCCCCGTCGGCGCTCGAACCAGTGGGTGATCGAGACGACGCTCACCAGACCGAGCGATCCCTGTCCAAGCCATCGAATGAGCGTGAATCCGACGGCAAGAGTCACGAACCCTCTGACTCCGCTCATGGCGACCAGGCCAACACCGAACGCCACGCCGATCCATGTCATGGCTTGCCGCGATCCAACCCGATCGATCCACCGACCGACCGGCAGCAGCGCCACTGCACCCACAAGTGTTCCGATGAGGTAGGCCATCGAAACCTGCGAGCGGGTCAGGTTGAGGCCGGCGATCATGGGGTCGACGAACACGGACACCCCGATCGTCTGGCCGGGACCGGTCATTGCGCCGGTGATGGTGGCGAGCACCGCGATGCGCCAGCCGATGAAGCGGCGTGGTTGATCTTCGGGACCGGTTGATGTGCTCACTGGATGCATCGAGGCCTCTCGTGCGTTGTCAGCTCACGGTGAGAGTCAGCGCCGCACACAACGGTTGAAGGTGGCACCACGATGTCCTCTCGTCGGTGAATGTCGGGCGTTGCCGACCCAAAACGGTGAGACTGCGCGCATCGTCGGCACGGGCCGCCGGTCTGGCCAGTGTTGCAGCGCCGTGAAGCTAGACGGCACCGCCGGATCGGCTGAGCTTCCTCGAACTCCGGCGGAATCAGGTCTGTGTCGGCCGTCGGCGGGTGATAGTTTCAGCGCTCTCGCCGTCCCGGTAGATGGTCCGCTCCGAAATCAGCTTGCGAGTCGGGTTGTTGTAGTCGAAGGGGTGACGATCGAGATTGGCGGCGAGGGAGTAGGCAAGGAGTTCGAGCGGCACTGCCGTCACGATGGGACTCAACACCTCGGGTACACCGCTTGGATACGTCCAGACGGCGGTCGCCTCAACGTCGAGATCGATTCCGTCGGGTAGGACAAGTGCCAGCGGAGCGCCGAGCTGCACGGCTGCGCGCGCCGTCGGTTCCAAGCGGTCTGCAGTGATCCCGTCGGCCCCAACCAGGACGGTGTGAAGGTGCGGGCCGGTAAGGAAGTACTGCTCATGCACCCATTCCTCGAGTTCCTGGACCACGCCGAGGACGAGTGCCGCTTCGAGGAGTTTGGCGATGCCGAGGTGGGCAGTTGCCCAATTGGGACCGCCTCCGACCAGCACCAGGGGCTGTGGGGCCGAGTGGTCTTCCACGTATTGGCCAATCTTGGCCTCGTTCCGCTCCGCAACCTCCCGGATCTGACCAAGCGCCGCGAGGATTGCCTGACTGTGACTGTCTGCTTCGTCGGAGGCGAGACGTCCCGCGTCGAGACCGAAAGCGAGGCCCAACCAATACAGGGTCACGAGATTCGCCAAGTAGGAGACCGTTCCTGGCACCGGTCCCGGTTCACGGCCACGGATTCCGATGTCGATCACGTAGTCGACGCATGTGTGGATCTTGCTGTTGGGCGTTCCCGTGAGCCCGATGGTGAGCGCCCCACGCTCCCGAGCCATTTCGAGACAGTCGAGTGTTCGCTGGACCTGCCCCGAAACGGAGATGCCAACAACAACGCTGGTGTCCGACAATCCCCCGGTGAGGTATCGGAACTCGAGCGACTCGACCGGCTCGACCCAGATCCCGCTCCACTCCTGGATTGCGAGCCGGGCCGCCATTCCGGCGTAGAGCGAGTCTCCACAGCCGACCAGGAAGATGCGCTCGACGTCTCCAAGGCCACGCTCGGAGATGATCGCATCAATCTGCGCCTGGATGCGGGGAGCCTCAGCGGCCACCACCTCACCTTGCTGATGGATGTCCTCGAGCATCATCGCGAGTATCTGGTGTTTCATACCTCTCCCCTCTTCGCCGAGAGCACCTCGACTCGCTGATCCACGTGTTCAGACCGGCGTTCAACGTCAGCGGATGGCGTGTCGAGC
>Ga0316198_10002294_pt1 | contig 11526 bp, 7 predicted proteins | sample OudBieAanoxic_MG_FD_204935 | JGI IMG/M metagenome (GOLD analysis project Ga0316198, IMG submission 204935) | Coastal sediment microbial communities from Oude Bieten Haven, Netherlands - site A anoxic | ecosystem: Environmental > Aquatic > Marine > Coastal > Sediment | place: Netherlands... | reverse complement strand
TGGGCGCGATTGCGCGCAAGGCGGTGGTGAAAATCCTCGAGGGTAAAAAAACCCCTGTCCATGTGCGCGCCGGAGATATCGAGGAATACCTGGGCAAACCTGTCTTTACCCGGGAAAAACAGCTGTCCGGTGTGGGCGTGATCAGCGGGCTTGCGTGGACGGCCATGGGCGGCGCCACGCTGAGTATCGAGGCGACTCGCATTCACAGTTTCAGTCGTGGCTTCAAACTCACCGGGCAACTGGGCGATGTCATGCGTGAATCCGCGGAGATCGCCTACAGCTACATCCTCTCGACGGCGGAGCGCTGGGGCGCATCAGCCGATTTCTTCGAACAATCCCTGATACACCTGCACGTACCGGCCGGTGCCACACCGAAAGACGGTCCCAGCGCCGGCATCACCATGGCCAGCGCCCTGTTGTCCCTGGCCAGGGGACGCAAACCGGTGCGCAGACTGGCCATGACCGGCGAACTGACCCTGACCGGCCAGGTATTACCCGTGGGCGGCATCCGTGAAAAAGTTATCGCGGCAAGACGCGCCAACATCAGGGAGCTGATCCTGCCGGAAGCCAATACAGGCGACTACGAGGAAATTCCGGCGTATATCCGCGAAGGTATCAGCGTACACTTCGCCGCACAGTTCGCGGATGTGGTACTCCTGTTGTTCCAGAAGTGATCGTTCTGTTCAACAAACCCTTTCATGTGCTGTCACAGTTCACCAGCGAGGGTCATAAAAAGACCCTGGCGGACTATATCGATATCCGCAACGTCTATGCCGCCGGCAGACTGGATTACGACAGTGAAGGCCTGTTGATTCTGACCGACGACGGCAAACTGCAACAACGCATTGCCAACCCGAAATACGGCAAGCAGAAGCAGTACTGGGTGCAGGTCGAGGGCACACCCGGAGAAACCGATCTTGATCGTTTGCGCAAAGGGGTCAGGCTGAAAGATGGCCCCACCCGTCCCGCCAGGGTGCAACTGATCGGGCAGCCCGAGGTGTGGGACCGCGTTCCACCGATTCGGCAACGCCGACATATCCCGACCAGCTGGCTCAACCTCAGCATCAGCGAAGGCCGTAACCGACAGGTACGGCGCATGACCGCGCATATCGGTTATCCGACGCTGCGACTGATTCGTCACCGCGTCGGTGACTGGCGGCTGGACGGCATCGACGTGGGTGGATATACCATAAAGAACGGCTCACAGTCTCAGTAGCCGTTGTCCACAACAGCACGCCTTGCCGCTGTAGCGGGAGCTTTGAGGTGGGTATCGAGGAAGCCGAGTATCGCGCGGTAGGCGGCAAGCCTGTTTTCTTTCTTGCGGAAATTATGCCCCTCATCTTCGAACACCAGGTATTCGACGGGCGCCCCATTGGCCCTGGCGGCGGCGACAATGTCATCCGACTCGGACTTGCCCACGCGGGGATCATTTGCCCCCTGCAACACCATGAGCGGCTGGACAATACTCTTTGCGTGGAACAGCGGCGAGATACTCTGCAGATATTCGCGATCTTTCTGCGGATGACCGATTTCGGCATACAGGGCTTCACGCAAGGACTCCCACCAGGTTGGCATACGCTCCAGGGTACGTACCCAGTTGGAAATACCGAAAATATCGACACCGACAGCAAACGCCTCAGGCCGGAAACTCATGGCTGCGAGCGTCAGGTAGCCGCCGTAGCTGCCACCTATGATGCCGATACGCTCAGGGTCTATGTAACCGGTATCGATCAGCATCGATTTGCTGGCCACACAATCGTCGAGATCGGCCCGACCATGTTTGCGGTCGTCGGCGGTGAAGAAACTCCTGCCGTAGCCGGAACTGCCACGGTTGTTTATGGCATAAATGGCATAGCCATGATTAACGAGATACTGAATCAAGGCATGGTATTCAATGCGGGACTGACCACCCGGACCACCGTGAACCCAGACCAGCGCCGGCACCTTGTTACGCGCAGAAGCACCATGCGGTTTGTACAGCAGCCCTGGGATCTGCAGACCGTCATGAGAAGCGAAACGGACCACTTCCGCGTCCACCAGATCATCCACATCGATCTCAGGACTGAGGGACTGGGTCAGACGCCTCGGTGGTTCAGTGGAGAAATCGTAAATATACAGGTCGGGCGGTGTACGACTGGTACTGGCGTTGAACGCCAGCCTGGATTCATCCCGCGAGAAGCTGACCGAGGTGATATCCCCTTTGGGCAGGGGTGGGAGTTTCAGTCGCTCCATGGTCTTGCCATCGAAAAGCTCCAGCACCGTCATGCCGTCTTTGTTCACCCCGGCAATGAGATATTTTCCCTGCAGTGACAGTTTGGCGAACATCACATCCCAGACCGGCTGCAGAATAATATCCCGCTGACCGGTACGCAGATGCTCGCGGACAAGATAGGCAAATTCACTGCCCTGATTGCTGGTGTAAAAAATACTCGCGCTGTCCGCGCTGAAAGCCTGGTGAGTGTATTCAACATGCCCGTCATGGGGTGTCAGATGACGCATGCTTGCGGAGGGCCGGTCAAACAACATGATATCGGTATCGTCGCGCTTGTTGGTTCTTACAAAGGCGATGGTGCGCTTATCCGGTGACAGCTCATGGAACTCATAGCCCTGCTCATCTTTGTAGATCAACTTTCTGCTATAGGTGCTGGTATCGATCTCATAGATGTCAAAGTGGCGCTTGTCCCGCTCATTGGTGCTCACCAGCAGGCTGCTGCCATCATGGGCCCAGCCGAGAAACTTTGCCTTATGGCTTGTACCGGGCGTCAGATCGATACGCGAGCCGTCCAGCTCACGGACATAGAGGTGGTCCAGCTCATTACCCCCATGATCCGCCAGGTAGAGAAAACGCTCGTCCTGCGGGAAATAGCCCTGTATGCGAATAGCATCCGTTTTCGAATCTGTCAGTTGCTCTGATCCACTGCCGTCCGTAAAGATGGCGAAAGCGTTATCGATCCCCGCCTCGTCACTGCTCACCAGTATTTTAGATTTATCCGGTGAAAACGCGCTGCCCTCGAGCTGGATGGTATCGAGAAACTGCTCTATGGTGTATTGCCCGGGTAGCCGCGGAGAATCTGCCGCCTGTGTGGGTCTGTCCAGCCACTGGCACCCGGCCATAACCAGCAGGATGGCATAAAAACCAAAGCGGAAATGTATCTTATGCAGAGTGTACGCAGCGGGATACAACATCTAGGCGTTCTTCTGCTGGGTACGGTTCGAAATTTCCAGCGGAGTCTCAATTGATGTGTTGAGCTCCACCATCCCCTGTTTAACCATACCCTCCAGATCGGTATTGAGTCGTTCATAAAGATCTTCAGATGAAATCCTGCGGCTTCCATATAATCCAACCCAGGCATTACGTCCATTGTTTTTGGCCAGGTAGGCGGCCTGGTCGGCGACAGTAGCAGCCTGCTCCCAGGAAAGCAGCCGGGGCTTCCTGGGCGCAAATGGAAACATGGTGATGCCGATGGAAGCCGACAGCCGTGCCACGTGCCCGCCACCCACCTGGTAGCTGTGGGCTGCCAGTTCGATACGAATGCGTTCAGCGGATTTTTCCGCACCCAGGCGACTCGCATGACGTCCTATGATAAAAAATTCATCACCGCCCCAGCGCACAATGGTGTCCGACTTGCGGCAGCAGATCTGCAGGATATCCCTGACCTGTTTCAGCGCCAGATCTCCGGCATGATGACCATAGGTGTCATTGATGGGTTTAAAACCATCGAGATCGATCATCATAAAGGAGAGACTCGGGGCGATATCCACCACTGACGTGGATTCGGCTTCATGCTGCTGTTCCGGATACCTGTCCAGGGCAGCGATCTCAGACTCGATAAACTGGTGCAGATAACGACGGTTATTCAAGCCTGTGAGCGGGTCGGTGACACTGGCCCTCTCGAGTTGCAGGGTAAGGTGTTCCAGTTCCTGATTCCGCTCGGCGAGCTCCTGGGTGCGCAGTTGAACCTGTTGTTCCAACTCCTCGCGTTGCTGTGCCGCCTGTTTGAGTTTATTGGCCTGGGAACGAGCCACGGCCATCACCAGGGCTATCGCCAGTAATATGTAAGCCGCATAGGCCAAGTCGGATTTCCACGGCGGAGGCGTCACATACAGATTGATAGCGGCGCTGTGCTGGCTCCAGACGCCCTCGTTGTTGGAGCCTTTGACTTTGAAGGTATAGGTACCAGCGGGAAGATTGGTATAGGTCACGCGCCGGAAACGGCCCGGGTCCTGCCACTCGGTCTCGAAACCCTCCAGCCGGTAGCGATACTGGTTTTTATCCGGAGACGCATAGTCCAGCGCGGTAAATTCGAAGTTGATCGAATAGTCCCGGAATCCAAGTTCAACATCCGCCGGCAGCCGGTCCGTGCTATGACTGGTCGCTACGGGTGCCAAATGTAAAAAAGCGGTAACAGCAATCGATGGAGGGTGCGAATTCGAACGCACCTGGCTGGGGTTCAGTTTGACCAGTCCATCCGTACCACCAAAAAACAGGGTCCCTTCGGCGTTGCGGAAGCGGGCGCCGAAGTTGAACTCATTACCCTGCAAACCGTTCATTTTATCGAAATGACGCAGGTTGCCGCTGGCGGGATCGAATCTCGACAGGCCACGATTACTACTGAGCCAGAGCACACCGTCCTCAGCTTCGAGAATACCGTGCAGGGTATTGCTGACCAGGCCCTCGCGTTTGCCGTAGCGGTTGAATACGGCATTCCCGGCTTTACGATCGCCAGGCAGCCAACGGTTCAGACCGCCATCGCGGGTTGCAATCCAAAGCGATCCATCCTGGCCTTCCAGGATCTCCCAGGCCGTGTCGCTGCCAAGACTGGCGGCATTGGCCGGATCATGCCGATATTGGATAAACGACTGCGTTGTTTCATTAAACTCATTCAGCCCCCCATCCTCTGTGCCGATCCACAATATCCCCGAACGATCCCGCACAATGGACAACACCCGGTCACTGCTGAGACTTGAACGGTCATTCGGATCATGGCGAAAAACCGTGAAATGTCCACTGCGCAGATCGAGCCTGTTGAGGCCGCCACCGTAAGTGCCCACCCATAGCGTCTCATCTCCATCTCCGTAGATAGATGCCACGCCGTCCGCACTCAGGGAATATGTGTCCTCAGGATCATGCCGGTAGCGGGTGATTGCGCCCGTTGCCGTGTTCAGTCGGTTCAATCCGGCGTTACGCATTCCGACCCAGACGCTGCCGGCTTGGTCGGCGAACACCGTCATCACCCGGTTATCGCTCAGTGTGTTTTGATCACCCGGATCATATTCAAAACTGGCCACCTCGCCGGATACAGGGTCCAGCCGATTGAGGCCGCCGCCATAGGTACTCACCCAGAGCAGGCCATCCGGCGACCCGCTGATCCCGGTGATCAGGTTATTGCTCAGCCCCGACCCGCCGCCTTGTTGACTTTGATAGTAGGTGAAGGCGTCACTGATATAGTTCCAGCGGCTGACGCCCTCGTAGGTCCCGACCCAGAGTACGCTGCCGCGGTCCTGAAAAACACTGATGACGCGATCACTGGCAATGCTGGAGAGATCGGCCGGATCATGGGTATGTGAGAGAAACCCCTGTATCTCCGGTCGCCATTCGTCGAGCCCGTCATCGGTAGCAATCCAGACAGTGCCATCGAGATCCTGGTAAATACTGCGAACCTCATTGTGACTCAGACTGTGGGGGTTGTTCGGGTCGTGCTGGAAATGCCTGAAATCACCATTGAGCGGATTGAACAGGTCAACGCCTTTCGAGTAAGTGCCAACCCAGAGCTGACCTTGCCGGTCTTCATAAAGAGCGCGCACCCGGTCATCGCTGAGGCTCTGCGGCCGGGATTGGTCATGACGGAAATGAAAAAACTTCCCGCTGTCGCGGTCAAATCTGGCCAGACCACCGCCATCGGTACCGATCCACATCGTCCCGGCACGGTCTTCGAGAATCACCAGCACCTTGTCGTTGGCCAGACTGTCAGGCGACTGCGGATCATGACGGTAGTGAACGAAACTGCCGTCCTCGGGATTGAAGCGATTCAGGCCATCGCCGTCTGTGCCAACCCAGAAAACGCCCTGGCGGTCCTGATAGATGACACGAACACGATCGCCACTGAGGCTGTTGGGGTCGTCCGGATTGTGTCTGAAATGGGTGAAACTGTCCGAAGCAGGCTCATAGCGGCTCAAGCCGCCACCATCCGTCCCGACCCACAGGCGACCGACATTGTCCGCGTAGACCGTCCATACCCAGTCATGAGAAAGTGAATCAGGCTCCGCTGAATGTTTCTGATAGACCGCGAATTCATACCCGTCGTATCGATTCAAGCCCTCCTGGGTACCGAACCAGATAAATCCCTGCCGATCCTGGGCGATCGCGTTCACCGTCGCCTGGGACAGGCCATCAGAGACCGACAAGGTCGAGAACCGGATATTTCGTGGTGTAAACCCGGAGCCGACGTCAGCAGTCGCCAGCGTGTCGTCGGCGACAACAACGCTTAACAGCGACAACAACACCAGCAGCAACCCTGCCAGCAGCCACGAACGACAGCCTGAATCTGCTGCCGGCGAGGACAGGCGACGATTTTTTGCTGTTCTTTCCATATCCTCGGCGTAATCGGTGAATGGCGGCAATAACTCAACGCTATGGCCTATGGCGACCGGGTTCACAGATTCTTGACCGCAATTCAGGGTATCACCCGTCCTCCCAGCAGCGGTGGCAAGACAGTCCCCGTCTTTGTGCACAGAAAAGCCCGCCGCCTGTGGGGGTTGGTGTAAAAACATCCCTCAATCCCTGTTGTTCTTATCCGTCCAGCCGGTTGTTTCAGGCTGCTGCAGCAGGCGCAGAAAATCCGCCGCCGGCTGCGGTCTGGCGTAGCCATAGCCCTGTCCGAAGTGACAGCCGGCCCCGGACAGAAAGCGGTACTGTGCCTCGGTCTCCACCCCTTCGGCGGTGATCTGCAGTCCCAGCTCACCGGCCATGGCGACAATCGCGGCGACGATGCGGGCGGCATTGGATTCATGCGGAATATCGGCCAGAAAGGCCCGGTCGATCTTCACCGTGCTCCAGTGCAGGCGGGTCAGGTAGGCCAGCGCCGAATAACCGGTGCCGAAATCGTCGATGGCGATACGCACCCCCCTGGCGTTGAGTTCAGTAAACGCCTTTTCGATCAGCGGCAGGTACTCGACCACCTGACCCTCGGTGATTTCAAGCTCCAGGTCGCTGTAGTCGATCCCGGCGGCCTCCACCGCCTCGATCACCATTTGCACAAAGCCTTCATCGCTGAGCTGGACCGGGGAGACATTCACCGCCATGCGCAAATGGCCGTGGCCCAGCCGGTGCCAACGCTTGAGCTGCTGACAGGCTTCGTTCATCACCCAGCGGCCGATGGGCACGATCAGTCCCATCTCCTCGGCCAGCGGGATAAAACGGTCCGGGGCGATCAGTTCGCCCTCCTCGCTGCGCAGCCGCAGCAGCGCCTCGGCGCCCAGGGTGCGCTGGGTCTGGATATCGAACAGCGGCTGGTAGTGCAGCTCAAAGCGCTCGTGCGCCAGCGCCTCCTCGAGTTCGGCGGCCATCCACACCCGCGTCTGCAGCTGTTCGAGCAGTTTTTGCGAGAAAAAATGATAGGGCGACGGGCTGCACGGGTCACTTTCGTGCAGGGCGATGCGCGCAAAGCGCATCAGCAGCGCCGGCTCGCCGGCATCCACCGGGAAACGGGCGATACCGAGACCGGCGTTGACGTGCATGCGCAGGCCTTCGAGGGTGTAGACGCCGGTGCAATCGGCCAGCAGACGCCGGGCGATGTTGGCGAGCTGCTCGCTGTCGGCCTGACCGTCGAGGATGAGCACAAACTCGTCCTCGGCGACCTGCTGGAGCAGATCGTTGCCCCGCAGGCCGGCCTGCAGCCGGCTGCCGACCAGCTGCAGCAGTTGCTGGCCGATGCGCCGGCCGAAGGTCTCTTCCAGCAGGCGGTATTCATTGAGTCGCAGCACACACAGTGCGCCCGGACGGTCGGCGTCCTTGAGACGCTGCAGGGTGTCCAGGACCTCGGCGGAAACGCCGTCCAGTCCATCGTGCTGACCGGCCCTGTCCCAGATCCGGGTCAGGGTGGTGTGACTGTCTGCCGTGGCACGGGGACAGCCCTTTCCGGTGGGGCCGCCGGCCCGTTGGGGAAAGGCGATCACATTGTCCAGGTTCAGGGCGCCGGCCCGGGCGTTGTTATGGCTGCTGTTCATGGAGAAAGCCTCTTTGATCTGTGCTGTAGTGACCGGTTGAAATGAAGGCGGGGCAGTCCTCAACTGCCCCGCCGCCGGGACGACCTAATCGTCGTTCAGCTGTATGGCCTGGTTCTGGGTAGTGAACAGCGGCGTGGTATCACTGACCGCGTCACTCCAGAGATAACCGTCACTCCACAGGTAACCGTCGCTCCACAGATACCCGTCACTCCAGAGATAACCGTCACTCCAGAGGTAACCGTCGGACCACAGGTAACCGTCACTCCAGAGATAACCGTCACTCCACAGGTAACCGTCGGACCAGAGGTAGCCGTCGGACCACAGGTAACCGTCGCTCCACAGGTAGCCGTCAGACCACAGGTAGCCGGCACTCCAGTCTGAATCGGACCACAGGTAACCGGTGTTCTCGACCAGCACCACGCTGCTGCCGTCACCGGCCGTGCCGAGCGCCATCATTGGGGAAAGTGCAGGGACCGTCATGACACCAGACTCGTTAAGCGCTGCGGTGACATCCAGAACGCCGGCCCCGACCACCGTGGGATCACCGTCAATCTTGCGCGCCGAGCGCATCAGGCGGGCCTTTATGGTGTCGGGACTCAGAGACGAGTCCTTGTCCAGCATCATGGCGGCAGTGGCCGAGACCATCGCAGCTGCCATGGACGTGCCGGAGATTTCTATGGCGTCATCGCATTGTGCAGTATCGCCGCCACCGCCCTGGCAGGTGATCAACATCCGTTCTCCCAGGTCGGTACGTAGTTTAGCGATATCGGGGATGGCCGTAGTGATACGATTGCCCGGTGCGAGCAGGTCAGGTTTCAGGATGTGGTCGTGCAGGCTCGGGCCACGTGAGGAGTAGGTCGAGACGAAGTCATCGCTGAGATTAGTGCCGGTCTCGTTATCTGTGATCGAGCCAACGGTGATCACCTTGCGGGAGTTGCCCGGGCTGGTGATGGTGAAGTGTCCGTCGCGGCCATAGTTGCCCGCCGAGGCGACCACTACGATGCCGGCGTCCCACACGGCATTGACGGCCTGCACCAGAGGATCCTGGGCCTGAGGTGCCTCGACCGCCTTGCCGAGCGACAGATTGACCACGCGGATACCCTTGCTGGCACCATGCGCGAGGATAAAGTCGAGGGCAGCGATGACATCGGATGCCACGCCACGTCCTTGGTCATCAAGCACGCGCAGTGAGACCAGATCCGCTTGATCTGCCATGCCGACATAGGGGGCGAAGGGGTAGAAGTCGCTATCATTACCACCCTTGTTGGCACCGATAATGCCGGCGACATGGGTGCCATGACCGAAAGGATCACTCAACGGCTGGTTGTCCGCAGGACCCGGCAGACCGCCATTGAGGAAGTCGAATTGCTCGATGTTCCGACCTGATTCGACGTTATGGTGTGCGGCAACGCCGGAGTCAATCACGGCCACCGTAATACCTCTGCCGTCATACTTACTGTTTCTCCCCGAGGTAGGCTGGTTGGCGGTCTTCCGCGCGGCCTCGGTATAGCTCTCGACGGGGCTGTCCAGGGTGACGGACTTCACTCGCGGGTGATCGGCCAGATTATCAAGCTTGTGGGCCTTGATCTCGAGGGCCCGCATGCTCAGCATGCCGTAGCTGCGCTTGGTCTGGGCATTGAGATTGGCCAGTCGATCGTTCTCGGCCGTATCCGGCATGGCGTTGTACTGGACTATGACGCTGACAGTCTCGTTGCCACCGCCATTCGCCTTGTTCTTGAGCTTCTTGCTCAACTTGTTGCTGTCGGCAAACCCTGTCGCAGTAAACACGACCAGGGCCAGACCGGTGATGACGTTACCAAAGTACTTGTATTTCATGGTTGCGGTCCTGATTAGTGAGTTCGTTTTTTGCCGCCCAGTGACGCGGGGTCTGCCCTTTATGGCGCAATGGGCGTGCCAACCACCTCACCGACTCCCTGTTGCTCATGCCGCACAATCTGAATACTTTATGTATATCCGTGAGATAGTGCTCATTGCCTGGGTAAAAGTGACTGGCAGAAGGCTGCGGTCGCGGGGAACGGGCGCTTTGCGCTTTTTGCAGATCAGCAGAAATTTCGGTGGATCCGCCGAAATTGTGGTCGCCTTTAGAAAATTGTGAACCACACCACAATAATATCGGCGCCCACACAGGCAACACATCGACCCTGGGCCTTAAGCAAACACGGCCAGTTCGATGTCATTCAAACCAGGGCCAAGCTGGAACGGGATGATGAAAAGAAAACGGCGTCGAAACAGTCGCGCAGAAAAAACTGCTTACCGATGCCGGTTGTGACTTCGCTCAGGCGTACCGGTTTTCCAGACCCGTCCCGGCAGACGAATTTGAAGATATCCTAAGGCGCGCATCCCTGAGCGCCGTGTGCGATCAAACGGTATTGGGATCAGGTTCAACAGAGAAACGCAGACCTAATCCATGAATCACTTTCACAAAACTAGATAATTTTGGGTTGCCGCTACTGGAAAGCATTTTGTACATGCTTTCGCGGCCAAGCGTTGCCCGAGCAGCGAGGCCGGTAATACCGTCTTCCTGTGCCTCGGCAATATTGCGCAGCGCCATTAGCACAACTGCGGGATCATCGCTTTCCAGCGCTTCATTGAGATACGCAGACGCGACTTCGCGGTCACGAAGGTGCTGATTATGTGTGTGTCGAACGTTACGGGTTGCCATCGTCATTTCACCTGTTGCGCTTGTGTTCTGAGCAATAGTGTTTAGCCAGTTTTATATCTTTCTTCTGTGTTGACTTGTCGCCACCACACAAGATCAAATAGATATTCTTTCCGTCCTTAGCGTAATACACCCGGTAGCCTGGGCCGTAGTGGATGCGCAACTCACTGACGCCCTCGCCTACCGGTTCGGAATCCCCAAATAATCCCAGTTCCATCCGATCCACTTGCATGATGATCTTTGCTTTCGCTCTTGGATCGCGAAGACCTTCGAGCCATTCACTGTAGGGTGAGTGATCATCAGCAGTGATGTATTCGTTGATGATGTTAGGTCCTGGCACTGCCTAAGCGTATCCTGTAGGATACATTCTGTCAAGCAATTATGGGCCTAGGGTCGGTCAGTGTTGCGATTTTTCAGTGACAAGATGCCTGATGCAACCCCCAACACGAGCGGCCTTCTGGTGAGCTGGTGATGAATGCAACTTTCAATCCCTGTTGTTTTTGTCCGTCCAGCCGGTTGTTTCAGGCTGCTGCAGCAGGCGCAGAAAATCCGCCGCCGGCTGCGGTCTGGCGTAGCCATAGCCCTGTCCGAAGTGACAGCCGGCCCCGGACAGAAAGCGG
>Ga0316198_10002293_pt1 | contig 11529 bp, 9 predicted proteins | sample OudBieAanoxic_MG_FD_204935 | JGI IMG/M metagenome (GOLD analysis project Ga0316198, IMG submission 204935) | Coastal sediment microbial communities from Oude Bieten Haven, Netherlands - site A anoxic | ecosystem: Environmental > Aquatic > Marine > Coastal > Sediment | place: Netherlands... | reverse complement strand
CTTGCCATCCATCATCTCGTCGAATTCGGCTCGCATCGCCGTCAGCGTTTCGGGCTGTTGCATGAGATCGATCGCCGTGGCGGCGAGCACCTTGGCGGCTACCACCATCCCCTTGACGCCTATCGGCGTCCCCGAGCAAGCGACGTTCGCCCAATTGTGCCCGGGAGTGCCCTTCACAAACGTGGTGACGCTGAGGCTGACCTCGGGAGTCACCAGCGACACTTCGGCCACGTCGGTCGAACCGGAGCCGATGTAGTTATCGAGGTCACGCTTGGCTCCCGGCTTGAGCGGCGTTAGCTCCTCTTCCAGCCCTTTCTCCTCCAGGCCGGTGGCCTTCTGGATCTGCCGCGCGAACTCCTGCTCCTCCTGAGTGAAGACGGGGGGGCCGATGAGCTGCAGATTGGAGTGCATCACCTTCGCCCCGGTCTCGTTCTGCCGCACGTGGTTGATCGCCGTGTAGAGGCGCATTTTAGACTCGGTGCCGGTCGCCATCGCGGCCGCCTCGGTGATCTTCTGCATGCGTTCGTACATCTCGTCGACCATCTCGCGGGTACCGCCACGCAAGTAGAACCAGGCCTTGGCGAAGCCGGGCACCACGTTGGGCGCCTCGCCACCATCCATGATGACGTAGTGGATGCGAGCCGAAGGATGGAGGTGCTCGCGGTAGTAGTTGGTCATTACGCCCATGAGCTCGACCGCATCGAGCGCCGACCGTCCCTGCCATGGAGCCCCGGCCGAGTGCGCCGTCTGGCCGTAGAAGGCGACCATGAAAGAAGTGAGGTCGTTGCCCCACTCACCAGTGGCAACCCTGTTCTCGTCTCCGGGGTGCCAGTCGAGGGAGGCATCGAGGTCATCGAACAGTCCCGCCCGCGCCATGTAGGCTTTGCCCACGACGCCCTCCTCATTGGGGGTGCCGAAGAGCACAATGGTCCCCTCGACCTCGCCGGCCTTGATCGCCTCGGCCACCGCCATGGCGGCGCCGACGCTCCCCGCACCGAACAGACTGTGACCGCATCCGTGGCCCGCGCCGCCCTTGACCCGGGGCTCCTGGTGAGACACGGGGTTCTGCGACAATCCGCCGAGGGCATCGTACTCGGCCAGAATGCCGATCCTAGGGCGACCGGAGCCATAGCTCGCCACAAACGCCGTCGGCATCCCGGCGACGCCGCGCTCGACCTCGAATCCCGCCGCCTCCAGAGCATCGGTCATGAACTCGGCTGAGCGGTATTCGAGCATGCCGGGCTCGGCGAGTTGCCACAGCGCCGCGTTCATGCGGATGAGGTCGTTCACGTGCCCGTTGACCCATCCGACCGCTATCTCCTTTGCCGGTGTCATCTGCGCGGTAGGCGGCGTGATGTCGTCGCCTTCCTGTGCGGGCAGAGCAACCGCGGCAGGCGTGGCCAGGGCAATTGTCAGCAGAACTGCGAGGTAGGTGCGGGGCGAAAAGCTCATGATCCCTCCCATGGCTGATTTCGGCAGATAGGACGATGGGAACCGCAGCATGAGACTACAACATGCCTGGTCATGCCCGCAGATCTCGGGGGACTCCTTCTTTCTCCTCGTTGAATCCGAGGACGAATCGGGACAGTATCTCAGGAATGTCCGTGTTCGGGCAGCCGATCCCGGTACAGGAAAAGAGACGGATTGCTCCACAGTCAGCAGGTTCGGAATGACCCCGGTGATCATCGGCGTCGCAGGAGGGACAGGCTCCGGCAAGACGACGGTCGTTCGCGAGATAGTGCGTGCTGTTGGCTCGGAACACGTCGCCGTCATCGAGCACGATTCCTACTATCGAGATCGCGCCGAGCTGCCGCTCGAGGATCGCGCCCTGCTGAACTACGATCACCCGGACGCTCTCGAGACCGATTTGCTCGTGCAGCATCTCGAGGAGCTCCGTGCCGGCCGGCCGGTCGAGGTCCCCAGCTACGATTTCTCCCAACACACTCGTACGGACGTGACGCGGACTGTCCACCCTGCCCCGGTGGTTCTTGTCGACGGCATCCTGATTCTCGCCAACGAGCGGCTCCGCGAGCTGATGGATGTCAAAGTGTTCGTGGACACCGACAGCGACTTGCGACTCATCCGCCGGCTCGAGCGCGACATGAAGGAGCGCGGCCGCACGATGGACTCCGTCGTCGAGCAATACATCAGCACCGTGAAGCCCATGCATGAGGAGTTCGTCGAGCCCAGCAAGCGCTTCGCTGATCTGATGATCCCCGAAGGCGGCTACAACCGCGTCGCCGTCGATCTCCTCCTCGCCAAGATTCGCAGCGTCGTCGCGTAGGAAGGCCGGGTAGCCGAGCTAGGGCGACTCACCCCACTCGGCGGCGCGCAGTGCTGCGCGTTTGGTCTTGCCGCTAGTCGTTTTGGGCAGGCGGGCAACAAACTCGATGGCGCGCGGGTACTTGTACGGAGCAGTGAACTGCTTGACGTGCTCCTGCAGCTCCTCAGCAAGCTGGTCGCTCGGCTCGTGTCCCGGCTTGAGCACGACGAAGGCCTTGACGATCTCCCCGCGGACCGGGTCTGGGCTCGAAACAACAGCCGATTCGACCACCGCATCGTGCTCGAGGAGCGCACTCTCGACCTCGAAGGGACCAATGCGGTAGCCGGACGTGATGATCACGTCGTCGGCGCGGCCAACGAACCAGAAATAGCCATCCTCGTCGCGGTAGGCACGATCGCCGGTCACGTACCAATCGCCGCGGTAGGCGGCCGCCGTCAGCTCAGGATCCTTCCAATATTCACGGAACAGGCCCAATGGACGATCCGGCTTCACCCGCACGGCGATGTCACCTTCCTGTCCGGCTCCCAGCACCTCGCCTCCTTCGTCGACAACTTGCACGTCGAAACCCGGCGCAGGCGTGCCCATCGAGCCCGGACGAGCCTCCATCGGAGGGAAGCTACCCACCAAGAGTGACGTCTCGGTTTGACCGTAGCCTTCCCGGATCGTGATGCCGGTGGCTTGCCGCCAGCGCTCGACGACCTCTGCATTGAGCGGCTCGCCAGCGGCTACACAATGGCGCAGTGCCCTGAGCTCGGCGGAGTCGAGACCCTCGAGCAACAACATGCGATACACGGTTGGTGAGGCACACATTGTCGAAACCGGGTAGCGCGAAAGCAGCTCCAGAGTTCTCCTCGTATCGAAGCGCAGTGCATGGTGAACGAAAACCGTCGCGCCTTGATTCCAGGGACCGTAAACAGAGCTCCAGCCGGCTTTGGCCCATCCCGTGTCACTGAAGTTCCAGTGCAGGTCGCCCGCGTGCAGGTCCAACCAGAGTTGGCCCGTGACCTTGTGGCGCAGCGGAAAGGAGACGTGGGTGTGGACGGTCATCTTCGGGTATCCGGACGTGCCGGAAGTAAAGTAGATCGCCGCCATCTCCTCGCTCGCGGTGTCGACGGTGCGGAAGGTGTCAGATGAATCGCCAACGAGAGCTTCGTAGCTCGCCCAGCCCGGAATCTGCCCGCCGACCACAATCTTGCTCTTCACGCCGGGACAATCATCGACGACAGCTTCCACCCGCGGCACTCCCTCCGGGTCGGTGATAACGCAGGCCGCATCCGACCGCTCGAGACGGTAGCGAATGTCCTTCTCCGTGAGCTGCGTCGGAGCCGGGGAAATCACAGCCCCCATGCGCAGGCAAGCCACGTTGATCACCCACCATTCGATGAGGCGCGGCAGGATGACGACCACCACATCCCCTCGACCGATTTCTTGGGAGCTCAGGGCGTTGCACAACCGGCGGGACTCGCGGCAGAGCTCGGCGAAGGTCATCTTGCGCTCGTGATCCGCACCATCGACCCACCAGATGGCGAGGCGCGCGGGATCGGCGGCGAGCTCATCGAGCACGTCGCGGGCGAAGTTGAAGCGCTCTGGAAGCATTCGGTTCAGTCGACTCAGTGTGGATCCGGTGCGCCCTTGCGGGTCGCGCCTCTTGGCCGTCGCTCCATCGCATCGAGCTCCGGCCCGAGATCGACCAGCTCTCCCCGCAGGCGGGCCGCCAGGTGGTCGAGCCGATCATGTCCCCAGAAAATATCACCCTCGTACTCGAACGTGGGCACCCCGAAGATCCCGCTCTCGAGCGCCTCTCGGGTGAGACCGTGAAGATCGCGCTTCACCTCATCCGCGGAGATTCGCTTGGCGAGCCCCACTGCGTCGAGGCCGAGACCTACGACTACCTCTTCGATCACCGCGAGCTCAGTAAGCGCTTTGCCCTCTCCCCAACAGGCGGTTGCGAGGCCGACAGCCAGATCAACCGCCCGCTGGTCATAACGAAAGAGGCAGAGCGTGCGCAACGCCTCGAGCGAGCGAAACGGATGCTCGGGCGGTCCGACGAGACGGATTCCCGAGAGCCGCGCACTGCGCAGGATGTCGCGGTGTGTGTAACGGCGCTTCACCGTCGTTTCTACTGGACCGACTAGCCCGGTGGCGTCGAGAAGGGCGCCATAGACGATGGGGCGGAGATCCCAATCCACCCGGTTTGCAGCCGCGAACTCATGCGCCCGCACGAGCGCAAGGAAGGCATAGGGCGAGACGAAATCGAGATAGAAGCGAACCTGACGGCGTGACATGTCGTGGGACAAGGTAAAGGAGACCCTATTTGGCCTGCGCCGCCTCGGCTTCCGCGTCATCACCAACTAGAGAGGCGATGGAACGGCGGGCTGGCTCAGCTGGCGCGGCTTTCTCTTTCCCCTTGCCTTTGCCCTTGCCCTTGCCCTCTTCCTCATCGGCATCGGCATCGACTTCGACCTCGGCCTCGGCCTCGACTTCCACGGGCTCAGGTGCTGCCTCTGGCTCCGGTACAGGCTCTGGAGCAACAACGTCTTGCGGCGGCGGGGCTTCCTGCAGAGGCGGGATGGCCTGAGGCAGGGGTATCTCCGCGATCGGCGTGGTGTCGGTGAAACCCGCATCGTCCAGAGCAGAAAGGCCCTGCTGCAGGTGCGGCAGAAGCAGATCGTACTCCTGCAGAACCTTCAGTGTTTCCGCTTTTCTGTGCTCCAGCTCCGCAATGAGAGCCTCGAGCTTACCTCTCGGCTCGCCCATAGGACGGTCAAACCCCCTCTTGCTGCCGACTCCGCGCGACGCTCACGCATCTAGCGTACACGAGCCAGGCTAGTCCCCGATACTTCTTCTGAAGCGTAGTAACAGTACTGGTCCTGTCAGCACATGTAAAGACCAAATGTCACCATAAGTCACTTCTGCGCGATTCTAGCCTTCATAATGCAGTAATAATGCCGAAAACACTCGATTGCGAAGCAAACGGGCAATGGCGCAGGTCACAGATCAGTGTCCCAGAGTGGCTCACTGACACCACGTTGATGATTCTCGAACCGGGCCATCACGAACAAGGCGTCTGACAGTCGATTCAGGTAGGGGACGATCTGGTCTCCGACCTGCTCTTCCCTGCTCAGAGCCACCGCGCGCCGCTCGGCGCGACGACAGACCGCACGAGCAAGTTGGAGCGCTGCAGCACCCGTCGACCCTCCCGGGAGAATGAAATTCTCCAGAGGCCCCACTACCTCATTGAGCTCGTCGATCAGGGTCTCGAGAGCCGCTACGTGGTGGCTCTCGATGCGCGGGACCTGGATGTCCGCAGCCTCGGAGGGCGGCGTGGCGAGGTCGGCGCCCAGGTGGAAGAGCTCGTTCTGAATCAGGGCGAGCGCCTTGGCAAGTCGCTCGTCCAAACCTGCCGCAAGGGAGACGCCAATGTGCGCGTTGAGCTCGTCGACCGCACCGTATGCCCGCACGCGCGGGGCGTCCTTCGGCACCTTCTGCCCCGAAGCTAGCTGGGTCTCACCGTCATCCCCCATGCGTGTGTAGATCCTGGTCAGCCGTGGCACGAGGTCCTCCTTCTTGTCGGGCTTCAGCGCCCCCCGAGCCTCACTTGCAGCCCCAGATAGCCGCTGAGTCCAGCCGTACCGAAACCGTAGACCTCTTCGTACTCGGTGTCGAGGAGGTTGTCGATGCGTCCCTTCACAGCCCAGGACCGAGATATCTGGTAGCCGGCGGCAAGGTTCACGAGGGCATAGGCATCCAGGACGACCGCGCCTTCAGGGCCCACATCGTTGCGCTCGCCCCTGGCGATGACCTCCGCAAACACGTGCAAGCCTGCGGATGGATAGAACGTCACGTGGACCGCGCCTTGGTGGCGCGGTCGGCGCGCGAGCTGTTCACCGCTATCCTCCTCGGTGGCCTCCATGAGCGTATAGCTGCCGGCCACAGAAACGAGATCGTCCGGCGACCAGTCACCACCGACCTCCAGCCCCTGCGTTAGTGCGGCCCCGAGGTTCTGAAATCCCAGAAGGGTGAAGTCGATCAGCTCGTCGATGTCATTGCGGAAGAGGGTGACATCGAGGCGCGCCCTGGCCTGGCGCAGGATCACCTCCACACCCAGGTCTACGCCGATGCTCTCCTCAGGCTGCAGATCGAGATTGCCGTAAATCGGAAAGTAGAGGTCGTTCAACGTCGGGGATCGAAAGGCGGAGCCCGCCGAGCCATGCAGACGCAGGTTTGGAGTCAGTCGCCCCGTTCCCGTGGCACGAAAGGTCCACTTGCCACCGAAGCGGCTGTGATTCTCGTAGCGACCACCGAGGGTGAATGCGGCGACATCCGTCACGTCAATGCGGTCATGCAGGTAGAGCCCAACCACATCGACCTTTTCGTTGAATCCTGATACATCGAAGGAGCTGGTGCTCAGAACCTCGGCCTTTTCGCGCCGGTACTCGACCCCGCCGATCAGCATCTGTGAACCCGTCAAGCTCACCTCGTTCTGCCAGTCGAGCTCCCGCACCGCCGCATCGAGCGCGAAGGCGGTATAGAAGCCGTCTGGCGTGTCCGCCCTCAGGTCGGCCTCACTGTCGGAGAAACTCAGCCGCGTGGTCCAACGGTCGTTCTGATAGCCGAGACCCGCCCCGGCATAGATCTCTTGATTCGTTTGACGATTGTTCAGGTTATCGGCGGGACCGACACCGTAGACGTAGTCGTCGAAGCCGAGATTACTGTCGAAGCCCCGCACGAAACCGTCGAACGAGAAGCCCGAGGGCGTGGCATAGTCGAAACGACCGTTGTATGAGACGTTCCGCAGGTCGTCAGCTTCGGGATTGCCGCGCGATTCCGCTGCTGCGGAGAATCCGCCGGTGTCGAGAAAGCTGACGCTGCCGGAATAGCGCAGCGCTCTCTCCTGCCCGTTCACCCAGGTATGTACCCGGCCGGAGGAGTATGATCCGCCTTCCAACTCGATCCCCCAGGTCGCCGGCCCGGTACCGCGCTTCGTGATGACATTGATGACACCGCCCATGGCCTCCGAGCCATAGAGCGGGCTCTGCGGGCCGCGCACGATCTCGATCCGCTCGATCTGATCGGCGGCAAGCTGCACGTGAGAAAAGTCGTAGCTACCCGTGGTCGGCGAGTTGAGCTTCACACCATCGACCATGAAGAGGGTGTGGTTGGAGTTGGTGCCGCGCAGGAAGACCGTGGCTGCGGCCCCTGGCCCGCCACTGCGAGCAACCGCCAATCCCGGAGAACGCCCGAGCACCTCGATCAACCAAAGGGCTCCACTCTCGTCGATCTCTTCGGAAGTGATGACGGTAACGGTGCTCCCGACGTTCGCGACACTCTCCTCAATACGGTCGGCCGTGACGACGACCTTCTCCTCGTGGCGAAGTTGCTCCTGCTCGGATGTGCTGGTTTGCTGCGCACCGGCTGAGAGCGGCAGAGCGGCACACAACCATAGCGCCAGGAGAGAGACAACGGTGATGCGGAGCTTCACGGCATCCTCCTTCCGAATGCCTGGGCCGAAGCACCGCGAGAGGTACCCCTCCCGCGAGGGCCAACCCGACCAGGAACGTGTCAAACACGTTCCTATGTGGTTGGTGACGGTCTCCTGGCTGACGGATCTTCCTACTCGCCGCTACCTTCCCGGAACTATCGCTCCAGTGGCGTTCCCGCCGCACCGCCCGCGTTGCACAGAACCGCGAATGGTGCCGCGTCGAGCGGCTTTCGTCCCCGATCACAGTTGCGGGGCAGCGTGGGAATTTCACCCACTTCCCGTGACGCAAGAATCACAGAACAGCCCCAGTCATACCACAAGCCGGGGGCTCGCACCTAGCCGGGCTGTCGCGAGAGCGAGGATTCCTCGACCTCAGGGGCGAAGGAGAAAATTCTTCAGCGCTGCACGCTGGCCACGTAGTCACTTAGCTGCTCCGCCGTGGGCGGCATGCCGCGCCAGACGCGAACGATCTCACCCTTGCGGACGTAGACGAGCTGCGGCACTGCGCCATCTCCCGTGAACTGCACGAATGCCCGCGACGGGAGCTGGTATACGGGGAAAGGCACAGACATCTTCGCCCTGTACTCGTCCACCTCTGCCGGCACCGCGTCGAAGGTAAAGCCAACGAGGGTCGGCAGGGAAAAATGGTCGGAATATGTGGCAATGATCGGACTGACTTCATTGCAGTGGGGGCAGCGCGGGTGGAACATGTAAACGAGGTACTCGCGATTCTCGAGATCGAGCTCGTCGGGAACCAGGTCGCTCGGGCTCGGGCGCGCCATCGAACCCGTGGGATCGGGCCTCCGGCTCGGCTCTTGGCTCGGTACGAGCTCCGCCATCTCTGTCACCTCAGAGCTCACCGCGGCGGAATCGCCTGACATGCCAAACGCGGAAACCATCAGCGCGGCCACTCCCACCACACCGATCACCCCGAGCTGCTGCCGAGTCAACGGCCGCATACTGGAAGCGGGCGTCGCCACGGCCAACAGGGCCAGGATCAAGAGGCCGAAATCCTGCAGGAGCGCCTGCCCCGGCGAACGCTGCACGAAGGGTCCGAAGCATCCACACTCTTCGAGATCACCGAGAATCCAGCCATAGGCGATCGCCGCACCGAAAACAACGATGAGCGCTACCGAGGCAATCCCAGCCCATCTGATCTGCCAACCCGCGATCAGCATGACGCCGAGAGCGATCTCGAACGCCGGCAAGAGAATGACGATCGGGTAGTGCAAAGCCTCGGGTAGACCATAGGCCGGCAAGGATCCGAGGAAGGTCCAAGGGTCGATGGCCTTGAAGATGCCAGCCACGAGCATCGCCAGGCCCAGGATGATGCCGGCAACCCTTGACACACGGGCCTGCACGGACGGCTGCGTATCCTGCTTCTGCTGATTCTTTGGCGCACGGTTGCGCTTTGATTTCGCTGCCATTTGACCTCTGGACGCCTCTATCTCATTAGATGGCCCGCTCCAGCAAGCAGGCCACTGAATCGGTGGCGAATCATCACACCTGGGATGCCGAAACGCTAGCACACTCGATTCAGCCATACACCCCGGGCAGAACCGCCGTTGCCTCCTATCGGGACTGTGGGTACCCTGGTCGAGTCTTATGCTCACCTGTCTTCGACCATCCCGCCTTCTTGTGATCGCACGACCTGCGTGCGTCGCCATAGCCGCACTCGCTGGGCTCGTACTCAGCCTGTCGAGTTGCGGCGACACCCCTCAATCAACGCCTGAGCGGGGCGTTTTGATCCTCGCGGCGGCCAGCACCATCGATGCGCTCAACGACGCCGTCGCCGAGTTCACCGGTACCACGGGAATCGAGGTGCTGGTCAGCTATGGGCCGACCTCGACTCTCGCACGCCAGGTGACTGCCGGCGCGCCTGCCGACCTGCTGCTCTCGGCCAGCACCTACTGGACTGACTATGTCACTGAGCGCCTGACTGCAGCCGCAAGCCGCGCTATCGCCGGCAATCGCCTGGTGGTGGTGGCATCAACCCGCTCGGACCTCGGAACACCCAGCGGTCTCGCGACTCTCGCGGCAGACCCTCGCTTCGGTCGCATCGCCATCGCCGATCCCGAGGCCGTGCCGGCGGGAATCTATGCACGGGAGGCCCTGGTGAGCTTGGGACTCTGGGCCCGCCTCGAGCCGCGCCTGTTGCCCACCCTCGACGTCCGCGCCGCCCTTGCTCTGGCGGCCAACAGAGAGGCGGACGCGGCCTTCGTCTACGCCTCCGACGCCGCCACCTCGGAAGCAGTTGAGGTCATCCTGGGGATCGATGCCTCAGCCCACAGCCCGATCGAGTACCCTCTGTTGCTACTCGCGGGGGAGAGCCCTGAGGCAGTGGAGTTCTTCGAGTTCCTGATATCAGACCAGGGACGTGAACACTTCCTGAAACGTGGCTTCTCCGCCCCTCGTCCAGGGAGATTCTGAAGTGGTCGGATTGACGCCAGCCGAATGGACCGCCGTGACCCTCAGCCTCAGGGTTGCACTGTGGGCTGTGGCGCTGTCCTTGCCCTTGGGAGTGGCACTCGGGTGGTTGCTGGCGCGGCACGACTTCCGCGGCAAGATCCTCGTCGAGACTCTCGTGAACCTCACGCTCGTGCTCCCACCGGTTGTGACCGGCTACCTCCTGCTCAGGATATTCGGGAGGCAGGGATGGATCGGCGCCTGGCTCGAGGAGATCTTCGGCCTGCAGATAGCCTTCACCTGGTGGGCAGCAGCCCTTGCAAGCGCGGCGCTCGGCTTCCCACTGATGGTGCGAGCCATCCGTCTCGCCTTCCAGGGCGTCGATCGTCGCCTGGAAGAAGCGGCACGCTCACTGGGCGCCGGTCGGATCGATAGCTTCCTCAGTGTCAGCTTGCCTTTGGCGCGGCCGGGCATCATCGCCGGCGCCGTGCTGGCTTTTGCCCGTAGCCTCGGTGAGTTCGGCGCCACCATCACGTTTGCCGGCAACATCCCAGGAGAGACGCGCACACTTCCGCTGGCCGTGTTCACCGAAATGAACCGTGCCGGGGGCGGGCCTGGCAGTACTCGCCTGGCGATCGTCGCGGTGCTGCTGGCTGCGGGGGCCTTGGCGGTGAGCGAGTGGCTGGAGCGTCGCGGGAGGTCATCATGAGCGGTCTGCGGGTTACTTGCCGGCACCGGTTTTCTACGGGCTTCGATCTCGATGTCGATTTCGACGCTGGACATGGCACGATCGCCTTGTTTGGGCCGTCTGGAGCTGGCAAGACCTCGATTCTCATGGCCATCGCCGGGTTTCTGTCACCGGATTCGGGTCGCATCGCCTGGCGAGAACGCGTGCTCTTCGACTCCACCGAATCCCTCTCGGTTGCTCCCGACAAGCGCCGTCTCGGCGTGGTGTTCCAAGATCAGAGGCTCTTCCCTCACCTGAGCGTCGAGCAGAATCTGCGCTACGGGCAGCGTCGTAGGCAGAGCCATGCAGGCGCACCGGCGTTCGACCGGATTATCGATGTGTTGGATCTCGGCGGCCTGCTCGAGCGTGCTCCCCGCACTCTGTCGGGAGGAGAGAGCCAGCGCTTGGCGCTCGGGCGTGCCCTCATGTCGGCCCCCGAGTTGTTGCTGATGGACGAGCCGGTGGCCGCCGTCGACGAACCCCGGCGCGGCGCGATCCTCGGCTACGTGGACCGCATCATCCATGAGTGGGATTTACCGGCGCTATACGTCAGCCACCATCGCACCGAGGTCCAGCGCCTGGCCGACTGGGTGATTGCACTTGATGGTGGCCGCGTGGTCCAGGAAGGCT
>Ga0316198_10002291_pt1 | contig 11532 bp, 8 predicted proteins | sample OudBieAanoxic_MG_FD_204935 | JGI IMG/M metagenome (GOLD analysis project Ga0316198, IMG submission 204935) | Coastal sediment microbial communities from Oude Bieten Haven, Netherlands - site A anoxic | ecosystem: Environmental > Aquatic > Marine > Coastal > Sediment | place: Netherlands... | reverse complement strand
TCAAGGTTTCATGGCCACCCCAGAGAACCTCGATGACCTCCGCCACCTCTTCCATGTCGCCGCCGCCGACAGCCAGGGCAACAAGCTTGAAGGAACCCAGAACCTCCTGGAGAAACGGCAGCTGAACCTCGAGCGAGTGCTCGCGCGCGTGGGCGGCACTCGATGTCACGACCTGCGGCAGCGAAACGAGCCGGCCCTCCGCATCTTTGTCGATCGGTACGTCGCCCAAGGGTGTCGCGAACGCATCGGCGCCGGGGAGGGCAAGACCTTCGAGAGGCACGAAGTGTGCCGGGCCTAGCAGCACGACGCGACGAATCTGGTTTCGCACGGGTTCCAGCAGTGCGTAGCCCGAGCCGGCGACGGGGCCCGAGTATATGTAGCCGGCGTGCGGCACAATCAGGGCTTTGGGTACGGGACCGTGACCACGCGTGCGCCCCTCCTCGAGTTGCTGCCTGACCAACGCTCGCAACTGATCGGGCGCGCCCGGATAGAAGGTACCCGCCACGGCTGGTGGTCGCACAATCACTGTTGCTCCTCCTGGGACGAGACGATTTCCCGTGACCGGAAGCTCGCCTGATGCATCCTTCTTTCTGTCAGCGCCGTCATGTCGCAAGTCGTGTGCCTGACAGCGCTGCCTACATCTGACAGAATAATGACTCTGACCCGAACGACTCAACAGTTCGGGCTACCGGGCACGACATTCGGCAGGCCCGGCCTGATTCGACGACGAGAGAAGCAGCATGCCCCTCTATGAATACCAGTGCAGTGGCTGTGACGAGCGGTTCGAAGCCCTGCAACGTATCGGCGACGATGGCAAGGACCTGACCTGCCCGGCTTGTGGGAAGCGGAAGCCGGACAAGGTCTTCTCCACCTTCGCGGCCGGTAGCGTCTCGCACGGTACCACCCAACAAGCCGGTCCGGCTCCTCACTCCTGCCGCTCCGGCGGCTTCGGCTGAGCCCACTGACCTGAAACCGGCCGGTGGCCGGTTCACGTTTACGAGTGAGTGGCGCACAAACCTGGTTCCAACCGCCTGTCGGCGTTCTCCGCACTCCCATTCCTAACGGACGGGATTGTCGGGCTGCAGATGGGGCGCTAGGAACCTCCAGATCTCGCGACGCGATTCCTTGGCCAGGGGCGTGTCGAGGCGGTTGAAGCTGTGCCCTCCGGCCGCGTCCTGGTAGATCTTGTATTCGAAGCCCGTCTTGCCATCGGCCTGCAGCGCCTGGATGAGGCGCTCGACCTCGAGCACGTTGACGTCACCGTCGTTGGTGTTCGTGTGGATGAGCAACGGTGTGCCGTCATATCTTTCAGTGTTCCAGGAGGGTGAGCGACGCCGATACTCCTCGACATCCTGATAGGCGCTCTTGCCGATGTGATAGGGAGCCGAGTAGAGGTCGCGATATCCCTGGGTCTTGTAGCCCATGCGAGCGATCAGGTCGCTGACCGGTACGCCGGCGTAGGCCACCGCATAGGCGTCAGGGTGGTCGAAGATATTCATGAGCGCGTGCAGACCGCCGTGGCTCCAGCCGATGATGCCGACGCGCTCCTCATCGAGGAAGTCATAGCTTTCGAGGGCGAAATTGCGGGTGGCGTAGGTATCTTCGGTTTCCAGCCCGCCATAGTCGATGGCACGCCAGAAGCCACCACCGTAGCCGGTGCTGCCTCGATACTCGGGGGCGATCACGGTGTACCCCTGGTTCAGGAGCTCGCGCAGGATGTTCGCGTAGCTGCTGCCGAAGTTGCTGTGCACGCCTCCGTGCGGGAAAACGATCAAGGGCTGCTTCTTGCCGCGATCGAGATCCTTGGGGATGAACACGTAGGCACGGATACGCAGTGGATTGCCGGCGCCTTGTCCTGTGGGATTAGGCTGATAGCGAGACGGCGGTCCCGTGAAGGAGACCAGATCGATGTCGGCGATGTCACCGACGCGCTGGAAGAACATCAGGTCATCGACCTGACGGCTCAATGAATCGAGCCGATGCTGCAGGCTGTCGATATGCTGCTGCAACATCTCTTGGGTCTGCTGTTCCTCGGCTTGCTGCGCCGTCGCCGGCACGGCCGGCATGATCAGGGCGAGCGTGACTAGAAACGACAGAACTGCTGCGCAGCCGTGGTTTCGCTTTCCGATTGCGGGAGGCATGAGGCGTCTCCTCTTGGCGGATTGGGCACCCGGCGCCGGGCGCGTCGCGTCATGGGGGCAGGAGAACACCTGCGCCCGAGATTCTCAAGCTGGGTGCTCGCACCCGCGGTTCGTAGTGGCCAGCCAAAAGTTCCCGTGGGTGCTAGCGTTGATCGTCGAGCCAGGATTCGAGGTAGCCGATCTGGCGGGCCATCTCAGCGCTGATCTGACTGGCTGTTCTAATGTCCCCCACTCGCATCTGGCGCCGGTAGGCCTGTTCCTCGCCCGCGAGGAGCTTGAGGTAGGCGTCCATCTCTATCGCCTGGTTGGCACTCTCTTCGAGCGGGAGAGCATTCTGGTCTTCTTCCCCTCGTCTCCAGTCCTCGATCTCCGCGAAGGCGGCGCCGCCCAGATCCTCGACCTCGATGACCAAGATGTAAGTCGCCATGTCCGGTCTCGGGACCAGGCCGAAATGGTGTGATTCCTGAATCCCCCTGCGCGCCTGGCGCGCCAGCTCAAATAGATATGGTTGCGAGAAATTGAGGGTCTGTTCCGCGGCACGGTTTTCCTCGAGGGCCGAGAGGTCGGCCTCCTGGACGTAAATTCGCGGTGCTGTGAGGCGTGCCTCCAGGTCGTCCGGTGGAGGCGCGGCATTGCTCAAGTCGGCGATCTCGGCGGTCAGGTCCTTGCCAGCCTGATGCGCCAGGATGGTTTGCTCCCAGCAGGTGTCGTAGTCACCGAGCCGAAAGGAAGACAAGGCCGCGTAGTAATGCGCCTCGGTCCAGCCGGGGTTGTACATGGCGGCGTCGAGAAACGCCTGCTGAGCGTCCTCTTCTCGTCCGAGCTGTCCCAGGGCCATGCCGCGGATGTAGTGGGCCATGGCGAACGATGGATCCTGCTCGATGGCTCTGTCGAGCTCGGCGAGAGCCTCACCAGGCTGGTTCTGCTGCATCAGGCTCGATGCACGCTGAACAGCCTGCTGTGACTGCGGCGTCTGCCCCTCCGGGGCCGCCGCTGTCTGAGCGGCGGGCACGAGCGCGAGACAAAAAGCGATAACGGATAGCACTGCCCACCTGGAGAGATGTCGCATGGCTGGAGCCTTTCTGCACTAACTCGGACCTTGATGTATCGTTTTCTAGTATAGCTGCCGGTGGGAACTGAAACACCGGCGAGATCCGAAGGGATTCAGGCACGGTGAACATCCAATGCGCTCACTGCAAGGTCTACGCCTGTCGCGCCGGCCGTATCGACGCGGCGCCCGAAAGCTGCCCGATGTTGGGGGGGAGCTTCCCTGGCTTCGATGAGCTCTACGGCACGGATGACCGCCGCCGCATGGCGTACGAAGCAGCCCGTATCGAAGCCGAAGGATACTGCCGCTGGACTCGGGTACGAGAGGTACTCGAGTTCTCTGGTCGCATGGGCTACGAGCGGCTCGGCATCGCCCACTGTGCCGACACCGCCGACCTGGCAGCGCGGGCCGCGCGATTCCTCAGCAGCGCGGGTATTGAGGCGATCCGGCCTCCGAGTCACGAGGAGTGTGATCCCGAGGGACAGGCGGATCACTTCGCACATGCCGGCACGCACCTCAACGTCATCTGTGGAATGAGCATCGGACACGAGGCGATCTTCATCCGCAAATCACAGGCCCCCGTCACCGGTCTCGTGGCGCGTGATGGGCGCCTGCGACACAACCCGGTAGCGGCGCTCTACACGAGCAACGGCTACTACCGGTCCGCCCTGTTCGAGCGTCACCGCGTCGACGAGAAGGAGCCGTATCAGGGGGAGGAGAACGCGGTTCTGGAGCGCATCGCTGTGGAGATCCGGAAAGAGGCAGGCAACGACTGGTGCCGTGTCGAGGAAGCTCTGGAGGTTGCCCATCGCCTGGGCGCAAAGCACATCGGCGTCACCTTCTGCGTCGGCTTCCGCAATGAGGCTGACCGGCTTGTTCGGATCCTGGAGGCCAACGGCTTCCGCGTCACCTCGGCCTGCTGCAAGGCGGGTGCGGTACCCAAGGAGGAACTTGGCATTCTTGATTCCGAAAAGGTATCTCCTGGGCAGCCTGAAATGATCTGCAACCCGATCGCACAGGCTGAGTTACTCAATCGTGAAGGAGTCGAGATGACGCTTCTCCTCGGCCAATGCGTCGGCCACGACACGGCAACGATGGCCCACCTGCGTTCGCCTGCCGCTTGTCTCGTGGTCAAGGATCGGGTTTTGGCCCACAACACGGTGGCAGCCTTGGAGGAATCGCATGACTGAGCTGCGAGCCGAGCCGATCTGCTTCCGCGCGATCGGAGTCGTGAGAAACGCCTTCGACAAATCGGCCCCGCCACAAACGATCGCCGCAGAGGAATCGCGCGTCGTCCTCGACGCGGATCTCGCTGCCGGTCTCACCGGGCTGCGGCTCGGCGAGCGCCTGCTGGTGACGTTCTTCTTCGACCGGTCGGAGGGATTCGATCTGCTCCAGCACCCACGCGGAGATAGATCGCGCCCCGCACGAGGAGTGTTTGCGTTGCGTAGCCCGCGGCGCCCCAATCCGATCGGTATCACGCAGGTCGAGCTGCTCAGCGTCGAGGGAAACGAGCTGCGGGTCCTCGGCCTCGATGCCCTCGATGGAACGCCAGTCCTGGACATCAAACCCGCCGACACGCGTGAGATCGAGTTCCCTCCGATCGGCAAGTTCCACTCCCCCTACCCCGAGCCTCAGGGGGCGCCGATTCAGGTGGCCGGCGGAGAAGGTATCGAGGGCGCGATCGAGATTTACCCTGAGTACGTGGAGGGCCTGTCCGGAATCGAAGGCTTCTCACACCTCATTGTTCTCTATCACTTCCACTTGGCCGGCAAGGCGGCGGTGACGGTCAAGCCCTTCCTCGACGATCAGCAACGCGGGATCTTCGCCACGCGCGCCCCCTCCCGCCCCAACGCCATCGGGCTCTCGGTGGTACGCCTCACGCGGGTCGAAGGAAATCTGCTGCATGTGGAGGACCTCGATATCGTCGACCTGACGCCGGTGCTCGACATCAAGCCGTACGTGCCCGCCTTCGACTCGCGTCCGGCAGAGGAGATCGGCTGGCTCGAAGGGAAGGTCGAGGAGGCGGCGAAGAGGCGCGCCGACAACCGTTTTCGGCCCGACTGAATACCTCTCACACTCCGATCGAGCGCCCCTCACTGGCTGCCCTTGGACCTGCGTCGCACCATTCGTTGTCCCCCGCCGACATACTCCAGACGCCCCCTCTGACACCCCCTTCGATCGGTTCGAATCTCGGCTCGACCTGACCTATAATCAGTGTGCGTTATCTGATTACGCGTGTAACGGGGGGCCGCGAGTTCCAGAAGCCAGATCGTGTCCCTCGCCTACCCCATCACCGGCCTCTCGCCATCCACTACAGGCGTTTCCTCAGGGGGGAAACCATGGCCAAAGACTCTTACTTGAACCGCTGGACCGTCATCGCTGGTGCGCTGATGATCCAGATCATCCTGGGCACCGTCTACGGATTCAGCGTCTTCGTCAGGCCACTCGAAATGGAGTTCGGTTGGAGCCGAGCCACTACGCAGTGGGCCTTTTCGTTTGCGCTTGCCACCTTCGCCATCTCGATGATTCCCGCGGGTCGCCTGCAGGATCGCATCGGCCCGCGCAAGGTCGCCAGCATCGGCGGCATCCTGCTTGGTCTGTCGTTCCTGATCGCTGCCGTCATCGTCGGTGGTGATCGCCCGTGGGCGCTCTACCTCACCTACGGCATCATCGGCGGCGCCGGCATCGGCTTCGGCTACGTTTGCCCGATCGCCGCGGCCGTCAAGTGGTACCCGGACAAGCGAGGTTTGATCACCGGCTTGGCAGTCGCCGGTTTTGGCGCCGGCGCCTTGTTTTTCGCCGGCCCGGCATCCATTCTCCTGCTTCCTCCGGCCGAGGCGGAGCCTATGGGGATCGGCCAAATCCTCGCGGTAGGGCTGGGCTTCTCTCAGGGTGGCGGTGCAGGCATCGGTTGGAAGGCTTTCTTCGTACTGCATGGCGTGGTCTGTGCCGTGGTGGTTCTGCTCGGCGCAGCGCTCCTGCGCAATCCTCCCGAGGGTTGGACGCCTCCTGGCTGGGAGCCGAAGAGAGTCGCTGCCAAGGCGAAGATCGATTTTTCCTGGGACGAGATGCTGAATTCGCCGCTGGCCGTAATGCTGTGGCTTACGTTCATCTTCGGCGCGACCTCAGGGCTGATGGCCATCGGACAGTGGAAGCCGATGATGGGCTCCATTATCGGCGGGACGACCTTTGCTCCGGCCTGGATGGGAGGGTTCGGGCGGTTTGTCGAACCCGTCGGCATCCTTGCCGTCTTCAATGCATTGGGTCGAATCTTCTGGGGCAAGATGAGCGACACGATCGGTCGCCCGCGCTCGATGACGATCATGTACCTGATGCAGGGCATGACCTTCATGTTGCTGGTGAGCGTCCACTCCAACCTCGCTATCTTCCTCGCCTCGGCGCTGGTGGGATTGAACTTCGGCGGTAACTTCGCCCTCTTCCCCTCCGCCACGGCCGACTACTTCGGCACCAAGAACCTGGGCATGAACTACGGCCTCATCTTCACCGCCTACGGTGTGGCCGGAATCCTGGGTCCCGTCGTCGGAGGCGTGCTCTTCGACGTCACCCAGCAGTACGTCATGGCGTTCGTCTTCGCCGGCCTGCTCTGTTTCTTGGCGGCCGGCTGTGCCGTCGTGGCCTGGGGTCTCTCCCGCATCCACATCAAGGAGTACTCGGCTGCTGAATAGCAGGTAGTCGCAAGAATCCCCGTGGGGAGCGTCGGCGGTCGACACGCCGATGCTCCCCAAGTACTTTTGGAGGCCTCTCGATGCAACGGGTCTCCCCGTGCTCGCATTAGAGACGTCGATCAAGGTGCAGGAATGGCCTTCAGACCGAGGAAACAAAAATGAGCACTCGTCTCTCCAGGATCGGTTTCGCGCTGCTGTTTCTGTCCAGTGTCCTGTTCCTTCCGCCCTCCACTACCAGGGCGCTGGAGGGTAGCGGCGGGGCGCCGGGCGGTGCTGCCGGAGCGCCGAACGGTGCTGCCGGGCAAGAGGGCGGCACCACCGTGTTCCTGGTGAGGCATGCGGAGAAGGACACCGTCCCCGAGGGCGACCCACGGCTTACGGAGGCCGGCGAGGATCGTGCCCTGGAGCTCGCTCACGTCCTCGAGGAGGCTGGGGTGACGGCCGTTTTCGCGACACAGTTTCGGCGCACACAGGACACAGTTCGTCCGCTAGCGGATCACCTCGGTCTCGAGCTGCAAATCGTCCGGGCTGACGAGACGGACCGCCTCGTGGAAGCGATCCGGCAGGGGCCGCGGAGCAGCGTGTTCGTCGTCAGCGGCCACAGCAACTCGGTTCCGGCGATCATCGAGGCATTGGGCGCGGGAGCCGTGGCTCCCATCGAGGAAGCCAACGAATTCGACAACCTCTACGTCGTCAGGTTGTCTACCGGCGGCGCGGCCGAGGTTATGACGCTGAAGTTCGGCCAGCGGCCACAGTAGCCGTGGAGGCGAAGCGCCGGTAGAACCACGGCACGCGCCTCACGGCGATATCCAGCAGGTAGATAGCCAGCGCGAGCGCAGCAAGGTAGGGCCACAGCGGTGTCGGCATCGAGGCCCGGTCACCGTAGTCCGCGAAGATCTCCTCAGGCTCGGGGCCGTAGGCTCCCCCCGTCAGGTCGCTCAACGCCCGCAACAGGGCGGCATTGGCCGGGTAAAGACGATATTCGTCGGGGTCGGCATAAAACAGCGTGCGAGACTGACTCGCAAGGTCGGCCTCGGCCAAATCGAACCGGTACGGAGCACTGACATCGTGCCGCAGGCTTTGGACGGCCTCGTAGCTTCCCGACCCGACCTGACGCAGGGTCAGAACCGAGCTGCTGCCGTCCGGAGCCACGACTTCCACCTCAGGCTGCAGGTCGTTCAGGAAGCGGCCGTCCTCGCCAATGGCTTCCAGCGTCACGATCGCGTCGCCGCCCTGCCGTCTGACCTGGAAGTCGACCTGCGCGCGATCGAGATGGCGCATGGTCTCGCGGACGAGCTGTGCCCAGAACTTGCCGTAGCCGTCCCACTCCAGCCAATCGATCGCCCAGCGATTCTTGACGTCGGAGGTGAAAACGGCTGTCTTGCCGAGACCATAGTTCCAGCGAGCCAGCAGGGGAGCCTCGCTCTCCGACTCCAGCAGCACCTCGGCGGTCTCCTTGGCCTGCGTGCTGACGAAGCCCCTGAGCGCGGGGGCGGAGCTGAAATCGATTCCTTCGAATGCCTCGACCGAGGTGCGAACAACGGGTCGAACTGCCTCTTCCACCAAGGTGGACTGGGAAGCGATCTGGGTCTCCTCGATGAATATCTGCGGGACGCGTGCCGCCTCGCGAATGTAATAGCTCCGCCCGAGTCCCCAGCGGGCGATATTCTCGAGCAGCTCGCGGTCGGCCTCCTCTCCGACGGCGACGGTGGAGAGGGTGATTTCCGCCTCCGCCATCCGGGTCACCAGCGTCTCGTAGTCATCGGGATAGGTCTTGCCATCCGACAGCAGGATGATGTGCTTGACCTCCGCCTCGACTTCTTCGAGTCCCTCGAAAGCTTTCTCCAGCGCCGGATAGATGTTGGTATGGGCGCTGGCGATGATGCTGCTGATGTACTCGTTGATACGGGTCTTGTTCTCGGCAAGCTGAATCGGCACGGTCCAGTACGGGCTGTGGTCAAAGGTCAGCAAGCCGAACCGGTGTGTATCCTCCAGCAAGGCCAAGGCCGCTTTGGCGGCCTCTTTGGAAAGCTCGATCTTGGGACCCACCATGCTGAACGACTTGTCGAGAACGATGACGAGGGCGAGATCCTTGCGTTGCTCGTGGACACGGAACCAGATCGGCAAGATCTCTTCTATCGGCGTTTCCGCGTAAGCCTCTTCGCCATACGTGGACTCGCCGCCCGCGAGGATCAAGCCACCGCCTAGGTCGCGAACATAGGACTCAAGTGCCCTCATCCGCAGCTCGGTCAGCCCTTCGATCGGCACGTCGCTGAGGATCACGGCGTCGAACGCCTCGAGAGCGCTCGGGTCATCGGGCAGGGCCGTGGCATCTCCCACCACCACCTCGATATCTTCATCTCGCAGAGCATCGCGAAGGTACTGCGCGCTCGCCGGCCGACCCTCGACATAAAGGACTCGCGGCCGGCCGCTCACCCACGTCGCCCGCCGGTACACATCATTCCCCGGGAAGTTGTCCCCCTCGGTCCGTAGCTCGGCTTCGAGGGTCATGCTCCCCGTGTCGGGCAGGCGAACCTCGAAGGGGAAAACGTGCGCCCCTGGTTGGAGTGACACCTCACGGCTCTCCAGAACCTCTCCGCCGCTGCGCAACTCTAACGTCCCAGAAGTCTCCGCGCGGGCGTACGCATGTACGAGCGCGGCGACCGGCTCACCCTGACGAACCTCTTCCGGCAGCTCGATGGCCTCCACCCAGCTATCGCCGCTTGCTCGGACACCAGCCGGAAGAGTGAAGACCCGAACCCCCTCCTCATTTGCTTGGCCAACGAGCCGCAAGAGATCGCCGCGGGTCTCGTTGGCGTCCGTAATCAGCACCAGGCGCTTGAGGTAGCGAGGGTCGAAATTGCGCAGTGCGTACGCCAGCGCCGCCTCCACGTCAGTTGCATCCTGATCGATCGAGCCCGCCGCGCCCCCACGCGAAACGCTGAGGTCACGAATGGCTTGCGCCGACCCGACAGCCTGGGGCGACCCGGCGAAGGCCACGTACTGCACGTGGGCGGGGGCACCCTCGGCACTGGTCTCACCGATCCAGTCGATGGCCGAGTCGATGAATGCAGGTGCGATGCTGCCGGAGACATCGAGGGCGAAGACGACCGAGAGCAGGCGCGCCGGCCGATTCCACACCGGCTGCATCAGGGCCAATGCCAGCAGCACGATCACGGCGCAGCGTGTCGCTGTCGACAGCTTCAGATGAGTCTCGCTCAGGCCCGTCCGCGTGTGCCGCCCTACCCACACCACGAGGGGCGCAGCGAGCAGCAACAGCAAGGGCCAGATGTGAGCGAACGTAATCATTTCACACCGTCAAACGCCGGTGGTAAGCCCACCACTCGACAAGAACCAGCAGTGCGGCGGCGAGCAACAAGTACAGCCACAATTCGTTTTCCCAAGCCTCCTCGACCGGCAGGGCCGTATCCAATACGCCGGCTGCAGACCGCGGATCCTCGGGAGGAAATGCCGTTCGATTCACATCCGTGTAGCGTGGATCGACGAAGTTCGCCGCCAGGTGTAGGCGCCGGGCGGGTGTGGTTGCCGTGTACAGGCCGGGCTGGTCCGCTTGAAACACGGTGTTGCCCAGAACCTCGCGCGACTCCACCTCGCTGCCATCGAGGCGCGTAATCCGCGCTCCGGCAAGCGGCACCTCCACACGACCGGGGGAGATGGTAGAGGGCAGTTCCTCATCCATGGCCCAGCTCAACGCGTTGCTCAGAAAGATCGGGAATCCCGCCTGCAAGGCGAAGTTGGAATCCTCGAGGTCGAAGCTCACCCGCACCCACTTGCCCGGCAGATCACCGGCAATCACCAGGGGCACGGCTGGCGACCCGATCACGACCGCCGGACTCCCGGGAATCTCGGCGAGGTCGATCTGCGTAGCGCGGTCGATCCTGAGGTCCTCCAGCGCGACCGATCTCAGCAACGGGTGGGTGGGGTCCCACTGGGCGATCGCCGGGCCAATCAGCTCTCCTCCCGCACCCGGTAGCCAGTCGACGGCGGGCGCCCCGAACAACAACGCCGGACCCGCGGGGGCAACCGGAGGTGCGAATCGGTCGAAAACGAAAACATCCGCTACCAAGTCGGCTCGATAGTCGGCAGGCCCCATCGAGATCACTTCGAGGCGAGGGTCGAGCCGCAGAATCGTTTCGAGGTAGAGGTTCCCTGGAGAAACCAGGACAACGCGAGTCTCGCTGCGGACCGGAAGCCAGGAAAAAGCCACGTTGTCGGCCGCCAGACCATCCCCATCCGTGGTGATGGATGCGCGGATCGGACCACGTGCGAACGACGAAAGATCAAAAACCGACCCGCGCGACTCTCCCGTTTCGAGCTGTAGGTCTGCCGTAGCCCTTTGGCCGCCGGCGCCACTGATCTGCACGGCCACTTGCTTGGCCGTCGCGGCCGAGTTGGTGACCTCTACATAGGCCTCGTAGACGGAAGGATCGGCAGGTACGGAGCTGATGTCGAACGCGGTGATGCCGACGTTGTCTACTGGATTGAACACCGAGACCAAGGTAGCGCCCGGGGGCACCTCGTCGACTCCCACGCCATCGGAAATGATGAAGAGCTCGGCGTCACCGACATCCACAGGAGGCATGTAGGCCCTCCGCACCAGAGAAACCTCCAGCTCGTCCACCCGATCCAGCGC
>Ga0316198_10002290_pt1 | contig 11535 bp, 9 predicted proteins | sample OudBieAanoxic_MG_FD_204935 | JGI IMG/M metagenome (GOLD analysis project Ga0316198, IMG submission 204935) | Coastal sediment microbial communities from Oude Bieten Haven, Netherlands - site A anoxic | ecosystem: Environmental > Aquatic > Marine > Coastal > Sediment | place: Netherlands... | reverse complement strand
CGGCGGTGTTTAAATCCGCACGGGATGGCCTTTCCGTGTTCCTTCTTCGTGAATGTCAGCGGAATCCGCCGTAGTGAGTAATGTGACAGTAAAGCTGGGAGGAATGCAACCGTACTACCATACCGCCGTGAGCGCCGAAAAGATCGCGCTCGCGGATTCACCGGTGCCACCTTGACTCACCGGGTAGTCCACGTTGTAAGAATACTCGATGACGAATCTGAGATTGCTCAGTACCCATTCACCCGCGCTAACGATGAATCGTCGCCTGGGAACAAAACCGATGCGGACGGATTCCCCGTCGAATAGCTGCGTCACCCCGGCCAAATTACGACTTTCCGAATAGCCGATGGCCAGGTAGTTTCCCTGGGCGCCGATGGCCTCTACCCATGGGTTCCAATCGAACTGATATCCGAGGGTGATCTGCCAGGCAGAGGGCTTGATACTGAACGGGTCGCCATCAAAATCGGTGAAGGTGGCTCGGCTGATGGCCCCGTTCCATTCACCAATCAACGATACCGGACCGAGAGTCCCTTTGACACTTGCCGCCATTGCGGGCACGAAACCGATCTGACCCAGAAAATCCCGATATTCGAACTCCAGGAATCGACTGTCGAAGATCGAGCTGTTGTAATCGACATCGACATCGAGCGACCAGGGACAAAAGACTTTACCACCCAGCTGGTCGAAAGGACGGCCACAATTCCCCTTGGTGCGGAAGCCTGCCGTGGCACCCCAGTGTTCGCCAGGCTTATACCTGCCGTTGTCGACACCCTCATAAGTGCTCCCGGAGAAAGAATAGATACCCACGTTAAAGAGAGGCGGAGCGGGTATCGGCGTGATAGGAGTTATCGGCTCAGGTGGACGCGGTTTGTACCCAAGGGCACTGCTGATCGAGGTAATGAGGGGGTTGATCACCAGCGGCCTGACGGGTGGCGGCGTGACCGGTGGCGTGGCCGGAGCCAAGGTCGGCGTCGGAAACCCGAGACCGAATCCGATGGCCGTGTTTCTCAACTCGAACACCTCGATGGTCAGGGGATCTGTTATGGTCGGCACATCCGCCACGGGATCGCCGGTTGAAACGCCGAAGGGCAGGATGATCCGGCCGGCCGTCAAGAAAGGCGGGAATCTCTGCGGATCACCAATAGTAATGAACGCCGTGTCGATATTGAGACGATCGACCCCTGTCTGGAAGCCCGAGGTCGTTGGGAAGACGACATCCGTGCCATCCTGATATTCGATGATGAGACTACCCAGGGTCCATTCATTAACCGCGACCTCAAGGTCGAGTTCGGCTGTGTTCAAATTGACGAAGCTTTCGGTGGGTCCGCCAGCAACCTCGGACCATCCACCGATCACCTCCAGGGTACCGCCCAGGGCCACGGATTCGTTGATCTTCGACCCCAACGTCGAAACGGAATCTCGAATGATGGCACGGGTGGCGTCGTCCCGGGCGGTTTCCGTGGCCTCCAATTCCTCGACACGCTGCTCAAGTTCTTTCTGTTTACTGCTCTCGGCTTCCGCCTGCTTCTGTGGACGCTCTTTCCGCGCGGTTTCGAGCTCAGCCAGTCGCTCTTCAAGAGCGCGATTTTGTGCCAATAACGCATCGATGGTGCGTTTCTGGGCCGCCAGCGCTTCGGTGATACGTTGAATTTCCCCCCCAATTTCATCTGACGCCTGTTTCAATATCGGCTCTCTATAGCGAACCGCTTGATCGTTCCCTATGGCTTGTCTGACTGCCTCCAGGAAGTCGCCTTCTGTTTCAAACTTTTGATTTTTGAGGGCTTCTAACTCTTTTAGAATGTTGTTCGGAAGGCCTTCTCGTTGCAGAAGTTCCAGAGACTGTTCGGTAAGTGTGAAGCTGGCCTCAGTTGTTTTGGCGGCGACCGCTAAGGAGGGAACACACAGTGCGAGATAGAGAAGCACGACCACAGCGACAGGTAGGGTCGTTTGACGAATATTCATGAGTTGCTCCTTAAAAACCCTGCTAAGGCGATGTCACATCAAACATATACTTTGCCTGGAACTCATGAAACTGGTGGTCTCTGGCCGTTAAAGCCGGCAAACCAGCCCTGTGTGGTTACCTGCATCATTATTGCACCAGCGGGATGAAAATGCTTCTCGTGATACAAGTCTGCCAAAGGCCGGTAGCAAGCAACCGCATTATCAATTGTCTTTTTAGATCATGGAGTACTTTACTACTTTATTATATAGGTGACTGCAATATGTCAATATACAAATTAAATCCCTTGGCAAGACGCCTTGATACAGGAAAGCGGCTCGGCTTCAATGTCGAGTAGGGTATTATTTTATTTTATTTTATTTTTAGATTTATAGCGTTATATTGGCGAATGAGAGTCTAAAGAAAACATCCCCCCAATCATCTCAATCGGAAGGAAGCGGTTTGCCATGTTAACACTTCACGTAAATTGTCTAAAGGTCAGGTGGCTTCTGGCAGGGCTTGGTCTGTTATTGAGTATTCACGGACATGTACAGGCGGCCGATAAGCAATCGATTCCTGCCGCACCGTTTGCCGTTGCCCAGGTTCGCTTCGAGCGCAATGCTACAGATGGAGATGTCGAAGTTGTCTTTGAGGTTAAAGGCGGCAAAGACGGTCTATCGAGGCTCGCCGTGGTTTCTCCGGACGGCCGCACCGTTATCGATTTCAAAGCGCCTGACGCATCAACATTAGGAATCCGGCAATTTCAGTTTGAATCCCCGGAGCCGAAGGATAACGAAAGGCTTAAATCGGCTTACCCCGCAGGCGTGTACACTTTCACCGGAGCAACGGCAACCGGTGAAAAATTCTACAGTCAGTACAGGTTAGAGCACGAGCTGCCGGCAACGGCTATTCTTCTTCGGCCCGAAGATCGTACGCGACGAATAAGCGTAGAGAAGGTAGACATTACCTGGGCACCGCTCGAGCATTTGGGGGGCGTCATCGTAGAAATCAAACAGTCTGAATCTGGAGTCAGCATCACATCCGAGCTGCCCGGAACGGCGACCTCATTTGCCGTACCCCCAGGCTTTCTCGTTCCCGATACGGAATATGAACTGAGTATCGGCACCGTAAATGAGTATGGCAACATATCGTTTGTCGAGACCACATTCACGACCGCCAGGCAAAAGTAATGGTATGTGCTGCTTGGGGTTCCTGAAACCTATTGAGATCTTTATCGCCGAGAAGCACACATACAATTCAGGAGCAGTCGCACTTATCCCAATACTTGTTCTTTGAGGTGAAATGTTTGATGTATGGTTAAACATACATAACACGTCGCTCTCCATATCTTTGCCCGAGATTTCAGCCAAATAAAGTGCATGGCTTTTCATACGCTTTGAAAAAAGGAATGGATGCAACATTTAACGCTGTGGTCTTTAGGACCATTAAACCCCTTAATAATTGGTAACATCATCCCCAAAACGTGACGTCTAAAACGTGGTCTTTCCTTTTTTGTCAAACTTTGCCGATAAGCAGCAGGGTTGGAACATGAAATCCATGACCTCAGGTCCGCTGGTGAGTGTTTGACCGTCAAATCGTTGACAGCCGCAGGAAGGATCTTTCTCTTTAGCGTCAGCAAAGGGCAGCTATCATCTGATTGAACTCAGACCGAAGTTTGGAAATATGAAATTCAGGGGCTTGGAATCGGACGAATTGAGGGACGCACACCTCCGGACAGTCCCTCTTCCTGTTGCATGCCGTCAAGAAAGGAGAGTTGCCAATCAAGCTTTTCTCTTCATCTAAATGTTTAATATATTGACATAATGATGTTAGTTCACCCCTGCCTCGCGCCGCAGCAACGCCCTTCCCAAGCGGATAATTCACGGATAGTTTATCTCTGAAAACCTCCTGAACCCACCAAGATAAAAACAATAGATTGGCACCATATTTGCTTATTAACCGTTCGGGGTAAAGCCGCTGAGCGGCTCATTATCGCCTCGCGGATCAGGCTCAGTGCGAGGGAATATCACGCCGGGGGCCATAGTACCCGTCGATTTCCGTCGATGGAAGGAGAAGAACCACCATGAAGGCTGCCGGCACCACAAAACGAAAACCGTAAAATGTCAATGAAACAAATACATATAGTCATAATGGGATTATGGGTCTGCTGTTTAGGGAGTGCTTTGTCGGCTGAAGCCGACCAAAGAAAATGGTTCTTGTCTCCCGAAATTGAAAAACAAAGTTTCGGAGGAAGCATCTATCTGGAAGGTAGCCCCCAGCAGATCGCGCGTTTTGAAAACTGGCTGGGGCGCATCGCCCAAGTACCAAAAGGCCGCCAAACGTTGCATTCCATATGGGAAAGTGGCCACGAACTCATCATACGACACTCAAAATACGCGGTTATCTCCGGTGGCCGGACATTGGCGCCGAATTCTGAAAACCTGACCAACGGTAAAGGGGAAAGCGCTACCGTTCTGTTTAGTGCACACATTCAGGACAGCGGCAGCCACATGGTATATAATTCGCACAGAGAGATGATTGAATTTACAGCCGTCCAAAACCTTTACCACGAATTGGCCCATGCCATGCACATGATGAAAGGATCGTGGCGCTATTTTGCTTCAGAGGCCCAGGCCATCGAAGAGGAAAATATTTTCCGCCGAGAATTGGCCTTGATTCAGAACACATCCGTGACAGAACGCTGGGGGACTAACGGCGTTCTTATCAGCAATGTTGACGACATCTTCGTCATGTCGGAATGGTCCGGCCCGTCACTATTCAAAATATCAGATAAACGGCATTTGGCGGGAGATATCCATCAAACGGCCACTGGTACCACAACCAGGGCGATGAATTGGCATCAATCTGAGCGATGAGAGTCGATTTCAACCGGCAGTTTGTTGCTTATCGATCAAACACTAAATCGCGAGTATGCACACAATATTGACATATAGGGGGGCGTTTAGGACTATAGATATCCATACCAGCCGTTGATCCAATTTTGCATCTCCCACTCTGATGGCACCGGCGATATTATCTCCCACTTCATTCCCTACATACCCGTTCTGCTCAGTAACCTCGATACACATCTATTGAATGCTCATCGTGATCATTTCCAGAAGAATGTTGACTTCTTCGCAAGTCCATTGGCGTCACAGTACATCGAATGGAAGCGTCGGCGGTTTATCCCGATACCCCCACCGAGAAAGCCAGCAGGAACTGACCGGTATAGTATAGTGGCAGGCCGATGAGGCGGTTCATGAACGCCCTATTTATGAACCGGTTTCGGGCCACAAAGATATCTGATATATAGAAAGCCAACGCTCCCGTCGGCACCATGATCTGTAACTCAGGGGGCATCGAAATTTCTCCCGGCAGCGAAACGGCCATAGTGATCATTAGAGAGATAACCACAATGTACGCCGCTACGGGCGCTTTCATCTTGCGGTCCAGATGCTGCCAGAGCCATCGGAACACAAAAATACCGCTGATCGATGCCGTCGCCGCCCCGATAACTGTCCAAAGATTCAAACCAGCCAACACGTAAAAGGCGATTGTATACCACAAGTGCCCTCCTAAGAACGCGGCCAATCCTGCCAGAAAAAACGATCTCCGGTCGAATATCAGGCAAACGTCTCCGACCAGGCAAAACACCAGACCGTTCAGCATCAACCAGTAATAGACCGGGCGTGGGTGGTGCTGAGCGATGGCAACCAAAACAAATAAGGCCGAAAGAGATACCTTGGCAGCCAGTTTGCCGCCAATGCTGTCGTTATTTTCAAAAGCCAGCAGCACGCCCAGCAATCCGACGGCCGTAACAAGGAATGTTGTGTTTAATTGCATATACCCATAATGGCTGGCCAGGAGATCAAAGCGCTTAATAAGTCAGGGCGGGATACAGACCCGCCCTGATAGGTAAACATTTAGCGAATGTTAAATGATCTTTAGACGAGCCCCTGATCCATCATTGCATCCACCACTTTGAGGAAACCGGCGATATTGGCCCCGATCACGTAGTTCCCGGCTTGACCGTATTGCTCGGCGGCTTCGACACAGGTCTTATGAATGCTCTTCATGATCATTTGCAACCGACTGTCGACCTCTTCGCGGGTCCATGAAAGCCGCATGCTGTTTTGGGTCATCTCCAAACCGGATACCGACACCCCGCCGGCGTTGGCCGCTTTACCGGGCCCGTAAAGCAGCTTGTTTTCCAGGAAAATATCGACGCCTTCCGGCACGGTGGGCATGTTGGCCCCTTCAGAAACCAAATAGACGCCATTGTCGACCAGGGTCTGGGCATCTTTGGCGCTGATCTCATTTTGCGTCGCGCTGGGAAAGGCACAGTCGGCCTTGTGGCCCCAGAGAGGATTGACCTCAGGGGAGAGCTCAAGGGGGGTGTATTCGGCCTCAGGGTATTTCTCGGCATACTCCTTAATCCGCCCCCGCCGGACATTTTTGAGCAGTTTTATGTATGCCAGTTTTTTTGCGTCAATACCGCTCTCATCGTAAATGTAACCTGATGAGTCAGACAGCGTCACGGCCTTGGCCCCGAGGTCGATCAATTTCTCGACCGTAAACTGGGCCACGTTTCCGGAACCGGACACCAGACAGGTTTTGCCTTCAAGCGTTTGGTCCCGGGTGGCCAACATCTCGGCGGCAAAATAGACCGAACCGTAACCGGTGGCTTCCGGCCGGATAAGGCTGCCGCCCCAGTTGAGGCTTTTACCTGTCAGTACGCCGGTGAATTCGTTGCGGAGTTTCTTGTACATGCCGAAAAGGAAACCGATCTCCCTGGCCCCGACGCCAATGTCACCGGCCGGCACGTCCGTGTTCGGTCCGATGTGACGAGACAGTTCGCACATGAAACTCTGGCAGAATCGCATCACCTCGTTGTCGGATTTTCCTTTGGGATCGAAATCCGCCCCGCCTTTGCCGCCGCCCATCGGAAGCGTGGTCAGCGCATTTTTAAACACCTGCTCGAAGGCCAAGAACTTCAGGATCCCCAGGTTCACCGATGGGTGAAACCGCAGGCCGCCTTTATAGGGACCGATAGCGCTGTTCATTTCAATGCGAAATCCTCTGTTCACCTGAGCTTGCCCCTGGTCGTCCAACCAAGGGACCCGGAACATGATCACCCTCTCCGGTTCAGCCAGCCTCTCTAAGATTTTGGCTTGGCGGTAAATCGGGTTCTGGTCCAAGACGGGCTTAACCGATTCAAAGACTTCGCTGACGGCCTGGTGAAACTCTTTTTCATGCGGATCCTTGTTGATGACCAGTTGTAGGATGTCGTCCATGGTAGCCTCCCCGGGATAAACATCATTAATGAACAGTGGAACATGGGTAATCGAAAAAGTTAACCAACCATTTATACCACCCTTCCGTATTGCGGAATTTATTTTTGAAAAGCGGTATAAATGAATGCGCCTCTGATGAATTGGTAACAAACTTGCCACGGGGATACAAGCGAAAACAATTACCTCGTGTCGCTTGCAAATATGCCAGGCTGCGGCCCCTGCTAAATCCGTATGGTGAACAAAAACCTCACGAGTTCCTAACACAATCCTAACAGTAGGCCATTAGGTTTAGGGCTCGTATCGCGGCCAGCCCGAAATCAGTCGACCGATAGACCACCGGGCTAATTAGGGGCAGATTATTATTATGACAAACAATTATATGACGGTGCTTATGTCACCATCCACTCTCCTTGCCGTTCTCCTGGCGCTGTCATCCGTGGCTTATATCCTGGGCCGTCGCCGCGCCTTCGCAGTGGCCGGAACCCCCGATAAGGTCAAAACACTCCATTCGCGCCCCACCTATTATGGTGTCCTGACAGCGATCTGGTGCGGCATTCCGGCACTGATTCTGTTCGGTTTCTGGCTCGCTTTTGAACAGGCAATTATCACCAACCTGGTCGTGACTGATTTGCCCGACAATATTCGCAGTCTGGCACCGGATCGCATGAATCTGGTGATCAACGACATAAAGAATCTTGTCATCGGTAACATTGTCTCCGGGCGCATCGATCCGTCCATGCAAAAGGCTGCGGCGCATTTTCGCCACCTGGTCAATGTCAGCCACGGTGCCCTGGCGGTGGTGGCCCTGGCTCTTGCCGTCCTGGCCACCTTGATCGTCCGACTTAAAATCACCCCGAAGATGCGTGCTCGTAACCATGTCGAAAACATCACCACGGTCATTTTGATCTGTTGTTCGACCGTTGCTATCTTTACGACGATTGGCATCGTTCTGTCGGTGTTGTATGAGGCCATACGCTTTTTTAACAAAATATCGATCTTGGAATTTCTGTTCGGCTTGACCTGGAGTCCCCAGATGGCCATACGCGCCGATCAGGTCGGCTCTTCCGGCGCCTTCGGTTCGGTGCCGGTTTTTGCCGGCACGCTGCTGATTTCGGCCATCGCCATGACTGTCGCCGTTCCGATCGGCCTGATGTCAGCCATCTATCTTTCTGAATATGCCGATCCCCGGTTTCGTTCGACGGCCAAACCGCTGCTGGAAATCTTGGCCGGCATTCCGACGGTGGTCTACGGTTTCTTCGCCGCCCTTGTGGTAGCGCCCATGATCCGAAACGCGGGGACACTGGTCGGTCTTGACGTGTCATCCGAAAGCGCCTTGGCGGCGGGTTTGGTCATGGGCATCATGATCATACCGTTCGTCTCCTCGATCTCAGATGATGTCATCAATGCCGTACCACAGTCTTTGAGAGACGGTGCTTACAGCCTCGGTGCCACCAAATCCGAGACCATCAAACAGGTTGTGATTCCTGCCGCGCTGCCCGGCATCGTCGGCGGTATTCTTCTGGCCATTTCCAGAGCCATTGGGGAAACGATGATCGTGGTTATGGCCGCCGGGCTGGCCGCCAATCTGACCCTCAACCCCTTCAGCGCCGTTACGACGGTGACCGTCCAGATCGTCACGCTGCTGGTGGGAGACCAGGAATTCGACAGCCCGAAAACTCTGGCCGCTTTTGCCCTCGGACTCCTGCTGTTTCTCATCACCTTGATCCTCAACATCATCGCTTTATATGTTGTACGCAAATACCGTGAACAGTATGAATAAGTCTTCTCATAGCATTTCTTTGAATAACAAGAATTCAGCCCGCACCATTGATATTGTCAACCGCGGTCTTTCCCGCCGCTATAAGGCCGAGCGGAGATTTCGGTTCTACGGTCTTTCGGCTATCCTTCTTAGCCTGATTTTTTTGTCTTTCCTCTTCATAAGCATCATCAGTAAGGGCTATCCGGCTTTTCAGAAAACATTCGTCAAACTGGACATTTTTTATGATCCCGACGTGCTGCGGCAGGATGCGCTTTCCACGGCCGATTACTCTGCATTGGTCAAAGCATCTCTTCGAAGTATGTTTCCGGATGTGTCGAGTCGCAGCGACAAGCGAAACCTTTATCGTTTGGTCAGTTCGGGGGCGGCCTTTCAATTGCGTGCGATCGTTCTTAGTGACCCGGATGTTATCGGCCAAACGCAGTCGGTTTGGGTACCAGCCGATGATGACCTCGACATGTTGCTAAAAGGTCATTCTGATCGCAGTGCGGCAGAAAGCGACCGCCGGCTCAATGACAAGCAGTTGTCCTGGGTCGAAACTCTCGAAAGCGCTCACAGGATTGAACGCCGCCTCAACCGAACGTTTTTCACTGCCGGCGACTCTCGCGAACCGGAACTTGCCGGCGTCTGGGGTGCCGCAGTGGGATCCTTTCTGACATTGTTGATCACCCTTTCATTGTCATTTCCCATCGGGGTTGCCGCAGCGATTTACCTGGAGGAGTTTGCGCCTAAAAACCGTTGGACCGACCTTATCGAGGTCAACATCAATAACCTGGCGGCCGTGCCGTCGATTGTTTTTGGTTTACTGGGCCTGGCTGTCTTTCTCAATTTCTTCGGTCTCCCCCGTTCTGCACCACTTGTGGGGGGACTAGTCCTCACCTTGATGACCCTGCCGACCATCATCATCGCCAGCCGAGCCTCTCTTCAATCGGTTCCGCCGTCGATTCGCGAAGCCGCCCTTGGTGTGGGCGCTTCCAAGATGCAAATGGTCGCCCACCATGTCTTGCCGCTGGCCCTGCCCGGCATGCTGACCGGAACGATCATCGGGATGGCACGGGCGCTGGGTGAATCCGCCCCCCTCTTGATGATCGGCATGGTGGCATTTATCGTCGACATCCCCCACGGATTTACAGACCCGGCCACGGTTCTGCCGGTCCAGATCTACCTGTGGGCCGACAGCCCGGAACGTGCGTTTGTTGAACTCACTTCCGCCGCGACTATCGTTTTACTGGCATTCTTAATTGCCATGAACGCCACAGCAGTTATCCTGCGCAAACGCTTCGAACGCCGTTGGTAATCACTTAAATACCTGAAGGGTCGGGGAGTTTTTCCCACAAATGCTGCACCAGAGCGGAGGGAATCATCAGCAGCGAAAGCAGGTCCCGCCGCGGCGGGATTTGAATGCATTAGGCAGCCTTGGGAAAGAACAGCGGAAACCCTGGCTGTCTGATAGAGACCAAAAATGGTCAAGTGGATTTAACAGTTTTATATTATTATAAAAATATGTTCTTTCTGTAGGTTGCCTTATGCATGAGTTTGCGCGCTGTAGTCGCTGATCATTCCCTCCGCTCCCGGTTAATGCAAACTCCCCGAGGGCTCAAATACCTAACAAAAAACTAACGTTCCTCTCATGCCGATTTAACCATGGCGCTTCATATTCTGCCTGAATAAAGCTGAACGCTCGTCGGAGAAAAATAGACGAATTCACAAAACCTTAACAATTCATCATCGTAAATGCCGCTAACTATTTTAATTAACTAAAGAGTGAAACTTATTTGGGATCAACCATCAAACTCATTTCAAGGAGGACGGAATGTTCAAGAAAGCTGTGTTATTTCTCGCTGCACTTTCTATAGTCATGGCCGGTATTAGTGGCGTGGCCTCTGCCCGATCTGCAAGGGATTACATCAGTATCGTCGGCTCTTCCACGGTTTACCCGTTCGCTACGGTTGTCGCCGAGCGGTTCGGTAAAACCACCCAGTTCAAGACCCCTAAAATCGAATCCACCGGTTCAGGCGGCGGGCTCAAACTTTTTTGCGCCGGTGTTGGCACCGAACATCCCGACATTACCAATGCCTCACGGGCAATCAAGAAGTCCGAATATGACAAATGCATGACCAACGGTGTAAAAGAAATTGTCGAGGTCAAGATCGGCTATGACGGCATCGTCGTTGTCAACTCTAAAAAGGGCAAAGCGATGAACCTTACCCGCAAGGATCTTTTCCTGGCCCTGGCCAAGGAGGTTCCCGACCCCAGCGGCGCTGAAAAAACCGTTTCCAATCCTTATAAGACCTGGAAAGACGTGAATCCTTCTTTGCCGAACGTCAAGATCGAAGTCCTGGGACCACCGCCGACCTCCGGCACTCGTGATGCTTTCGTCGAGTTGGCCATGGAGGCCGGTGCCAAGGAATTTGGCTGGCTCAAGGCGCTCAGAAAAAGTGACAAGAAAAAATTCAAAGGTATCGCGCACACGGTCCGCGAAGACGGCGCCTATGTCGAGGCCGGCGAGAACGATAACTTGATCG
>Ga0316198_10002288_pt1 | contig 11537 bp, 7 predicted proteins | sample OudBieAanoxic_MG_FD_204935 | JGI IMG/M metagenome (GOLD analysis project Ga0316198, IMG submission 204935) | Coastal sediment microbial communities from Oude Bieten Haven, Netherlands - site A anoxic | ecosystem: Environmental > Aquatic > Marine > Coastal > Sediment | place: Netherlands... | reverse complement strand
CGTCTTTGCCGGCGAGCGAGATCAAGGGAAGTTTCCCGACCCGCTGCGGTCGCGAGAAGCCCAGATAATCGTTCATCGGGATCAGCTGATCGGCCATTGGGGGCGCGTCGGCGAGCTCCGCAGCGAACTCCGGCTCGGAGGCGGCGAAGTGGGCAAAGGTGAAGGCCTCTTCGACTTCGATGGCTTGCCCTTGCGCGTCCTGGCCGCAGAGCGTTTCGTTGGTCCAAACTGCATCCGGCGATGGATTCGAGGAGAGATCGATACACATGACGAAACCGTTCGCGCCATCAGGATCGTAGACGCACATCGGAAAGGCCCTGGCGCGCACGGCACGTTCGGCGCGCCTTTGAAAGGCAGCCTGCTCCTCATCGCTCCGCTGGCAGAGGACCGAAATCACGCCGGGCCGCGGGGCGGTCAAACCGTCGAAGAGGCGATCTTGGAAATCCGGGGCCGCCACACAGGTCTGGAGCAAGTAGACGCCCCGCATCGCCAGCGGGAGCATTTCAATGGTCATCCTGGCGGGCACGCTGATGTCGAGGGCCGAGGAGTAGACCTCGCGCAAACTCGATCGCAGAGCCACAATCTTGATCGGCATGCCGACCTCGAGAAGCGACATCATCTTGCGCAGTTGCGCGCCTCTGTCTTCATCCAGACGCGCCATGACGAGAAAAGGAGGACATAAGCGGAGCTCGCCGGGTCCGAACTGGCGCCAGTTGAAATTCGCAAAGACCGGGTCATGGGTCGCAGCTTCGTACTTGGAGCGAATCTCCAGTTGCGCGATGCGCAGGGTGCGAAAGACCCTGGCGATGCGAGTCAGGTGTTGCTCCGCAAGTTCCCGGATTTCGCTCTCTTCCGCCCCGAGATCGACCGAGGCGGAGTCGGGTAGAGCCGTCGAACAAGCTTCCTTCATTTCCGACAGCGTGGGGATGAGCCCCTGCACTCGTTTGAGCCGTTCCGGCGACATCGCCCGTGAGCGCGTGCTTTTACCGAGGACGCGGGACAAGGAGCCGAGGTCGAGGCTGGTCGCGGCAAAGGGTCCCAGAGCGCGCTCGAGCTGGTCGGGATCATGCCCATGGCGATGGTACTCGTCGAGACGAAGCACGTTGTTCAGTTCGGAGATGGTCTCGCCAAGAGCCTCTTCGAGAGCGCCGCAGTGGTGGCGCCAAACATCTTCGACGCGTTGGAGAATCTGTTCTTTCATGACGTGCACACGGTCAGCTGACGGTGTAGCGGTCCATTGTGGCTTCGAGCCGCTGAACGAAGGTCTCGTGATCTGGCCGATCTTGGCGGTTCCATCGGATCTCTTCATAGGTGGGGAGATCGGGATTGCGATACACCAAGCCCATGGGGGCAGGGTCGACATTGACCGCGACGCGCTGAGCCTCGTTGATGTCGCGATGGTCGTGCGCCTGAGTGGCGCCGCGCTTGAGAAGCAAGGGATGCACGGGGATTCCGTCCTCATTCTCGAGGAACACAACCGGGAAGTTCAATCCGCCCTCGCCAAAAGCTTTGGGCATGAACACCGGGCACCGCTGCAAGATGCGCACAAAGGACAGCCCCTTGTGGTCCCAGGCCTTTTCGATGGTCTCGTCGAGGTGCGCGGGCAGCCAGGTGGCGGTTTGGGCGACGAACGAAACGTTGGTCATTCCCATCACTACGCTGAGAGGGTTCATGGGTTGAAGGTAGGTGCCATGCGGAGTGGTGTTGGTTTTCCATCCGTCCGGCGTGGTAGGCGAGACCTGCATCTTGGTGAGCGCATAGACCTCATTGTCCAACACCAGCACGACCGCGTTGATGTTGTAGCGGATCGCATGCAGCCAATGGTTGCCGCCAATGCTGAAACAATCACCGTCGCCCATGATTACGATGACGGGCAGCTCGGGGCGCGCGAGCCGCACGCCCGTGGAGATCGGCAAAGCCCGGCCGTGGATACCATGAAAACCGTAGGTCTTGAGATAGTGGGGGAGACGGCTCGAGCATCCGATGCCGGACACCGAGACAACGTCCTCCGGGTCGAGGTTATTCTTGCGCAACACGCGCTGGAGCGCCGCGAGCACTCCGTGGTCACCGCATCCCTTGCACCAACGGGGCGTCTCAGATTCGTAGTCTTCCAGGGTGTGCGCTTCGACCGCGCCGCTCTCGAGCACGCATAGTTCCGCAAGCATAGACATCGTCAATTCACTCCCGAGATTGAGGGGAGGGTCTCAGTCGGGTGTTCGATTCCCGATTGATCGCCGAGGATGCGTTTGATTTCGTCGAGGATCTCCACCGGCATATACGGCCGGCCAGGGACCTTGGCATAGCAGTCGATGTCCAGCAGGGTGGCGGCCCGGAGGATCCACGCCAACTGACCGTAACGACGGTTTTCCTTTGTAATCAACGGGTCGTCCCAGTCATCGCTGTAGTTGAGCTCGACCGTAATGATCCGGCGAAAACCCGCGAAAATATCGTGGAGTCCGGGGGGAAGGGGACTGAGGAACTGAATGTGGAGGGAGGAAACCGCGAGGCCCTCGCCGCGCGCCAAGTCGACGGCTTCCTCAATTGCTCCTCGGGTGCTTCCCCAACCCAGGAGGAGGAGGTCGCCTTCGAGCGCTCCGTGTACGCTCGGTGGCTGCAGGCTTTGCTGCAAAGCGGCGAGTTTACGGCTGCGCATGGCGTGCCCGCGCTGGTTGCGCTCGGCGTCGTAACAGGCCTTTCCGTCGCGGTCGTGGTTGAGCGAGGTCGTCACCCCCATTCCACCCGGCTGCCCAGGGATGAGGCGCTGCGAAAGTCCCGTCGTTGGATCCCAATCGTACGGCAGGGTTCCGAGCGGTACTGGGCTGAGGTCGAGCGGAGGCCGTCGCGGCGTCTGGGAAACATCGGGGCGATCGAAAAGCTGCTGACCTGTCGCCAGGTTTGCATCGGAAAGGACGATCACGAGCATACGGAATTCCTCCGCAATCTTCCGCGCGACCGAAAGAATATAATAGCATTCTTCGATTGTACTCGGCGCAATCACCACCTTGGGCGCGTCCCCTGGAGCGCCGTAGAGCGCATGAAGTAGATCCGCTTGCTCGATCTTCGTCGGCAAGCCGGTGCTGGGTCCGCCTCGCTGAACATCAACGATGACGAGCGGCGTCTCGGTCATCACAGCCAAGCCCTGGAACTCCGTCTTCAAGGCCATGCCCGGTCCCGAGGTGATGGTCAGCGCCGTCTTTCCGGCATAGGACGCGCCGAGCGCCACCCCGATTGCGGCGATCTCGTCTTCGGCCTGATGGACGAAGCCCCCGAAATCTTCGAAGATCTGCGACAATTCATGCGAAGCAGAGGTTGCCGGGGTGATCGGATACATCGAACAGATCTCGAATCCAGCCGAGACGGCGCCGAGCGCGAGTGCGGTGTTCCCGTTCATCGCCACTTTCGGCACATCTGTGGGAAGAGCCTGGATTTCGAAGCGTTCTTCGAAGTTTGCGACTCCGTATTGATAGCCTGCGTCCGCGAGTCTCACCGCTAGCTCGATCACCTCGCGGGCTTTGCCCTCGAAGATGCCGCGAATCACATCGTCGAGCACATCCATGTCCTTGTTGTAGAGGGCGCACAAGAGGCCCACCGCAAACATGTTCTTCCCCTGTTGTGCATCTTCGGCGTGACGGCTGGTTTCCCTTTCCAAAGGGACCTCGACGATGGTCGCCCCACGCGAACGAATTTTGTTGATCACCTCACGGTAGGAGAACCGGTACTGCTCCATGTCATGAGTTGCCCAGTGATCGTCGATCAGTACGAGAACGTCGTCGGCGAGACTCCGCGCTTCGAGACGCGAGAGCAGAGCCATTTCGTTGAAGGCCAGGACGACGTTTGCTCGGTTACCGGCATTGGTGACCTCGCTACGTTCGGCAAGGCGAATGCGGTTGCCGCTCGCGCTCCCGATCGTATGCGGCGGTGGGCGGATCTCGGAGGGGATGATCTCCACGGTCCAAAGCCCGTTGCCTGCTTTGGCGCAGAGTTGCGCGAAGGCAATGGCCGCTTTTTGCGCACCTTCGCCAGCGTCGCTGACGATTTCGACGGTGTGCTCCGAAAGAGGGACGAGACGGGAACGGCTCATGAGAGGTACTCGGCGTTCTTAGGCGTTTCTCGGATCACCGGCAATGGTCGCGATTCCGCTTGCGTGCTGATAGTAAGCGCAAACGCCGTGTTTCAAGTCGAGAAACTCGGCGCCGGAGCGTACAACCAGACAATTCAGGCGGGACGGCCGTTCCCGGGGGGGGCATATGCCGGTCTGGGCGGCGATGTTTCGAAGGTGAACCTGTTCGTGGGTAGCATCGGTACACGTTCGTCGCCGGCTCCTCCTTGAGCCTCGACGGTCCTTCCCCTAGCACTTGGCTCACGTGACGCCCGGTTCCGAGGTCGCGCCAAAGATGCATAAGGTCGTTTCGATAGCCCTGACCCTGCTGAGCACCGCCATGTGCTGCGCAGGGATCGCCCGGGCTGAGGCGGACGACAATCCCGCTCCAGTGGTGCATCCGAGCGCAGCCGGCGAGCCCTTTGTGACCGGTCCTCCAGAGCAAGCCGGCCCCGTCGTGGTTCGGGCCAGCTTCCATCTGCGTGACATCAACGACATCGACGACGAAGCCGAGACCTTCGAGTTCGGCGGGGTGCTCAAGCTGACATGGCACGACGAGCGTCAGGCCTTCGACCCTGCTGAGGCGGGGGTTGCCGAAAAGGTCTATCTGGGCGCGTTCCAGTTCAACGAGGTCTTCGACGGATGGTTCCCGCAAATGATTCTCGTCAACGAATCGGGGCTGCACGAGAAGCACGGGATCGTGCTTCGGGTGCGGTCTGATGGCACCCTGACCCTTGTCGAGGCCTTGGATGCGGCTGCGGAGGCAGACGCCGTCAGCGTCTCCGATGACTTAATTCGGATGCCGCAGTGGGCTTTCGAAGGCGTCCGAACGTCGACACGGGATCGCCGAGCTCCCTACGCAGGACAGGTAGGGGTCGCCTCGGCGTTGGTTGTCAGCATGGACGTCGAACGGGAGTCGTTCTTCATGGTTCGGCTGGTGATTGTTCCATTGATGCTGATCGTGATGCTCTCCTGGTCGGTGTTTTGGATGGATCGCTCGTCGTTGGGTGATCGAATCAACGTCTCGTTCATCGGCATTCTCACCGCCGTCGCCTACCAAATCGTGGTGAGCGAGATCTTGCCTCACATTTCCTATCTGACCTTCATGAATGGGTTCTTGAACCTCAGCCTCATCATCATGTGCGCATCCGCTGTCATGAACCTCGTGGTCGCGGCGCATGATCGGCAGGGCGGGGTGGAGGCAGGGGATCTCCTGGATCGCCGGTGTCGATGGATCTTTCCGATCACCTACTTCGGGCTGACGGGGATCATGTTCGCGGCGGCGTTCGTGTTCTTCTAGTGTGGCGGTCTGGCGTAGAGCGTCGTCTTGTCTGGCTCCACCACACCGTTGAACTGGGCCTGATCTCGGATCGGCCCGACTAGCGTGGTGTGGGGTGCCCTAGGCTTCCGTAGGGTCGCCCAGCTCGCTGGCCTCGTTGAAAATAGTAAACCCCGTTGAGTGAAGCGTTCAGGTCGTGCTTCGAGATGCTTCCAGCGTTGACGACGTAGATGTAAGCGAGGCCGTAGAGGTTCTCGCTCCCCGCGGGCCCCTTCTTCTTCGGGCAGAGTTTCCACCTCCCTAAGAATGGAGTGCACGTAGATGAAGCCGAAGTTGAGCGCGTTTCGGTACTCTTCTTCAGCACCTTCTGCCTCAAAGACTTCTTAGTCTTGAGCATGCGCTACCGGAACGCTCGAGCATGCGAGCATGAGGAGCCAGCAGCATGCGACTACGCTCGGTCGTTCCGACCACACGTTGAGACGTCTACTTCCGGATGCTCACCGTAACCGACTTCACGTGACCGGTGAACTTCGAGTCCTCGATGCTCTTGAATAGAGGCACGACCTCGGTTCCCTCGTCCCTGCCCACGTCCGCGGTCTCATCCGCAGAGAAGACATTCGGCTGGGTCTTCTCGATCCGGCCTTCCGCGACGTTCTTGTCGTTGACGAAGATCGTCGCGACGCCGCCCTTGCCGAACCCGTCGCCGTCGTACTCGAAGTCGAGCTTGATGGTCGCGCTCTTTCCCTGCACCGGCTTCGGGGCCTGGACGGTGTACGCGTCGAGCCCGAACCAGTTGTATGTGTAGGTCGGCCGGCCCTTGTCCATATAAAGCACCCAGCCGCCGAACTTGCCGCCCTGGGCGAGGATGACACCTCGATCTTTGCCCGAAAGCTCGACGTCGGCCTCGATCGTCAGAGACGTGTTCTTCACGTTCAGGAACGCGTTCTCCGTGAGACCTTCCATCCCTTCAAAAAGGGTGAGCGATGTCCGGTCGCCCATCAGGTCGGGGCGGCCCGCACGCTTCGCATTGAAGCGTTCGTAACTTCGGTCGTCGATCGGGTAGACGCTGTTCGCGATCGCTTCCTTCTCGAAGAGAGCCTGCATCTCCTTGAGCTTCTCGGGGTGCTCCTTCGACAAGTCGTTGAAGAGGCTGAAGTCCGCGCGCGTGTCGTAGAGCTCCCAAATATCTTCCTCTAGCGGTTGGAAGGGCTCGTTCCGCCAAGGGGCCCTGTGATTGACCCGCGCGAGCCAGCCGTCGTGGTAGATCCCGCGGTTGCCGAACATCTCGAAGTACTGGGTCTTGTGGCGGTCTTCGGCGTCCGCGTCATCGAGACAGTAGAGCATGCTCACCCCGTCCATCGGCCGCTGTTCGACTCCGTTGATCACCTTAGGCGTTGGCAGCTTGGCGGCCTCGAGGATCGTCGGTGCCACGTCGTTCACGTGATGCCATTGGGAGCGAATCTCGCCCTTGGACTTGAAGCCCTTCGGCCAGTGCAAGACCATGCCGTTGCGGGTGCCGCCGTAGTCGCCGGCGACCTGCTTCGTGTACATGAAGGGCGAGTCTGTGGCGACGGCCCAGCCAGCGGCCATGTGCGGGAACGAGTTCGGACCTCCCCAGTCGTCGGCCCGCGCTAGCATGCTGTCGATCGTCTCTGCTTCGAAAATGCCGTTGAGGTGTACCAGCTCGTTGAAGGTCCCGGTGAGGCCACCCTCGGCGCTCGATCCGTTGTCGCCCATGATGTAAACGAACAAGGTGTTGTCGAGCTGCCCGATCTCGCCGATCGCGTCGACCAGTCGGCCGACTTCATGGTCGGTTTGCTCGGTGAACGCGGCAAACACCTCCATCTGAAGAGCAAAGAGCTTTTTTTCCTTTGCCGAGAGGTCGTCCCAAGTCTGGATGTCAGGCGGGAGAGGCGTCAGCCTGGTGTCCTTGGGCACCAGCCCCATGGCCTTCTGTCGCTCGAGCGTCGCTTCACGTAGCTTGTCCCAGCCCTCGTCGAACTTGCCCTTGTGCTTCTCGATCCACTCTTTGCCGACGTGGTGCGGCGCGTGCACGGCACCCGTCGCGAAGTACAACATGAACGGCTTTTCCGGGGTGAGCGCCTGCTGGGACCTCACCCAGTTGATCGCCTGGTCGGTCATGTCCGTGGTGAAGTGATAGCCCTCGGTCTTCGGCGTCGGAACCCTGGTGTTTCCGTCGAAGATCGCCGGGTCCCACTGATTCGTCTCGCCACCGATGAAGCCGTAGAATTTGTCAAAGCCTTGATGGGTCGGCCATCGATCGTAGGGCCCCGAGGCTGAGACCTCCCAGGGCGCCGTTTCGTGCCACTTGCCGAAGGCTCCGGTGCTGTAGCCGTTCTGTCGCAGGATTTCTGCCATAGGGATCACCTCCGGTGGGATCTGACCCTGGTTACCCGGGAAGCCCGTGGCGATTTCCATCACCGAGCCGACGTTGGTGGCGTGGTGATTGCGACCGGACTTCAGCGAAGCTCGCGTCGGTGAACAGAGTGCGGTGGTGTGGAACTGATTGAAGCGGAGTCCCTCTTCGGCAAGACGGCTCAAGGTGGGGGTCTCGATGACACCTCCAAACGTCTCGGTGGCACCGAAGCCGATGTCGTCGATCAGCACGATCACGACGTTGGGCGCGCCCTCGGGAGGCTTGATCTCGAAGGGTGGCGGAGCCTTCGCCTTCCTCGCATCGAGCTCGGTGATCGGCTCGTACTTGGGCGGGACGATCGGCAGGATCGTGCGATCGACTTCACCGTCGCCTCGTGACAGCTCGGGCTTCTCAACCGCGGCCGGAGTCTCGGCCGGCGCCGCTTTTTCGAGCTCGGGGGCCGCCTCTTTGCTTTGGCAACCCAATGCCAGGGCGACGCCGAGCGCGCTCGCGATCCGCAATGTCCTGCTTTGCTTCATGTTCTCGTTCTCCCTTTTACATGCGCGAACGTGGTCGGAGCCTAGCCTGGACTGTCTGAAGCGCTCTGCGATCCCTCAGAACGTCAGAAAACGGGGGGTATAGGGAGCCCGGAGAAACGGGGCTCGGGAATCCATCGGGAATTCGGACCAATCCGCCGAGCTCGTTCCCACAAGCAAACGTGCGTTGGAATTGGACGGCTGACGACTAGTTGAAGCTGAACGTGTACTCCGCACCCATTCGAGGCGCGGAGAACTTCGGGAAGTCGATCGCGATCAGTTTCTTGGCGACGCAGCCTTGAAAGGCCTTGCTCCCGGGCTTGGTGGTCGCGCCCGTGACCTCGCCCTTGCCGGAGATCACCATTTGAATCGAGACGCGACTCATACGGGTCTTCTTAATCTCCTTGAGCACGCAGCCTTGAAAGATCTCGTTGACGTGTCCGTTCATGATCTCGGAGACTTCGCCCGAGCTCAGATGCTGTTGACCTTCGTCGTTTTCGAGGTCACCCAACTCCGCCGGCTCGAGCATGGCCTCCGTGTAAGAAGGCAACTGCCCCTTCGCGCGCATCGCGCTCGATGAAGTGAATCCCAGAGCGGTATTGCCACCACTTGCTGAGCCCCGAGGAGGCAGCGCCAGTGCGTACGCCCTGGCGGTGCCTGGAACCACCGCGCTTGGGAGGCTTGCATTCGGTTCGGAGTTGGCTGTGTTCGACGAGGTCGTTGCGCAGCCCGAAGCTGTGATCGCAAGCGCGGCAACGAGCACCAAGAGGTGCCTAGCGAGAAGGCTTCTCATCGGCGCGCCTGCTTCATCTTCGCGTCTTGCGCGTCAGCACGCTCTTTCGCGATCTTCGCGCGCTCGGCAGCACCCGGATGCGATGCCTTCAGTGACTTCTTGCCATCGTCGTCGCTCAGCTCTGCGAGCTTGCTGAACGCGCCCTCCATGGCGTGGTAGTCATAGCCGTGCTTGACCATGAAGTTGAACCCGTACTCATCCGAAGCCGACTCATCGCCTCGCGAGAACTTCGCGTTCAGAACATCTTCGATGAACTTGCCGAGCTGGCTGTCCGTGAGGACCTTGCCACCCGTTCCTGTGTTGGCCGCAACAGCATCCTTGCCTGCCGCGACGCTGTAGGCCTTCTGGTACTGCTTTTTCGCATGCTGCAGCTTCACGTGACCGATCTCGTGACCGATGACGCTGCGCACTTCGTCGTCGGTCATGATGAACATCAAGCCAGCCATGACGCGTATGCTGCCGTCCGGCGTCGCAAAGGCGTTGACGTCCGAGACGTTGTAGAGCTTGAAGTTCAGCTTGAGCCCGTCTTCTGATTCGAGCCCCTTCACGATCGCGTTGAATCGCTTTGCCAGCGGGTCGCCCTCCGGCACGACCGGGTTCTGCTCATCCATCTCTGCCACGGATTGCAGAGAGAGTTTTGCCATGTCTTCGTCGGAAAGCGTTGCAGCCTTGGCTGCATTCTGGACCGCGGTGACGTTGTCCTTCTTGAGCATCTTCCGGCCGAAGTCGGCCTGTGCCCCTGCGGCGAACGAAAGCATGCAAACTACGAGCAGTATCTTCTTCATGAACGTGAACCCCCAACGCTCAAACTAGCAAGACGATGGGGCCGTTTGCACGACTGCGCGGTTCTTCAGTGTCGCGCACCGAAAGCTTCTTCGTTCACGACGTGTAGTGCCTTGCAGCAGGCTACTGCGTTTGTAAGCGTGCTCACCAATGCGCGGACCTTGTCCTGCGCTGGCGATCCAAGACCTGCGCGCCACAATCCGCCGTTGACTGACCTTGCGCAGCGGACGTAGCATCGACCATGTCGCGAGGGCCAAGCCCGTTTTCATCACTCTTGCGACAAGGGACTCTAGATGCCAAGCGACTCTCGAAGAAGGCGGAGCCGTCCGCTGAAGACCTGTCGGAAGACCTTGGGGTCCATCGTTGGGATGTCGTTGCTCGTCGCCATCGTCGGCTGCGGTGGCGACGAGGCCAGCACTGAACCCCAGGTCGTGCTCGAAGTCCAAGCGCCCGTCTCCGGCCTCGGGACGACCATCGCGAGCTTGGACTACGAGATCGCGTGCGACGCCGAATGGAATACGCTCGACACAGAGGGCGTGTTCGTGCCCGCGATGCGTCGGGGCGGAACGATGGAGCGCATCGAGTCGGCCGGGAGCTCGCCCGGCGCGCAATTGCCTATCTCTGATGTCTGGCGTGCGGCGGAAGAGCCTCTAGACGGGCTTTGCTTGCTCAACCTGATCGGACGCGACGAACAGGACCAAACGATCTGCGTCAGTGCGGAAACATTCGAGGCAACGAACGGTCAGCCGACAGTCGTGAATACGGTCATGACCTGTCAAGACTATCCGGGTTTGCCGGGGAACGCCTCCCTGGCCGTGGAACTGCCCGGCCTGGTTCCGGGCGTCGATGTGGAGACCGTCGAATTCACGATCGACTGCGACGGGGGCGGAACCGCCTTTTTCGAATCAACACCGGAGTTCTCTGAGGAGGTGACCATCAACGGCAATCTCGAAGTCGTCGACGATCCGGACGGGAGCGGCATGGGCGTATGGAACTCATTCTTCGACCTACCGCCCGGCCCGTGCACGATGCAGCTTCGGGCTCGAGACCCGGACGGTGAAGTCATTTGCACGGCATCCGATGGCTTCATCATTGCGCCGAGCCAAACAACGAAGGTTCAGATCGTGCTCCTCTGCGGCATCTAGCTCCGAAGAGCTGCTAGCGACGGACCACAGGAGCTCGCGAGCAGCCACCATCGCACGAGCGGCGTTGCTCAATTCCGATCGGCCGGTCGAGATGAGGGTGCAAAGCGCACCGAGCGACCCTACACTCAAGAGGCCCGCATCACCCTGAAAGTACGTCATCAGCATGGCTCCATCCGCCCCTCCGTCGACAGATAAGAAGGCCCGAGAGAACATCGCTGTGGGCCAGGTCGAGCCGTTGCTGATGGAGATCGCCTGGGAGGTCTGCAACCAGGTGGGCGGGATCTACACCGTTTTGCGTTCGAAGGTCCCGAGCATGATGAGCCGCTGGGGCGAACGGTACTGCCTCGTGGGTCCTTACAGCCCGCAGACCGCGGAGGTCGAGTTCGCGCCGGCGCCGCTGGACGGACCGTTCGGACGGGCGGTGCAGCAACTGCGCGAGATGGGCTACGGCGCCCACTACGGTCGCTGGCTCGTCAGCGGCCGTCCGCACGTGGTGCTCTTGGACGTCGGTACGGTTCGTGGGTC
>Ga0316198_10002287_pt1 | contig 11537 bp, 9 predicted proteins | sample OudBieAanoxic_MG_FD_204935 | JGI IMG/M metagenome (GOLD analysis project Ga0316198, IMG submission 204935) | Coastal sediment microbial communities from Oude Bieten Haven, Netherlands - site A anoxic | ecosystem: Environmental > Aquatic > Marine > Coastal > Sediment | place: Netherlands... | reverse complement strand
GGTGCACACATAATTATTTTAGATCATCATGAAAAGCGGCGGACAAAATTGATCCAACTTATCGGTCAGTTGAAGCTAAAAGTTGAATTAACCAGTTCGAATGTCCTTAAATTAGGTGGGAAATAGCTTCATATCGGGAGGATAAAGCTAAAAGTGGCGCCTTTGCCTTCGCCTTCGCTTTCGGCCAAAATTTTTCCACCGTGGTGGTGGATGAGTTCACGGGTAAGGGGTAATCCCAGGCCAGTTCCTTGAAATCTTCGATTGGAACTTGATTCTACTTGTTCAAACGGAAGGAAAATTCGTTCCAAGTCTTGTGGTAATATACCAATGCCGGTGTCGGCGATGGATATATAAATTAATTCTTGAGACATATCAAGGTCAAACTTTTTCAAAATAGAGCTATGATATTGTGACAGCTTTTTAAGCGGGCTGACAAAATCTGCCTTCACGCTGATGTGACCATCATCGGGGGTAAACTTAACCGCATTGGACAAAAGGTTGTAGATTATCTGTTTGAGCCTTCTCTCATCCGCTTGTATTGTCTTGGGGATATCATTGATCGCTAAGATGAGACGGATCCTATGCTTCAAAGCCTTTTCTTTGATCATGGTAAGACTTGTTTCCAACATTTGTTTCAACCTGATGTCGGACGTTTGGAGTTCCATCTTTCTTGCTTCTATTTTGGAAATATCGAGAATATCATTTATGAGTGATAGCAAGTGATGACTACTTTGGATAACATCATTTAAATACTCTTCTTGGGTCGGGTTCAAATTACCGAAATGTTTATCCACAATTAATTCGGTGAACCCGATGATATGGTTAAGTGGCGTGCGCAGTTCGTGACTCATATTGGCCAAAAACTCGCTCTTGGCCTGGTTGGAACGATCAGCAATGCTTTTGGCAATTTGCAGTTCCGCTTCTACTCGTTTACGGTCCCCGATTTCTACACGCAACTCCTTATTCGCCTGTGAAATTTCCCAGGTACGTTCGGCAACCTTTTTCTCTAATTTTTCGTTTAGTCTTATCATCGCCTCTTCGGCAATTTTGCGATCGGTAACATCCGTGGCAACCTGAAGTTTTACCCAGCGACCGTCTGTCCAACGAATGGCGCGGTCATAATTGATATACCATTTTTTTGTCTTGGGATTCTCATATTCCCAGGCATAGACCCCTTTTGGTTGCCCGTTCGAGTCAAAGAGTTTGTTATTAGGGCAATCTTTGCAAGGCTCACTTTTATTTCGAACAGTCTTCCAACATGTGCTACCAATCAGATTTTCACCGAAAACTTCTGCCATTTTTTTGTTAATAAACAGGATTTCAAATGTTTGCATATCCGCTACATAAATATTTGCGTCAATACTGTTGAGAACCGTAATGAATCTTTCGTTCGAAGAATTGAGCGCCTTTTCCGCGTTACGTCTTTCAGCGATTTCCAGGTGTAGCTCCCTATTGGCATAGTTCAAGTCCGCGGTACGCTCTTTAACTCTTATTTCTAATTCTTGCTGAATCTGCTCAAGCGCTTGCCTTGTTCTTTCAAGTTCAATAACGGTCTCGGTTAGTTGATTATTTTTTGATACTAGCTTTCCATGGGTCTTGGCGCGCATACGTTCAAACAGATATGAATATGCAACGACTAACAAATATGAAGGAATAAATCGTAATTTAAAGTCAGTTGAATAGGTTGCATACTGATCACCTTTTGGTTCGATGACAAAAAAAATAGCGGCTGCTAAAAGCAGCATCAAACAGGCCATGGTGCCTTTATTGGTTCCCAACAGGAACATGGCGAACAGGGGGAATGTATAATACCATACAAAGGCGGAATTGTTAACGCCGCCGGTAAGCAATAGATAGAAAAATAATACGCTCGCCGTAACAACACCAAAATAACTGACTAAGTTATAATTACCCGTTCGTCGCAGGTAGCTTAAATTGAACATCAAAATACTTGCCACAAAAAAATCAAATAATCCGAGATTAGTATCCTTTTGAAAAATCGCCAAAGTGCCCATGGGAATTAAGACCAGGATTCCAGTCACACAGACAATATTCATGAGAGAAATTTTTCGCAGCGATTCAGTATCGATATTGTTCTGGAATCCGCTGGAAATATAATTGGTGGCAAACTGTTTTATTCGGTTCATTGGTTTGGTCGAAATATTTTTTTGGGCCTTCAACTGTTTAAAGTTGTTTGTAAGATTTTATTTTACGATTCATTGTTCATGGTAATCCTGGCTAATACATTTTTGGCAACAAGAACCTGTTTTCTTAATCCTTAAATCTAAAAAATTAATGCAAAAACCACGCCAATTTGAGGCGAACACCATGTCGTCCACCTGTAATCCCTGTCCCATCATAGGCTCGGCTTCTGCTGCCCAGATGACCATCGAAATAACGACCGCCTTAATAACTTTGCCGATGCACCCATTAAAATAGATACTGGCCATGATTAGGTGTCCGATGGGCTCATCCGGCAAATCGCGCTGGTGCTATTTTTCAGCCGCTTCAATCAAGATGCGGGTTTCCCGTTCTACAGGTCGAATAAGAATCGTTGTCGATATACTGGAAGCAAGTAGTTCGTCATGGCCTCGCTTTCGAAACTGTACGTTGGATCGACTGATGACTGTTGACATTTCTGAATCGATGGCGGCAATGCACATCCATTTTCCGCGTGGGTGCGGCATGGCTTTTGCATAATTTCCAGTGATATATGATTGCTTAGGGTTGGATTTCGGGACCGCGCTGTCTGATTTCTAAATAGAGGACATGGTATATGGATATTATTTTAATGGTCGATGCTTATGTGGTTCTGTTTTTTGTAATTGGAATACAAATATTTGGTGTTATTGTGGATGCGGCCAGGCAAAGGTGCCAGGGGGTAGTGCACTCGCAAGTTCCAACCGCTGCTTTGTTAAACAACCTGGGGCTGGGGCATTTGAATACACACAACTGTCATATTCTATACACGACCATAACTATCGCTGAAGCGCAGTATAAACAGAGGTGCCTTCCGTTGATTGGCCTCGAATGATCGTAAATGTTTCGAATACCCGATGTTTAAAAACGATATCGATTAAGGAGTGACGTGCATGAATAGTTTCCAACAGGCAGTTGAAGCGTGGACCGATGTTCTTGGATCCGAGGCCGTTATCACCGATCGAGAGACGACCCAGATGGCACAAACGGCGACATTTGCCACAGTTCAGCAGGTGCCCGCGATCATTCGCCCTGCAGATCGGTCTCAGGTGCAAAAGTGCATGAACATCGCGCGTCAGTTCAAGCAAGCCGTATACGTTGTCAGCAAAGGGAAAAATTGGGGCCTGGGGTCCCGGGTACCTGCAAAGGACCGTAGCGTCTTGATGGAACTGGATCGGTTAAACCGCATTATCGACTATGATGAAAAACTCGGCTATTTGACGGTTGAACCGGGGGTCACCTTTCGTCAGGCCTCCGACTTTTTGCGTGCTAAGGGTTCTTCATTATTTCTATCCGTGATCGGAGGTCATCCGGAGTCCAGCCTCGTGGGAAATGCCCTTGAACGGGGTGATGGCGTGGGTCCCTTTGGCGAGCGAATTTCCCATGCCTGTGCCATGGAAGTGGTCCTCCCGAACGGTGAATGCATCCATACCGGGTTTGATAGATTTTCTGGAACAAAGGTGTCCAAACTCATCCGGTGGGGTGTTGGCCCTTGCCTGGATGGCTTGTTCTCCCAGTCCAACCTTGGGATTGTTACCCGGATGACATTCTGGTTAATGGCCAAACCGAATCATTTTCAGTCCTTTTTGCTCACCGCAAAAGACTTGGGTCGGTTGCGTGATCTGTCTGACGCTTTACGTGAACTCCAGGCACAGGGTGTGATCCGTAGCAATTGTCTGGCCATATGGAACTCCCACAAAATGATCGCTTCTGAACAGCAATATCCCTGGCGGTTGACCTCCGGCCAAACGCCACTGCCGCTAGGGCATCTAAAGAAAATCAAATCGCCGTGGGGAACTAGCGAGTGGATCGGCGTGGGGGGGCTATATTCCGCAAGTAAACAGCATGCAAAAGCCGATCGCCGGATTGTCAAAGCAACACTGCGGGGAAAAGTGGATCGCCTTATCTTTTTTAATGAAAGCAAATCGCGATTTTTACAATGGACCCATCGCCCGCTTAAACGGATCACTGGCGTTGATGTCGAGGAGGTGGTTCGAAACCTCTACAGCGAATCCATATTTTTAGGATATCCCACGGCAAGGAGTACCAAAAGCACCTACTGGCGCAAAAAGACCGCTTTACCGAAAAGCATGGATCCGGATCGCGACCGCTGCGGGGTAATCTGGCTGTGTCCGGTGGTACCTTTCCAGGGTGACCATATTACCCGGGCGATTGATATCGTCATACAAACAGCCAGCGAATATACATTTGAGCCGCATATCGCCTTTATCTCCCCTTCGGAACGCGCGGTATACATGTTTCCTTCGATTGTCTATGATCGGGAAGTTCAAGGCGAAGATGAAAAGGCGATGGCCTGTCATGATAAAATGTTTAGGGCCATGCTGAAAGAGGGTTATTTTCCCTACCGTCTTGGTATTCAATCAACGGAATTCATTCCCCCGGCCAGAGATGATTACGACACCCTAGTGGCCCAGCTCAAAAATGTGATGGATCCGGATAATATCCTATCTCCAGGCCGCTATGTTTTTAATGGAAATAGGCATCATAAAGACACGCAGGTGCCCTTAAAAATTGTCAACGCTCCTTACGGAAACTAACCACACTCGGCAAAATGTCCATGTTAAATATGATCGCAAAAGTAAGGAGGTAAAACAACATGCCGATAAGAGTTAAAATTGCCAATTCACCCACCGAATTAAATGATCTGTTTGAAACGCGATATCGGGTCTTTGTTGAGGAAGAGAAGTATCTGAATACAGGGACTGATGGTCGCATTTTCGATCGTTTTGACTCCTTTCCCACTACTGCCAATATTGTTGCCATGGTTGACAAAATGGTGGTGGGGGGGCTGAGGTTGACCGAATGGTCCCGGGGGGGAACATCGGCAGATGACTTATTCGATTTTCGCCCCTATCTTCCCGACGATACGGATCGAATCGTTACGGCCAGCATGCTCTGTATTGAAAGAGAATTCCGAAAATTTCATCGATTATGTTTCATGATGTTCAGTATGGGCGTGTATTGGGGAATCTCAAAGAAAATGGATTACGTTGTTGCTGCTATCAACCCGTTAGTGGAAACCCTCTTAAATCATATCGGCCTGGAACGAATTGATTCCCCTTTTCATGATCAGAAACATGGCGTAGATGTCGTACCGATGAGGATGGAAATCGCCAAAGCCGATCCGATCTTCTTGAAAATGGCTGAATTTCAGGGTTTTCAAGGTTCTCTGAGAACCTTTGACCGTGAGTTGTACCGCGCCGGCGAGAAAATTATCGAGAGAGATACTCTAAACGACGTGGCCTACGTTATTGTTGACGGAGAGGTGACGATTTCAAGACCCGGGCGTCGGCCCGGAGATCAGGATGTCTATGTCCTCGCTGAGCTCGGACAGCATGAAATTTTTGGTGAAATTGCTTTACTCACCGATAAGCCTCGGAACGCGGATGCAATCGCCAAAACGGATGTCGACCTGATGGTCATCGAACGAGAAGTTTTCTGGGAGCAGATGAAAATTAACTCTGACCTTCAGCTCAAACTGGTAAAGTTGTTTGGGAATCGTCTGGCTGAATTATATGAAAGATCACCACAGGATTCTTGAAAGCTGGCTAAAATAGCAATACGCACAGGAGGCAAGAATTATGGGCAAAGACACCATGGTGGCAACGGGTTGGAGCAATGATTCCGATTCGTTTAAAGCCGGTCAAGAAGCGGGAAAAATGGCATTGGATGCAATCCAAACTGATCCATCAATTACCTGGGCGATGGCTTTTAGCGGGGGACGGCATGACGCTGATACGGTCCTCCAGGGACTTCGTGATCAAATTGGCGAAGTGCCAATAGTAGGTGGATCCGCCGTCGGAACGATCACCAACGATTATATTGGATACACAGGGTACGAATGTGCTGTAACGGTTTTCAACTCACCCATACCTAAACCGATCATTTTGACTGCAGATCAGTTAGATCAGGGGGAATTTAAAGCCGGACAGCACTTGGGCAATCAGCTAAATGAAGTGGTCGGAACGGGTCATACTGTTTTTTTGTTTTATGATACGGTTAGATCCGGCGGCCCACCACCCACTCTAAACACAGCCAGTAAATTACTCGATGGCCTTTATGATAGCCTGGCAAACAAAGAGCTCAACATTGTGGGCGCGGGGACGGTGGCTGATTTTCAGTTGACTGATAGCTGTGTTTTTAATGGCAGCAAGGTGGTTAGGCAATCCGCGGTGGCCATGGTGTTACCGCCGAGTTTATCCACGGCAACCATCAAAATGGACGGTTGCGTCCCCTTGAGTGCCTTCATGGAAATTACCAAGGCCGATGGTCCCGTCATATATGAAATCGATGGTAGGCCGGCCTTGGAGGTACTGAGAGACATCATGGGGGAACAATCCAATGACATGGATGAAGACAATATTTCACTAATCATGACATTGGGTGAAAAGCATGGCGATTTACTGGCGCCTTTTGATGAATCGGTCTATGTTAACCGGCTGATTGTATCCACCAACCCCGCAGATGGTTCCGTAATCATGTTTGAAGCTGATTTTCAGGCGGGCACAAAGATACAGGTGATGACCCGGGATAACACCCTTATGCTGGAATCCGTGAAAAAGAGAACCCGGGAATTACTATCATCGGTCGGTTCAACTCAACCTGTCTGGGGATTGTACATCGATTGTGCGGGCAGAAGCAGCGCATTTACAGGCTCGGAAGTGGAGGACGCCAGTATTTTAAGAACTGAATTGGGAAATGAGTTCCCATTATTAGGATTTTATTCCGGCGTGGAACTTGCCCCTTTGCTGGGTCGCACACGCCCACAGGATTGGACCGGCGTACTGACCTTATTTACTATGGATGATAACCGGTGACGGACATTCATCAAGAAAATATTTTCTACCGGCAACAATGCAATGATCTGGGTAAACGGATCTTGCGATTGCAGCGGGAAAACACTCAGATACTGAGGGATCGAAACCGCAGCCGCGTATTGGCTCGCCTCATCAGTCGGGCCTATCAAGAGACCATCAACACCGATTCAACTGTTCAAGTGAGACAAAGCTTTTTAAAAACGTTAATCGCTACTTTAAATATCGACCGCGTAATCTTATTTAATTACCTGCCGGAGGAGAGATATTTTAAACCGATAAGCTATTTGGGATTTGAAAACAAGGTTCCGCAACGGATCCATATTCAGGATGTCCCTGATATATACTGTTTTGTTAACTCTAAAAGCACCATTAATCCCGGCCTTGAATTTCTCCGTTGGCTAATCGACGCACCCTATCTATTATGGGTATTTAATCCGGTTGAAAATGTTGCCCTGATGTTCGGAAATAAGACCGAAGATCAACGCCTGCATACACCTTTCGAAGATAAAGATAGAGAAATTATCGAGGGTGCTTTAAATTTATTATTGGATATTACCGAACGAAAACAAGCGGAGGAAAGGCTGCATCGCCGTGATGCGATTCTCGAAGCGGTTAGCTTTGCTGCACAGCTCTTTATGACCAGTTCTTATTGGGAGAAATATATCAACGATATCCTAAAACGGGTCGCTCAAGCAGTGTCGGTCAATCATGCATTTATCTTCCAGAATAAGGTCGCGAAAAATCGGGACAAGGATGCGAATAATCTTGCGCTTCCTATTGCTCCTTCTCATGAATGGATGGATCAGGCTGTTACCGACCGTGATCATAGTCTGAAATATGGTACGGATTTATTGGATCTATTCAATTCTCCAAGCTGGATGGATAGATTCAGACGGGGGAGCGCGATCTGGGGTAATCGGTCTGAATTTAACAAAAGTGAACAATCCAGCTTAACCGCATTAAGAATAAAATCACTTTTTGTGACCCCGATTTTCAGAAAAGAGACTTTTTGGGGCTGGATGGGATTTCATGACCACGTTTCTCAGCATGAATGGTCAAAAGCGGAAAGGGATGCCCTCAACCTTGCCGCGCGGAATTTTGGTGCGCTTCTACATCGTGATCAAATCGAAAAATCCATACGACGCAACGAAGAGAAATATCGGTTAATCGCCGAAAACATATCTGATATTGTCTGGACAATGGACCACAACCTCAAGCCGACTTATGTCAGCCCTTCAATCAAATTTATACTGGGCTATACAACCAGTGAAGCGATGAAAATGTCACTTGAGCAGATTTTAACACCATCATCATTTAAAAAAACATTGAGCACGATCCAAAGTTTAGCCGCAGTTGAATTCGGAAAGAACTATCATCCCATGACATTGGAAGTTGAATTACGGAGTAAAGACGGTTCGATAGTTTCGTGTGAAGCAACCAATCTCCCCCTCTTAAGTGAAGATAAGCAGGTTGTTGGGTTTATTGGCGTAACCCGAGATATCAGAGAGCGGAAGAAATTCGAAGAACAAATGATAAAGGCCAAGGAAGCTGCTGAGCGGGCGAATCATTCCAAAAGTGAATTTTTAGCCAATATGAGTCATGAGTTTCGAACACCGCTAAATCATATCATCGGTTTTACTGAAATTGTAGTTGATAAGCTTTTTGGTGACCTGAATAAGCAGCAAGAAGAATATCTAAACGATGCCTTATCCAGCAGCAAACATCTACTCTCCTTGATAAATGATGTCCTTGATATATCAAAAGTTGAAGCAGGTAAGCAATCACTAAAATTGGAAAAGTTAAATTTAATATCCCAACTTGATGACGGCTTGAAGATGATAAGGGACAAAACGCTAAAAGGAAATATCGACGTTCATTTCGAAAATAACGGCTGTCCTAAGCATATATGGGCGGATGAGAGGAAATTCAAACAAATTCTGTATAATCTTTTATCAAATGCGGAAAAATTTACACCCAGGGGAGGGCAGATAAAGATTACTGCAGATTGCCTGATCCGATCAAATGGGAAGCTAATAAAAAAAGATAACCAGCTTCTGAAAGCGAAGGTCGATAACGGCGATGTAACCGAAAGCGATGACACCTTTATTGGCATCTCGATTCAAGACAGTGGTATTGGAATCTCAGAGGAAGATTTGAAAAGAATATTTCAACCATTCGAGCAGGTTGAAAACTCAATCAGCAGACAATATCAAGGCACGGGATTGGGTCTTGCCTTGGTGAAAGAGTTTGTGGAACTCCATGGAGGGAATATTTGGGCTGAAAGTCCTGGCCTTGATAAGGGGTGTACTTTTACTTTTATACTACCCAATTAGATAAGAAAAATAAGGAATAAGGCGACGTAAAATGAAAGAAGAAAAGGTCCTAATTATTGAAGACAATGAGCTGAACCGAAAGTTAATCACCAGCCTGCTTCATTTAAAGAATTATCAAGTATTGGAAGCCGAGGATGCCGAATCGGGTATCGAAATGGCTCGCAAATACGTGCCCGATTTAATCCTCATGGATATTCAACTTCCGGGAATGGACGGATTGACCGCCACACGGGTATTAAAAAATGATATTGACCTTAAAAATATCCCCATTGTAGCCGTCACCTCTTATGCGATGAGCGGAGATGAGGATAAAGCAATAGCGGCAGGGTGTGTTGGCTATATCACCAAGCCCATTGAAACAAGAGAATTTATAAAATCGATTTCAGAATATATTTACTAATTTTTATAGATGTATTTCGGTTGCTTGTGGAATTAACTACAACAAAAAGTAATACGACGGGGAGAAAGTTGTGGTAAAACAAACGATCCTTATTGTAGATGATGAATCCATAAATATAAAATTGGTAAAAGCATATCTTTTAAAAGAAGGATATCATTTTATCACGGCAAGTGACGGTGAAGAGGCATTAGCGGTTGTAAACGATACGATCCCCGACCTTATTTTATTGGATGTGATGATGCCCGGCATCGATGGGTTTGAAGTTTGCCGCCGGCTGAAAAGTAAAAAGAGATTCCAGAAAATTCCGATTATTATGGTTACAGCCTTAACAGAGACAGAGCATAAAGTCAAGGCAATGGAAGTGGGCGCAGATGACTTTATCAGCAAGCCTCTGGATAGAATCGAATTACTTATCAGGGCAAAGTCATTATTGCGAATAAAGTCCTATCACGATGATTTGCAAAGGAGTTATCATGAGATATCACAAAAAAATGACAGGTTAAAGGAGCTTGAAAAAGTTAAAGAGGGCCTGATCCACATGGTGATTCATGACTTAAATAACTTTTTTATGGCGATTTCCGGCAACCTGGAACTGATGTCCATTGAAAATGAACAAACCCCAGCTAAAATGAAAAAATATATTTCGAATTGTCTGAATTCCTCTTGCGAAATTGAAGGTATGATTCGTGGACTTTTGGACATACATAAAATGGAAGAGGGAAAACTGGTTCTAGTAAAAAAAGAGATCAACTTAGAAGCGCTGGTTAAAAAGACCTTAGCGCCATTGGAGCAGATTGCCACGAAAAATAAAATTAACCTGACATTTTCAAACGGTTCACAGGAGACCCTTGTTTCGGTGGATCCGGGCTTAATAAAAAGAGTGATGGCCAATTTGCTGAGTAATGCGCTTAGACACACGCCTAGTGGCGGGGAGGTTGGGGTTGAGATAAATCCCGATCCAAAAAATGGAAGTATTTGGTTAAGCGTAAATAATACCGGAAACGGCTTAGCTCCCGAATACCATGAAGCGATATTCGAAAAATTTGAACAGGTCAACCTCAAAGAAAAGGGCGTTTGTCGAGGGACCGCCGGTTTAGGGCTTTCTTTTTGTAAAATGGCTGTTGAAGCGCATCAGGGGAAAATATGGGTAGAGAGCCAAGGCGAAGGTAAAGGATGTACCTTTAAGGTAGCGTTGCCGATATAGACCGATCTTTAGGGATCTAAAAAGGTGCAAAAAAAATTGTCAACATAGCCTTGGGGTTGTTTCGCGCTATCCGCCAACCCTTTTGTGCCATAACCCCGGTACTGCCTGTGGTGAAAAATTGCTCAATTTGGGTTAGTGTTCGATTCATCCAACCATCTGATCAGTCAATTTTTTTTAATTAACGGCAGGGGATCAGAAATTGAAATTTGGTTTGATTCGCTGCCATCGCAAGCATCAGTTTGGCCAGCCTCTGATTCGGTAACAATCTCGCAGCATTGAATTCATCGTAACTGGAATATGATGTGATTAACGTTGATTTTACTTTCATAAATGTGTGGCGGTTGGTCAAGGAAAAATACCGTGACGTTTTTAATTGAATTGTTTCATTATTTTTTCTGGTAAACGCCGTTATTATTGGTGTTGCAGAAAGTACACTTATCTTATCCTGATTTTTTAATGTTTTCTCTTGACTAACTAAAAATTATTTTATAACCAATGTTAATCTATGTTTATTTCATCTGATAATATTTTTAAACCTTGAAAGGAGATGCGATGACGAAAGC
>Ga0316198_10002286_pt1 | contig 11540 bp, 9 predicted proteins | sample OudBieAanoxic_MG_FD_204935 | JGI IMG/M metagenome (GOLD analysis project Ga0316198, IMG submission 204935) | Coastal sediment microbial communities from Oude Bieten Haven, Netherlands - site A anoxic | ecosystem: Environmental > Aquatic > Marine > Coastal > Sediment | place: Netherlands... | reverse complement strand
TCGAACCCGGAGGCGCAGGACATCGTGCCCGACGCTCACGACCCGTCGAAGCGTCACGCACCGATGATGACCACCGCTGACATGGCACTGCGGATGGATCCGATCTACGAGCCGATCTCGCGTCGGTTCCACGAGAACCCGGAGGAGTTCGCCGACGCCTACGCTCGTGCCTGGTTCAAGTTGCTGCACCGCGACATGGGTCCGGTGTCTCGCTATCTCGGCCCCGAGGTTCCCGCCGAAGTGCTGATCTGGCAGGACCCGGTGCCGGCCGTCGACCATGAACTGATCGACGATGCCGACATTGCGGCTCTCAAGCAGACGATCCTCGACTCGGGGCTCACCATCTCCGAGCTGGTGTCGACGGCATGGGCGTCGGCATCGACCTACCGCGACAGCGACAAGCGCGGCGGCGCCAACGGTGCTCGCATCCGGCTCGCTCCGCAGAACGACTGGGAGGTCAACAACCCGCCGCAGCTGCGTCGGGTGTTGGCGAAGTACGAGGAGATCAAGACGGGTTTCGCCAAGCCGGTGTCGCTCGCCGATCTGATCGTGCTCGGCGGCGGTGCTGCGGTCGAGGCTGCCGCGAAGGCAGCCGGCCACGACGTGACCGTTCCGTTCACCCCTGGTCGCACTGACGCCACCGAGGAGATGACCGACGCCGAGTCGTTCGCTCCGCTCGAGCCGACGTCCGATGCGTTCCGCAATCATCGGGGCAAGGGCGACTCGCTCAGCACCGAAGCGCGCATGATCGACCGGGCTCAGCTTCTCACCCTGAGCGCACCCGACATGTCGGTGCTGGTCGGAGGTATGCGGGTGCTCGGCACGAACACCGACGGTTCCGACCGTGGCGTCTTCACCGACCGTGTCGGGACGCTCACCAACGACTTCTTCGTCAACGTGATCGACCTCGGTCTCGACTGGACGCCGACCGACGACACCAACGAGGTGTTCGAGGGCCGCAAGCGTTCGACCGGCGAGGTGGTGTTCACCGGCAGTCGTGCCGACCTGGTGTTCGGAGCGAACTCGCAGCTGCGAGCGATCTCGGAGATCTACGGCTCGAGTGACGGCGACGCCAAATTCGTCAAGGACTTCGTGGCGGCGTGGTCGAAGGTCATGAACCTCGACCGCTTCGACGTGAAGTGACGTCGTGATCGGCGCGGGGCAACACGGGTCCGACCCGTGTTGCCCCGGCTAGTACTGGGCGGTTCCTCGGACGGCCCGGCAGTGTTGGGCGAACCAGTCGGCGGCCAGGGCCGCTGCAGCGTCGAGGGTGCCCGGCTCCTCGAAGAGATGCGTGGCGCCCGGCACGACCGACAGCCGGTTCTCGCAGCGAAGCTGTCGTTGCGCTTCCCGGTTCAACTCGAGCACGACGGTGTCGTGTCCACCGACGATCAACAGCGTCGGCGCCGTCACTCGCGAGAGATGCGGTCCGGCCAGATCGGGCCGACCTCCCCGGCTGACGATGGCGGCGATGGGAACGGGCGGATCGTCGGCGGCAACCAGTGCCGCCGCCGCGCCGGTGCTCGCACCGAACAGGGCGATCGGCAGGTCGCCGACGGGCTCATGGTCGTGAACCCAACTCGCCGTCGTCGTGAGGCGCGTGGCCAGCAACTCGATGTCGAACACGTTTCGGCGATCGTTCGCTTCGTCGTCGGTCAACAGGTCGAACGTGAGCGTGCCCAACCCTGCGGTGTTCAGCCGGTGTGCGACGTACTGATTTCGGGGGCTGTGCCGGCTGCTCCCGCTGCCGTGGGCGAACACCACCAAACCGCAGGCGCTCGACGGAACGGTCAGGTGACCGGGGAGCACGACCTCACCGACATCGATCTCGACCTCGGCGTCGATCCCAGCGGCCGGGCCGCCCCGATCCCGGTCGGCTGACTGCGACTCGCGTCGACGGGCTCGATCGAGCAGGTCGATCACCGTGTCGTCGTCGACCTGTGTGAAGTCGTCGTACCACTGGCCGACGGATTGCAGCCATGTCGGTTCTTCCACGCAGATGATGTCGTCGGCCACGGCGCCGAGCGCGACGACCGACTCCGGTGCTGCCACCGGGACGGCCAGCACGATCCGAGCCGCACCGTGAGCTCGAGCGACCTGGCATGCGGCCCGAGCGGTCGATCCCGTTGCGATGCCGTCGTCGACGATCACCGCGGTTCGTCCGCCGAGGGGAGTGCGCGTCGCATGCCCGCGGAAATGTGCGGCCCGGCGCTCGAGTTCCTCGCGCTCCCTGGCCTCCACGATGGCGAACTCTGCGTCGCTGACGCCGACCATGGCGACGACCTGATCATTGACCGTTCGGACACCGCCCTCGCCGATCGCCCCCATCGCCAGCTCGGGCTGCCCGGGCACACCGACCTTTCGGACGACGATCACGTCGAGCGGTGCATCGAGGTGCGTCGAGACCTCGAACGCCACAGGGACCCCGCCTCGCGGGAGTCCGAGCACGACGACGTCGGCGTCACGCAGCGACTCGAGGCGCCCTGCAAGCGCTCGACCTGCCTCGGTCCGATCGCGGAACACTCTGGTCATCGGCGCCTCCTTGGCATCACAACACCACCGGGGTCTCTGCCGGTGCGTCAGTCGGACGTGAGGGCGGTGAGGGCATCGCCGACGAGCCGGCGGGCCTCGGCACCAATCGGCGCCAGTTCGTCACGGCTCGTCATCGACACCATCAGACCGGGGTCGAGGGCATCGACATGCACCCGTCCCGCAACTTCGTGCACGACCACGTTGCAGGGCAACAGCACCCCGACCTGTGGCTCGACGTCGAGCGCTGCGCTCGCAAGTTTCGGGTTGCAGGCGCCGAGGATCACGTAGCGGTCCATCTGCTTGTCGATCTTCGATCGCAGGGTGTGTTGCATGTCGATCTCGGTCAGGACGCCGAATCCCTGGTCGGCGAGTGCCGCCTTGGTCGCCGCGAGTACCTCGTCGAACGGGCCGTCGAGGACGACGGTCTCTTCGAACACCATGTCGGTCTGCCTTTCGTCTGAGGGTTGGTTGCCCCTCGACCGTGCCGTGTGGAGTGGTCCTGCGACCAGAGCCGGAGGTCCTCTCGTTCCCTGGAACGAGATCAGCGCGTCACGCGCCCGGATTCGTAGGCCCACATCGCGATCTCCACGCGGTTGCGGGCGCCGATCTTGGCCATGATGCTCGCGAGGTGGGTCTTGACCGTGCTGAGGCTGATGTACAGCTCGGCAGCGATCTCGTTGTTGGTGCGGCCCCTGGCGACGGTGACCAGCACCTCCTCCTCGCGTTCGGTGAGTGGTTCGATCGGTTGGGCGGGTGCAGTCTCCGTGCCGGCTCCGGCGAAACGGGCCAGCAGTCGAGCGGTGACGCTCGGGGCGATCAGTGCGTCCCCGACGGCGGCAGCGTGGATCGCCTGCACGAGGAGGTCGGGCCCGGCGTCTTTCAACAGGAAGCCGCGCGCCCCGGCACGCAAGGCGCCGTGCACGTACTCGTCCATGTCGAAGGTGGTGATCACGACGATCGCAAGCGGGTCCTCGACGTCCGGACCGGCGAGCAGGCGGGTCGCTTCGATGCCGTCGAGTTCGGGCATGCGGATGTCGAACAGGCAGACATCCGGACGGAGGTGCTGCGCCATCGTCACCGCCTCGCGGCCGTTGACGGCCTGGCCCACGACGTCGATGTCGGGCTGCGCATCCAGGATCATCGACAGGCCGGTGCGCACCAGCTCCTGGTCGTCGGCGACGATCACGCGGATCGTCATGGCGTCACCCTGCGGCGGGGAAGCTCGGCGCTGATGCGCCACCCACCGTCCGGTGCTCGCCCGGCATCGAGGGTGCCGCCGAGCAACTTGGCCCGCTCGGCCATGCCGATCAGCCCGTAGCCGCCGATGCCCGGCGCGCCATTGGGCTCACCGTCGTCGACGACGGTGAGTTGCACACAGTCGGGTGAGGTCGCCACGAGGATGTCGACCCTGGTCGCCTTGCTCGCATGACGGACGGCATTGGTCACCGACTCCTGAGCGATGCGATAGACGGCGGCGTCGACGACCGGTTCGATCGTCGACAGGTCGCCTGTGAGATCGACATCGACCGTCAGCCCTGAGGGAGCGGACGTCGAGAGTCGGGGGATGTCGGCGATGCCCTGCTGTGGCGCCAGCTCGGCGTCGGTGTCGCGACGCAGCGCCCCGACCATGCCTCGCATCTCGTCGAGCGTTCGGGAGGCTTCGGCCTCGATCACCGCCAACACGTCGGCGGCGGTCTCGGGTCGGGTCTCGGAGAGTGCCCGTCCCGCCTGAGCCTGGATGACGATTGCCGACACATGGTGGGCAACGGTGTCGTGCAACTCGCGGGCGAGTTGCTCGCGCTCGCGGAGCTTGACCTCCTCGAGTTCACGCGATCGCGAAGTCCCGCGGTAGCGGATCATCCCGCCGATCGCAGCGGGCAGCAGCAGTACCGTCAGTCCGCCGATGGCATCGCCGACGTTGCCCGGGTCGACGGTGATGCCGATCACCCACGTGAAGAACATGATCACGGCACCGATGGCGATGTGTCGCCCTGACGCCCATCGCGTGAGCGCATAGGGCAGGACCAGCACCATCGCCATGCTGTAGAGCCCAGGGGTGGTCTCGGTGCCCGCAACGGCACCGGCGATACCCAACGCTGTTGCCGTGCTGAACGCGACCGCCATCATCGCCAGCGGGTAGGTCCGACGCCAGAGCACCGAGACGGCGACGCCGATGCACGACACCAGCGCGAGACCTGGCCACACCAGATCGTCGCGCAGTATCGCTTCGGGGACGGCCGACACCACGATCACCGCGAGCAGCACCCAGTCGCGCCACACGCGCTTCGGCGGGTCGGCGACCGCCGGCTCGGCGAGGAAGGTGCGCACAGCAGGATTCACGACACCTCAGCGTAGAGACCCGGAGGGCTGGGTGGATCGGCCGAAAGGACGACCGTCGCTCGGCTGGACGGCCGGTGCTGAACCAACCGATCACCCGATGCCTCGTTGGACGCTGATCGGGATGATGGCAATCGAGCTTCACAAGTCGGTGAGGCGCAGGGTGTCGGAGCCGCCGCCGCCCGCCTGAACGAAGGAGAAGCCAATGTCCGCTGTGCTGTATCGAATCGGAAGATTCTCGGCGAGTCGGCCCTGGGTGCTGATCGGTGTGTGGGTCACGATTGCGATCGTCGTCGTCGTTGCTGCCGGCACCGCGGGCAGCGAGCTGGAGGACTCCTTCGAAGTGCCCGGCCTCGACTCGCAGGTTGCGGTCGACCTGCTGTCGGACGCGCAGAGCGAGCAGGCCGGCCTCACCGCTCGGCTCGTCGCCACGCCCGTCGAGGACGGCGCAACGTTCTTCGACTCGGCGGCGGCTCGCGACCAACTCGTCGTCGTGCGGAATGCCATCGAGGCATTGCCGACGGTGATCGGAACATCGGATCCGGCCGGAGCGGTTGCCGCCGGACAGGATGCGGCCGTGTCGAGCGGAGCGATCTCCGCCGACGGTCGGATCGCCCTGATGACGATCCAGTACCCGGTGATCGAGGAACTCGATGCCGGCGACCTCGACGAACTGAAAGATGCCGTTGCCGTGTCGAGCGATGGATCCCAGCTCCGAATCGAGTTGGGTGGCGACCTGTTCCAGAACTTCGAGGATCCGGGCGGAGGGTCGGCCGAGATGATCGGCTTGCTCGCAGCGATCGTGATCCTGCTGCTCGCCTTCGGGTCGATCATCGCGGCGGGACTCCCGATCGGCATCGCCCTGTTCGGGTTGGGTGTCGGCATCGCCTCGATGTCGCTGATCGACTACGTCGTCGACATCCCCAGCTGGGCGCCCGACATGGCCACGATGATCGGGCTCGGTGTCGGAATCGACTACGCGCTGCTCCTCGTCACCCGCCACCGCGAGTTCCTCGCCGAGGGCCTGACCGTCGCCGATGCGGCGGGTCGCGCCGTCGCGACCGCCGGCCAGGCCGTGATCTTCGCCGGTGGAACCGTGGTCATCGCGATCCTCGGGCTCGCCGTCGCCGGTGTGCCGTTCATGACCGCCGCCGGGATCGCCACCTCGATCATCGTCGCGATGATGGTGGTCGCCTCGGTGACGTTGCTCCCTGCGTTCCTCGGGTTGAGCGGCCACTGGATCAACCGGCTCGGCATCCATCGGCGCCATGGCATCGGTGGCGGGGTCGGCTCCGGTTGGCAGCGGTGGGGCCGCCACGTCACCGGCCACGCCTGGCCCTATGCGATCGGCGTGACGGTGCTGTTGCTCGCGCTGAGTGCCCCGGTGCTCGCACTCCGGCTCGGATTCCCCGACGAGGGGACGTTGCCCGAGTCGCGCACCGAGCGTGTCGCCTACGACATGATCGCTGACGGATTCGGTCCAGGGCTCAATGGGCCACTCGTGGTCGCCGTCGATCTCGCCGCTGATGGGGACGCCTCGGTCGTCGCGCCGCTGTCGGAAGCGATCGCTGCGGATCCCGGGATCGCCGCGGTTGCACCGGCGGACATCGACGAAGGTGCCGGCATCGCAACGATCGTTGCGTTCCCCACCACGTCGCCGCAGGACGACGCGACGTTCGCCACCGTTCAACGGCTCCGGTCCGACGTCTTCCCCGAGGTCTTGGCCGACACCCCGGTCACCGCCCACGTCGGCGGCCAGACCGCCACCTTCGGTGACGTCGCCGACCGCGTCAGCCAACGCCTGCCCTGGTTCATCGCGGCTGTCGTCGTGCTCTCGGTGCTACTGCTGACGCTGGTGTTCCGATCGGTCCTGGTGCCGATCAAGGCAGCGCTCCTCAACTTGCTCAGCATCGGTGCCGCCTACGGGGTGTTGGTCATGGTGTTCCAGTGGGGCTGGGGCAAGGGCCTGATCGGATTGGAGACGACGGTGCCGATCGTCTCGTTCATCCCGATGTTCATGTTCGCCGTGTTGTTCGGACTGTCGATGGACTACGAGGTCTTCCTCCTGTCACGGGTCCGTGAGGACTACATCGCCACCGGTGACAACGACGCCTCGGTGATCAGCGGCATCGCCAGCACCGCCCGGGTGATCACCTCGGCAGCGTTGATCATGATCTGCGTGTTCGGCGGCTTCGTGCTCGGTGACGACCCCACGATCAAGATGATGGGCCTCGGCCTCGCCGTGGCGATCTTCGTCGACGCCACCATCGTTCGAATCGTGCTCGTGCCCGCCACGATGAAGCTGATGGGTGATGCCAACTGGTGGCTCCCGGGTTGGCTGGATCGCATCCTGCCGACCATCGACATCGAGGGTGAGTCGGGCCTCCCCGAACGCGAGTTGGAGGTCGCCGACGAACCAGCGCCGGATGGGCCAGAGCGCGTCGAGGAGGAGCGTGTCCTGGTCCACTCCTGACCTGGTTGCCACACCAAACGGGTGGTGGCGATGGCTTCGACTCCGAATCACCCGTGCCGTCATGTGAACATCGTCCGACGGGCCCGTTCGCCGAGCGGGCCACCCAACTCTGCGAGGAAGCAAACGATGAAGATCGAAACAGGAACCGACGACCTGCTGGGCCGCATCGAGGGGCACGTCGCCGTACTGTCGTTCAACCGACCCGAACGACGCAACGCCCTGTCGTCGCCGATGTACGGCGCGTTCGGGCGGGCACTGGCCCAGATCGAACGTGACCCGTCCGTGCGGGTGCTGCTGCTGACCGGCGAGGGTGGCGCATTCTGCGCCGGCGGCGACGTGAAGGGCATGCACGAGAACAACACCTCGAGCGGGTCGGCTGCAGCCGACGCGAGTCGGAACTCGCTCGAGGACAGCGTGGCCTCGTTGCGCTCGAGTCAGGCGTTGGTCAGCCTGGCACTTCGCCAACTACCGATGCCGGTTGTTGCGGCGCTACCCGGAGCTGCCGCCGGCGCCGGGTTGTCGATGGCACTCGCTGCCGACCTGCGAATCGCCGCCGAGCGTGCGGTGCTGGTGACCGCGTTCGCCAACGTCGGCGCGAGTGGCGACTTCGGCACGTCATGGTTCCTGCCCCGCCTCGTGGGTGAGGCCAAGGCCAAGGAGCTCATGTTCACCTCCCCGAGGCTGACCGCTGCGGAGGCGGCCGACCTCGGGATGGTCAACCGGGTCCTCCCCGATGAAGGCTTTGCCGAGGCTGCTCTCGCCTACTGCGACGATCTCGCCCAGCGGGCACCGATCGCGCTGCGCTACATGAAGGAGAACGTCAACCGGGCCATGGGGGCGACGCTGGCCGAAGCCCTCGACGCCGAGGCATCGGCGATGGTGAGAACGATGAGCACCGCCGACCATCGCGAGGCCGCAGCTGCGTTCGTCGAGAAGCGCCCACCGGAGTTCTCGGGCCGCTGATCAGCGCCCCACGCCGCCGATCGACCGTTCTCGTGAACAACTCCACCTCCCAGAGGTGAACCTGTTCACGAGAAGTGCGACGGGAGGGTCGGGTTCAGGCGGCGGGCACGAGTACGGCGACGAGGAACTCCGACTCGTCGGTGAATGGTCGGAGATCCCAGGTCGACAGTCGGAGCTCGGCGACCAGGCCGGCTGCAGCGACGTCGTCGAAGAAGTCGCTGAACGGGTAATCGCCACCCGAGCCGAAGCCGACCACGATCCTCCCGTCGTGGGCCAACGCACCGGCGAGCTGCCCGAGGACGGCTCGGCGGGTGGTCGGATCGAGGAACCCCATCACGTTGCCGGCGGAAACGATCACGTCGAAGCCGGGGTCGCCCCCGTTGGCCATGAGATCGAACGTCGACAGATCCCCGACCAGCCAGGTCGGGCCGGGATGGTCGGCCTCGGCGGCCGCGATCAACACCGGGTCGAGGTCGATGCCGACCACGTCGTGGCCGAGTTCGGCCAGGTGACCGCCCAACCGGCCTGGGCCGCAACCCGCATCGAGGACACGGGCGCTGCGACCCACCATCGCGTCGACGAACCGTGCCTCGCCGTGCAGATCAGCACCGTCCACCGCCATCGTGCGGAATCGCTCGACGTAGTTGTCGGAGTGATCCGGGTTCTCCTCGATTCTCTCGAGCCATCGGTTTCCGGTCATCGCATCGTCCTCACGCCGTCGAGTCTCCCAGACTCGAAACGCCAGCCAGGTCCTTCGCAAATCCTTGCCTCCAGTTGCTCGGCGGCTTACCGCGTCGCACGACCATCGCTGTCATGCCGACCCCAGCCGCCGACCTCGTCGCTCGCACCCCACCGACTCCCGACCCGACGTCACCACCGACACCGCAACGTCGGCGAAGGGTCCTCGCTGCGACTCTGGTGCCGCTGCAACTGTTCCTTGCCGCCGGCTGGCTACGAGCCGGAACCGAGAAGCTGATCGAACCGGAGTGGTGGAGTGCCGACGCGCTTCGCGCCTTCCTGCTGGAACAGCGGCCGCAGATGCTGGCCTGGTTCACCTGGTTCTCCGACGTGTTGGTCGAACCGTTGGCGGTCATGGTGGCGTGGTTGGTGCTCGTGCTGCAGCTGGTGATCGGCATCTGCCTGCTGGCCAACCGGTACGTCCGCCTGGCATTGTGGCTCGGCATCGTGCTCAACCTCGCTTTCACGATGGCCGGGCGGGTGAATCCGTCGGCGTTCTACCTCGTGATGGAGATCACATTGCTGTTCGCCTTGGCACGATCGGTCAGCGAGGCGATCGCCGTCCGCCGGGCAATCGCATGGTTGATCCCGGCGACGTTCCTGCTTCCGTTCGCTCGGACGCTCCACCCTCGCGATGCGATCGAGGACCCGGCCCTCATGCTGGCGTTCCTCTGCGTGATCGCCTCGGCGACGACGATCGCAATGGCAATGCCGGTGTCGCGGATGACGGCGATCGCCTCGCAACGCCCCCTCGGCCGATCGGCGTGTGCGGCGCTGCGTCGGCTCGGGGTCGGCCGACCCGACGCCACGGTGAGGACCGGCCAGTGCGGCCAGCATCCCCCAAGGCCGGTCCCAGAGCGAGCGTTCAACTCGTTCCCGTGAACGCTGGCGCGACAGAGTCGCCGTTGAGTTCACGAGAATGGAGTGGAGCGAGCCATGGATCTGACCCCGAACCCCGAGGCGGCCGGCTTCGACGTGGAACGACTGACGCGAATCGACGAGCACTTCCGTACGGCCTACGTCGAGCCGGGCAAGATCGCCGGCTACCAGATCGCCGTGGGGCGGCGAGGCCATCTGGCCCACCGCTCGACCGTCGGCACGATGGATCTCGAAACGGGCACGCCGCTCGACGACCAGACGATTTGGCGGCTGTATTCGATGAGCAAGCCGATCACCGGTGTGGCGTTGCTGTCACTGATGGAGCGAGCCAAGGTGAAACTGAACGACCCGATCCACCGCTTCCTGCCCGAATGGCGCGACGCCAAGGTCAGCGTGACGCGCGACGACGGCAATGTGGAGGTCGTTCCAGCCGATCAGCCGATCAGCGTGAAACATGCGCTGATGCACATGACCGGCATCGGCGCCGGACCTCCCGAGGCTCGGATGAACCTCGAGGCGCTCGTCGACGGTGGTGGATCGCGGTCGCTCGACCGGTCGGCGACACTGGCCGATCTCAGTCGTCTGCTGGCCACGGAACCACTGTGGTTCCAGCCCGGCGCTCACTGGTACTACTCGTGGTCGTCCGACATCTGCGCTCGTCTCGTCGAGGTGATCGCCGACGAGAGCTTCGGTGACTACCTGCGACGGGCGATCTTCGATCCGCTGGGCATGGTCGACACCGGGTTCCACGTGCCCGAAACCGAGGCCGATCGCGTGCCGTCGCTGTATGCCCGAACGGCCCGAAAGGAGGTTCGCCTGCTCGATGATCGTGCCAAGCAGCGCGCCTGTCGGAAGCCGGCGCTGCAGTCGGGTGGCGGTGGCCTGCTCGGAAGCCTCGACGACTACGTCCGGTTCGCGTCGGCGCTGACAGCCGGTGGGATGGCACAGGGGCACCGGGTGATCTCGCGACCCACGATCGAACTGATGCGCACGAACCACCTCCCCGGTGGTGGCAACCTGCGCGACGTCGCGATGCCGGGCGGCTATGGCGAGGTCGGCTTCGACGGCAATGGCTTCGGGCTCCAGGTTGCGGTCGGGCTCGGACCGGCCGAGACCGCTGGGGTCGGCCCCGCTGGCGACTTCATGTGGGGCGGTGCCGCATCGACGGCATTCTGGGTCGACCCGACCGAGGACCTCTACGCCGTGTTCATGGCGCAGCTGATCCCGAGTGGGTCATTCGACTTCCGGGGTCAGCTCCGTTCGCTGGTGTACGCAGCGATCACCGACTGATCGGCGGCCACGGCTCCACCGTCACGCATCGAACTCAGGCATGTGCCTGCTGGGGCCCCGAGGCAGCAGCGTGTGAAGCGAGGCCTGTTCGATGTTGCCGTCGGGGTCGACTGCCACCACGGTGAGGTCGGGCCCGGCGAGTTCGAGCGCGACTTGGAGGCACGCACCGCACGGCAAGGTGAGTTCACCTCCCGTTCGTTTCGAGCACACCGCCAGCACGGCGGGTCGGACGCCTCGCGTCACAGCAGCGAACAGCGCAACGCGCTCGGCGCACATGGCGAGGCCCAGTGAGACGTTCTCCACCAGCACGCCGTCGACGACGTTGCCC
>Ga0316198_10002283_pt1 | contig 11555 bp, 9 predicted proteins | sample OudBieAanoxic_MG_FD_204935 | JGI IMG/M metagenome (GOLD analysis project Ga0316198, IMG submission 204935) | Coastal sediment microbial communities from Oude Bieten Haven, Netherlands - site A anoxic | ecosystem: Environmental > Aquatic > Marine > Coastal > Sediment | place: Netherlands... | reverse complement strand
TATTTCGTATATAATAGTACCGCTCAAATCAGGAGTTGAAGTAACCGGAGCATTAAAAGTTTACTTTTCGGAAAATTCTTATATATCTGAAAGAAATAAAAACCTAGTGCTGGGATTATCTGAACTGATATCTACCCAGCTTGAGATAAGCAGGATAAAAAAATTGGAGGAGATGGCCAGAGATGCAGAGATAACAGCATTACAGACCCAAATCAACCCGCATTTTTTATTCAATGCATTGAATACAATAACTTCCTTTGTGAGAATAGATCCTATTCAGGCCAGGAGCACAATAATTGATCTGGCAACCTATCTTAGATATAATTTAGACAATGGAAATAAACCAGTAGAGATAGAGATGGAATTAGAACAGGTCAAAGCCTATGTGAATATAGAAAAAGCCAGATTTTATGATAAAATAAAGATGCACTATGAGGTAGACGAGGATGTTAAGAAGGTAAAAATACCAAGTCTGACAATCCAGCCCTTAGTAGAAAATGCAATACAGCATGGACTCCTCAATGGAACAGGGGGGAAGGATGTCTTTCTTAAAATATACAGGGTAGATGGGGATAAAATACGTGTAATCATAGAAAATAATGGAAAGAGTATAGATCAAGAAGTGATAGATAAAATATATAGCGACAGTATTGAAAGCAGCAAGATAGGACTATATAATGTACATCGAAGGATAAAATTGATCTATGGAAATGGGCTGAAAATAGAAAAATTAGAGGAGGGGACGAGGATAACTTTTGATATTAGGGGGGAATAATGAAGTGTATAATAATAGACGATGAGTATCCAGCAAGGATGGAACTTCGATATTTTATAGAGAAATATGACGAGTTAGAGATTGTAGGGGAATTTGAGGATTCTATGTCAGCCCTTAGTTTTTTTGAGCAAAATAGTGTAGACATAATATTTTTAGATATAAATATGCCAAATATGAATGGGATGGCCTTGGCTAAGTTAATATCAAAATTTGAAACTAAACCACAGATTATATTTATTACGGCATATGGGGAATATGCAGTGGATGCTTTCAGTATAAAGGCTTTTGACTATATCCTGAAACCCTATTCTGAGGAGAGGATAATAAAAACCTTAGACAGTTTAATAGAAGAAAATATGACAGAAAAACCTAAAGAAGGAAAAAATATAAGCCGGCTAACCCTTTGGAAGGGAGAGAAGATGTTTGTGGTATCCATAGATGAAATTTCTATTTTTGAGGCATGTGAAAGGGAAACCAAGGTATATGCCAAGGGTGAAATATATTTTTCTAAGCAGAAAATATCCAACTTAGAGGTAGAGCTTCCAGATATATTTTTTAGAACCCATAGGTCATATATAGTCAATATAAATAAGATTGAGGAGATAATACCTTGGTTTAACAGTACATATAATCTAAAAATAGAGGGGTTGGATATAGAAGTTCCTGTGAGCCGGAATAAGATAAAAGAATTTAGAACTTTATTGAATATAAAGTAGAAAAACGAACCAAGTGTTCTGAAAAAAGACTAGATGATTTGATAAAACTCGGAGCTTTAAAATGTATTTCATGACAAATATTTGTATTTAATGTTTAGATTTTGGTATTTGATCTCTAAATGACATATTAAACCTTCAATAGATGTACAATACTTCTATCAAATATATTAAATTTATTTTTAGGAGGACAATTATGATTACTTTTTTATTATCGATAGTTTTATTGGTTTTAGGTCATCTATTTTATGGGAAGTTTGTTGAGAAGGTATTTGGAGTAGATCCAAAAGCTGAAACACCAGCAATTAGGTTAGAGGATGGGGTAGACTTTATACCACTACCAGGTTGGAAAATATTTATGATTCAATTTTTAAATATTGCAGGATTAGGACCAATATTTGGAGCAATTGCAGGAGCTTTATTTGGACCGGTAGCATTTATATGGATTGTAATTGGATCAATATTTGCAGGTGGAGTACATGATTATATGTCAGGAATGTTATCACTTAGAAATGACGGTAAATCTATACCAGAATTAGTTGGAAAATATTTAGGACAACCTTATAGAATGGCAATGAGAGTTATATCTGTAGTATTATTGGTATTAGTAGGAGTAGTATTTGTAGCAGGACCTGCAACTATCTTACATGGATTAACAGGATTAAATGTACAAGTATTGATCTATATCATATTTGCTTATTATTTAATAGCAACATTAGTACCAGTAGATAAGATAATAGCTAAGATCTATCCATTATTTGGAGCAGCACTATTATTCATGGCAGCTGGTGTAGGAGTTATGTTATTTGTAGGAGGATTTGAGATCCCGGAATTATTTGGTAATATAACAAATATGCAGGCAACACCTCTGAAAACTCCAATATTCCCAATGTTATTTATCACAATAGCATGTGGAGCAATATCAGGATTCCATTCAACTCAATCACCACTTATGGCAAGATGTTTAACTAATGAAAAACAAGGTAAGAATGTATTTTATGGTTCTATGATTGCAGAGGGTGTAGTAGCATTAGTTTGGGCAGCAGCAGCAATGGCATTCTTTGGTGGAGTAAAAGGATTAGCAGGATTTGATGGAAATGCAGCAGCAATTGTAAATGTAATATCTAACTCATTATTAGGAAAAGTTGGAGGAGCATTGGCAGTATTTGGAGTTGTAGCAGCACCTATTACATCTGGAGATACAGCATTTAGAAGTGCTAGACTTACAATAGCAGATGCACTTAACTTTGAACAACACTCTATGAAAAATAGATTATTAGTAGCTATACCGTTATTCGTTATTGGATTCTTCCTTTCAAGAGTAGATTTCAACATTGTATGGAGATATTTCGGATTCACTAACCAATTGATAGCAACTATCGTATTATGGACTGCTACAGCTTACTTTGTAACGGAAAAGAAAAATTTCTGGATTACATATATTCCAGCAGTATTCATGACATCTGTATGTATCGCATTTATCATGATGGCACCAATTGGATTTGGATTACCAGTAATGATGTCTAAGTACACAGGAATTGCCTTAGCAATAGTTATAGGAGTAGTATTCTTAGCTGTAAAAGATAAGGTATATAATAAAGAAGGTAAAAAAGTAACAGTATAGATCCCTTTCCTCTTATGTCAGGTTCTACGAATATTAAAATTAAGTTTTATTATACTTAATTTTAAATGTAGACCTCCTAGGGAGAGACAAAGTAGATAATATAATAGAAAAGAGAGAAAATCAATTTTGATTTTCTCTCTTTTAGTTTACTAATCAATTGGTGATCAATAAATTATTGTTTATTTAGATCAGTCCTACTGCCTTCTTAACTTCTACCATCTTAGCTTTAGCTATTGCACGAGCCTTCTCAGCACCCTCAGTCAAGATTTGGTTTACATATTCAGGGTTAGCCACTAACTCTTCACGCTTAGCTCTTGCCTCTGCAAAGTGCTCTAGAAGAGCTTCTAAAAGCTCCTTTTTAGCATGACCATATCCATAGTTACCGGCTCTGAATTTTTCCTTCATCTCTTCTAACTTTTCAGGTGTAGCAAATAATTTATACAGAGTAGTTACATTGTTATCTGGATCTTTAGGATCTTCTAATGGTGTAGAATCAGTTACAATACTCATTACCTGCTTTTTTAATATCTTTTTAGAAGCAAACATATCGATGGTATTACCATATGATTTTGACATCTTAGCCCCGTCTACTCCAGGAACTACAGCTGTACTTTCTACGATCATAGGTTCAGGCAGTTTGAAAATTTCAGTGTATTTTTCATTGAATTTTATAGCGATGTCACGAGTCATCTCCAGATGCTGTTTTTGATCTTTTCCAACAGGAACCATATCTACATCATACATCAAGATATCCGCTGCCATAAGTACCGGATATGTAAATAGTCCTGTGTTAGATGAGATTCCACGAGCACTTTTATCCTTAAATGAATGACCTCTTTCTAAAAGAGCCATAGGTGTAAGGTTAGATAAAACCCACATAAGTTCTGTATGTTCTGGTACATGTGATTGTACGAAGATACTGGCTTTTGCAGGATCTACTCCTAATGCTAAGTAGTCTAAAACTACATCTCTGGTATTTTTACGCAGTGCATCTGCATCTGTAGAAGATGTAAGAGCATGGTAATCTGCTACGAAGAATAGACAGTCGTTTTCTTCTTGAAATTTGATAAATTGTTGTATTGCACCAAAATAGTTTCCTATGTGTAAGATTCCACTTGGCTGTATTCCTGATATTATTTTTTTCATGGTTCCCTCCTATAATAAAAAAAAGACCAGTCGAGATGACTGGTCAAGTATATATGTTTTTCCTCTCATTCCATATTTTAATACAGAATTAAAGGATAAAAAAGATATTACTATTGATTAGACGTCAATCTACTTAGATGAAACAGTATTAAAATTATTAGATAAATTTTTCCACCACCAAGTAAATCTCTTTGACACAATAGCTACCTCCTTTATAGATTATTTTAGATAAATGATACCTTTTTTAGAGGGGAATGTCAACTAAAAAAACTTTATGGTATACTAGGAGAAGAGTAAAGTTTTTCTAGATTTAAAGGGGAAATTCATTATAAAAAAAAGGTGGAGAAGAGATATGAAAAAAATATTAATATTATTAATCGTTATATCTTTATTTGGATGTAGTGATAAAGGTTCGGCTGAAAAAATAGAGTTTAGAAAGGAAATTATCTATACCCTTGATGGAGAAAAGCCCTATACAGGTGAGGGAGTTTTGTACTACGATGGTGATAATATAGAAAGCAGAGGTTATTCCAAAGATGGGAAACCAGATGGAGAGTGGACATATTATTTTTATAATGGAAATGTAAAGAGAAAGGGCAACTATATCAACGGAAAGATGGATGGTCACTGGATCTACTACTACCATAGTGGGGAAGTAGTAGGAGAGGCTAGGTATAAAAATGGGAAGGAAATATAGAGACCCTCTTCCCTTGTTGTCGGATTTCTCCCTCATAGGGAGAAACCTATAGTATAAATATGAAGTGAATATAGATAAATTTCCCTCGCCCGATTCACGAGTACAAAAAATTTACTTTTAATAAAAGTAGATTTTACGATGTGAAGGGAGAGGGTAAAGGACCAGATAGAAAAAAGTATCGAAAGGGGTATGATATGTACAAAAACTTATACAATAAAATAGAAAATTTGGATATTAAGGGTGTAGGAGAAAAAACTATAGTTGCCTTAAAAAACTTGGGAATAAATACCATCATGGATCTGATATATTTTTTCCCTCGAACCTATGAAGATAGATCCAATATAAAGAAGATAGGAGAGATCAGGTCGGAAGAATATGTGGTGGTCATCGGAAGGATCATCTCTGTGGAAAATAGGAAAACTAAAACCCGTAAAACCATGACAGTAGCTCGTATTACTGACGGGACAGGGATGCTGGATATGGTTTGGTTTCAGATGCCGTATCTAAAGAAAAGTCTTCAAGTAGGAGAGGAATACGTATTTATCGGGAATGTAAAGAGGGGATATAACTTTCAGATTATGGGGCCGGAATACAGGAAATACAGCGGTAAATTAAGTGAGGAGATAAAACCTATCTATAGCAGTAACAGGAATTTATCTCAAAATGGACTGCGAAAAATAATAAGGGATACAATAAAAAAGTATATTCCCCTTATAGAGGAAAATGTACCTAAAGAAATATTGGAAAAATATAAATTGATGGGAAGAAAGGAGGCAATCCTGAAAATTCATCTGCCAAAAAACCTGAGGGAGATAGAGGAAGCTAAAAATAGGATGGCTGTAGAAGAACTCCTAATCTTAGAATTAGGAATCCTGTCGAAAAGATTTCAATTGGATGCCGACAACAGCTCTAAATATAAGTTGAATGATGATAGACATATGGTAAAAAAATATTTGAACAGTCTGGGATTTGAGCTCACAAAAGCACAAAAAAAAGTAATTACAGAGATATATAAAGACCTGGCAGGTGGAAAAATTGTAAATAGATTGATCCAGGGAGATGTAGGATCGGGAAAAACTATTGTAGCTGTCTTAATGCTCCTATACCTTGTGGAAAACTCCTACCAGGGGGTAATCATGGCTCCTACAGAGATATTGGCTGTGCAGCATTATTTGTCAGTTGTAGATGATTTGGCTGAATTAGGAGTTAGGGTGGAAATTCTCACTGGAAGCATAAAGGGAAAAAAACGAGAAAAATTATTGTCTGAGATAAGAGAGGGTGTCATTGATATAGTTGTGGGAACCCATGCCCTTATCGAAGACCATGTAGAATTTCATAAATTGGGATTAATTGTGGTAGATGAACAGCATAGATTTGGAGTGGAACAACGAAAAAAATTGAGAGATAAGGGTGAAATATCTAATCTGCTGGTTATGAGTGCTACACCTATCCCAAGATCGTTGGCTCTCAGTATCTATGGGGATTTGGATATATCTATCATAGATGAGCTGCCTCCAGGAAGAACACCTATAAAGACCAAGTGGATAGAGTCGGATAATGATCTGGAAAAAGCCTATGATTTTATCGAAAAACAATTGGTTAAGGGAAGGCAGGCATATATAGTAGCTCCCCTCATAGAGGAAAGTGAAAAACTGGCTGTGACCTCTGCTACAGAACTTTACGAGAAGATGGTTATGAAGTTTCCTGAATTTGAGATAGGGCTCCTCCACGGGAGGATGAAAAATACAGAAAAAGAAGAGATTATGGCTAAGTTTAAGAAAAATAAGGTGCAGGTATTGGTATCTACTACAGTTATAGAAGTAGGGGTGAATGTCCCTAATGCTACAATTATGATGATAACCAATGCCAACAGATTTGGGCTGGCAGGACTGCATCAGCTTCGTGGAAGGGTAGGGAGGGGAGAGCATAAATCCTACTGTTTTTTAGTAGCCAAAACAGATAATGATATCTCTAAATCCAGATTAAAAGTTATGGAATCAACTACAGATGGTTTTTTAATAGCCGAGGAAGATCTAAAACTTCGTAAACCGGGAGAGATATTTGGAACCCGTCAAAGCGGGGTGTCGGATCTAAAATTTGTAGATATAGTCCATGATGTAAAAACAATAAAGTTAGTCAGGGATATCTCCATAGAATATTTAAAGAAATATAAAGGAGAAGTACAGGAAAATACATTGAGGATGGACATAGTGGAAAAATTTAAAGTGGATGAGATTAAATAGGAGTAAAGTTATGAATATAGTGAAGTTAAAGATGGAGGATTATGACAAAATATGGGTGATAAGTGACATCCATGGATATCATAATTTGTTTTTAAAATTAATGGATAAGATTAAATTGACCACAAAAGATTTATTGATTATAAATGGTGATTCTTGTGACAGAGGGCCCTCTAGTTTAAAGATGTATGAAACAATAGAGAAACTGCTTAATAGTGGATTAAATATAATCCATACCTTTGGTAATCACGAAGATCTTTTTGTCAATGCCATTGAAAATGGTGAATTGTTCGCCTGGTATAGAAACGGCGGTAGACAGACTATTGACTCATATAAGAAAAAATATGATATCTTGAATAAACACTTAAAATATATAAAAAATATGCCTATAGCAGTTGATCTAGGAAAATATTTTGTAGTTCATGCAGGGATAAATCCAGAAAAAAATATTGAAGATCAGACTCCCCATGAGATGACATGGATAAGGGGAGATTTTATAGATTATCCTCTTTTAAAAACCGATAAAATTATAGTTTACGGACACACTCCTAATTTAGATGGAAAGATCCACTTTGTAGATGATCAAAAGATATCTATAGACTGCGGGAGTTATGATACTGGAGTTGTAGGAGCTATAGAGCTGAAAAGCATGGAAATTATATATCAAAGTACAGATAGGTTAAATATATACCTGAATCATCATTTTAAAAAAAGATAAGGCTTAGCTGCCGGTTAAAATAAAAACAATAATCTAGGGGGGGAAATGAAAAAAGTATTGATATTATTTATGTTAAATATTATGGTTGTTTTTGGAGAAGTCCAGTTAAAATATTCTTCACCAACTGAAAAGACAGAAAAAGAAGTAAAGGAATGGCTGATAAAAAACCAGGTGATAAAAAACCTGGTGGACACTGTAAATCAAGAGATAAAAATCGAAGAAGAGCTGTTAGTAGTGGTAGGAGATGGAGACTTTGTACACTATGATCCTGAAGATCATAAGATAGTTATAACTTATGATTTTGTAATGGAAGTGAGGGAAAGATTTAAAGGTGAATATAAGAAAGAATGGGAACTCTATGCAAAGGATGCCATAGAACATACTTTTTATCACGAACTAGGTCATGCTTTGGTGGATCTTTTAGATATACCTGTTCTAGGAAAAGAGGAAGATGCTGTAGATGATTTTGGAGTGATTATGCTTATTTTTACAACGAAAGATGGTGAAGAACGAGCTATTTCAGCAGCAGAACTTTTCTTTATGGAAGGGCTGGAAGTAGAAGAGTTCTCTTCTGAAGATTTGATGGATGAACACAGTTTGGATGACCAGAGAGGGTATAGAAGTCTCAGCCTGGTATATGGAAGTAACCCTGAAAAGTACGAGGGTATAGCAAAAGACCTAAAGATGGATGAGGACATGCGTCTTATGTCTCAGGAGTTGTTTGAGCAGCAGAGTATAAATTGGTTGAGGCTTTTAGAGCTGCATTTAAAAGATGGCATTCTTTTAAAAACATATAATGAATTTGAGTGAAGTAAAAAAAATAGAAGAATTAAAAATGGCTTGATCTATGGATTAAGCCTATTTTTGTTTAATAAAAACCGAAACTTATCTGTCCATGATATAGATAAGTTTCTAATTTTTATGGATATTGTAGAATTAAGTAAATATAATAATACTATAATTTATAGAAAATTTTCACAAATTTACGTAATATCAATAAAAATTTTGATAAACCAAAACAAACTTGATATAATGATAGATAAGAAAAAGTACAAGAAAAAATAATTTATTAATTTAAAATTATTGATGGAGATAGGCTTTCATTAAAATATTAGGAGGATTAAATCATATGAGATTCAGTAAAATGTATGCAAAGACATTAAAAGAAACACCAAAAGATGCTGAGGTAGTAAGTCATCAATTGATGTTAAGATCAGGAATGATAAAAAAATTAGCGAGTGGGATTTACACATACCTTCCTTTAGGGTATAGAGCATTACAAAAGGTAGAAAAAATAACTAGAGAAGAGATGGATAGAGCAGGTTCTCAAGAATTGTTTATGCCGGTATTACAACCAGCAGAATTATGGAAAGAAACTGGAAGATGGGATGCAATGGGACCAGAAATGATGAGACTTCAAGATAGACATGGCAGAGACTTTATATTAGGACCTACTCATGAAGAGGTAATCACAGATATAATTAGAAATGATATATCATCGTACAAATCTTTACCCCTTAGTCTTTATCAAATTCAAACTAAATTTAGAGATGAAAGAAGACCTAGATTCGGTCTTATGAGAGGAAGAGAGTTTTTAATGAAGGATGCTTACTCATTTCACGCAAGTGATGAATCTTTAGATGAAGAATTTGAAAATATGAAGGCTGCTTATAGTAGAGTTTTTGAAAGATGTGGGCTTAAATTTAGATCTGTAGAAGCAGATTCAGGAGCTATCGGAGGAAGCGGATCACAAGAGTTTCATGTATTAGCTGAATCTGGTGAAGACGAAATAATCTACTGCAATACTTGTGGATATGCAGCTAACCTTGAGAAAGCAGAAAGTATAGTTAAAGAAGAAATAACAGAAACTAAAGAAGAATTAGCAGAGGTAGAATTAAGAGATACTCCTAATGTTGCTAAAATAGACGATGTTTGCGAGTACTTTGGGATTCCTGCTTCTAAGACTGTAAAAGCTATAACTTATATGGATACTTTATCATTAAAAGCATACATGGTTTTACAAAGAGGAGACTATGAGATAAACGAAGTTAAACTTAAGAACTTATTAAATGAAACTGATCTAGTTATGTTAAGTGAAGCAGATTTAATTGCCTATAACTTGAAAAAAGGTTATATGGGACCATATAATATTGAATTAGGAGATATGATACTTGTTGCTGATGAGAGTGTAACTAAGATTATAAACCATACTGCTGGTGGAAACCAAGTAGATACACACTATATGAACGTAAACTATGGTAGAGACTATACAGCTCAGATTGTAGGAGATCTTAGAAGTGTAAAAGCTGGAGAAGGTTGTCCTAGATGTAGCGATGGAGAATTAGAAAGCGCTAGAGGAATAGAAGCTGGCCACGTATTCAAACTTGGAAAAAAATATTCTGAAAGTATGGGAGCTACATATTTAGATGAGAACGGGAAGACAAAGACAATGACGATGGGGTGTTATGGTATAGGAGTTTCTAGAACTATGGCAGCTGCAATAGAGCAAAATAATGATGAGAATGGAATTATCTGGCCTATGTCAATAGCTCCTTACTTAGTAGATGTAATTCCTGCAAGTATAAAAGATGCAGATCAACTAGGATTAGCAGAAAAATTATATGCTGAATTAAAAGATAAAAACATCGATACTGTAATAGATGATAGAAAAGAAAGACCAGGGTTTAAATTTAAAGATGCAGACTTAATCGGATTCCCTATTAAATTAATAGTTGGAAGAGGAGCTAAGGATGGAATAGTAGAAGTTAAGATTAGAAAAACTAATGAAGCTTTCGAAGTAAAAGCAGAAGAAGTAGTTTCGTTTATTGAAGAAATAATAGCTAAAGGTTAAATAAATGAAAAAGGAACTCTTCGGAGTTCCTTTTTTCATAGATAGATAGTTTAAAAATACATTAAATATACTAACAGAAATACAATAATTTTTTCATTTCTAACTTTTTGACTCTAATACTTCTAAATTTCTAATAATTTTTTTTCTTTTAAAATAATATCCAGCTCATAATTTAGTTGGTTATTATTTTATATTTTTAGACCAATAACCAATATCTAGAAGTGGTTATTTTTTTGAACCTCGAAACCATAACGAATAACTCTCAATTGTTATCTGTTATTTGTAAATTTTCCCTTTGCTTTTCTACCTACAACTAGTTGGTTTATCATATGTTACTACTTGCTACTTACTACTTACTACTTACTACTTACTACTTACTACTTACTACTTACTACTTACTACTTACTACTTATTCTATTACCCTTGCTATTTTCAAAATACATTTTAACAAAAAACTTTAATCTTTAATAATGAAAATTCTAATGACCGACATTAACCAAAATTAAATTAACTTTTTGAAACTATCAACTATCTATCTTAATATAGTAGTACACTAAAAAAAATGAAAAGTCAAATTTTTTTAAAAAAAGTTTATTCAGTTTTGGTTTAAAGGAAAATCAAAGTTATGGTAGAATAAATTGGATAGAAGTACATTTGTGGTAGAATATGAGATATTTTAAATAAAAGTGAGGAGATATTATGAAAAAATTATACGTATTGATGTTTTTTATATATTCTATTGTAAGTCTGGCAGAGGATACAGATAAGATAGAATTTAGGATAGGCGGGAA
>Ga0316198_10002282_pt1 | contig 11556 bp, 12 predicted proteins | sample OudBieAanoxic_MG_FD_204935 | JGI IMG/M metagenome (GOLD analysis project Ga0316198, IMG submission 204935) | Coastal sediment microbial communities from Oude Bieten Haven, Netherlands - site A anoxic | ecosystem: Environmental > Aquatic > Marine > Coastal > Sediment | place: Netherlands... | reverse complement strand
CAGCTTCTTCGTCAAGATCAACGATGCGGATCGTTTGGAGATGTTCGAGGCAGAGGCCGCAGGTTTGGCGGAGATCGCTGCTACCAAGAGTATCCGCGTTCCTCTACCACTGTGCACCGGTACAGCCGGCAGCGAGGCCTACCTCGCGATGGAGTATTTTGAGCGTGACGGTCATGGCCGTCGCGACGAGGAAAAGGCGGGGCGCCAGCTTGCGGATATGCACCGGGCGACACGGGACGCATTTGGGTGGGACAGGGACAACACCATCGGCTCGACACCCCAACTCAATGGCTTCGACCCGGATTGGGGGCGTTTTTGGCAAGAGAAGCGACTCGGCTTTCAGTTGGATCTGGCGGCCAGAAAAGGTTACGGAGGACGCTTGCAAGACCGCGGTCGCTTGTTGCTAGAGGGCTGCGACGCCTTCATCGACCACGCTCCACAGCCGTCCCTGCTCCATGGCGACCTGTGGGGTGGAAATATCGGCTACGCGAAGGACGGTCAACCGGTCATTTACGATCCTGCGGTCTATTTCGGCGACCGCGAGGCAGATCTGGCGATGACGGAGCTGTTCGGCAATTTCGGTATCGCATTTTACGCCTCCTACCGCGAGGCTTGGCCATTAGACCCCGGCTACGAGACCCGACGCGACCTTTACAACCTCTATCACATCCTCAACCACCTCATTCTTTTCGGCAGTGGCTATTTAGGCCAAGCCCTGGACATCATGGAGCGCTTGTTAGCGCAGCTTGGCGGATATCCCACTCTCCTGCCATCTTCCAGCGGGAGATGCAGATAAGGAGCACCTGCGGCGCGTACCCTCAGAGTGGAACGGCCCGCATCAGGAAGTAAGGTTTCGCAAAAGTTTCGAATGTGTTAAATAGTTAAGAACATCATTTCAATTTGTGCAACCATAACTCGCTTGCTCAATCCGGACCCCTTTTTTCATATGCCGCGCGAACTTTTGATATTGCGCCACGCCAAGTCGGACTGGAATGCAGGTAGCCTGGGGGATTTCGAACGCCCGCTCGCCAAGCGCGGCAAAAGGGATGCTCCGCGCATGGGTGAGTGGTTATACCGCGAGGGTTTGGTGCCGGACTTGGTGGTGAGTTCGCCAGCGGAGCGGGCCAAACAGACAGCGCTCAAAGTCTGCGAGTCCATGGACTTCAAGAAAAAGAAGATCCATTGGGACAAGGATATCTACGATGCGGACGTTCCGGCCCTGCTCAAGGTGCTGTCCCGCTGTCCCGCAAAGGTCACTACCATCCTCCTGATCGGGCACAATCCAGGGCTCGAGGAGCTGTTGCGTTTCCTCGCCGGCGATGAGGTCGAGACCCCACCCGACGGCAAGCTATTGCCAACAGCTACGCTTGCGCGCCTGGAAATGCCGAATGTCTGGAGCGACCTTGACCCGGGTTGCGCCCAGCTGGTAGGTCTGTGCCGGCCGCGTAAGCCCGACTGACTCAGGATTAGCCCACTATCTTGCGCAACTCGTACTCCAGGATACCCTCGGCGCCGGCAGCGCGCAGCTTGGGGACGAGATCGCGCATAGCGCGGGTGTCTACAACCGTCTCCACCGCCAGCCATTTGCGGTCATAGAGGTGACTGACTGTGGGTGCGTGGAGGCTCGGCAGCAGGGTTACCACCGCATCCAGGTTCCGCGCCCGCACATTCAGCTTGAGGGCAACCTTGTGTCGGGCGGCCAGAGCCGCTTGTAGCATGAGAGCGATCTGGTCGATCTTGGCCCTTTTCCATGGATCCTGTAGGGCCTGGGGATTGGCGATGAGCCGGGTTTCTGTATACAACAGATCCTCGACGATGCGCAGTCCGTGGGCACGAATGGTGCTGCCGGTCTCGGTAATCTCGACCACCGCATCGACCAAACCCTCGACAACCTTGGCTTCCGTTGCACCCCAGGAGAACTCAACGGTGGCGTCAACACCGTGTTCGGTGAGGTAGCGTCGGGTGAATCCCACCAGCTCGGTGGCGATCTTTTTGCCCTGTAAATCGGTGACGGATTGCACCGGCGACTCACGGGGTACCACCAACACCCAGCGACTCGCTTGATCCGAACTCTTGGAGTAGGTCAGGGTGCAGATCTCCTCTACCTCCGCTTCGGTCTCCAAGATCCAATCCAAACCGGTGAGCCCAAGGTCCAGCGTACCGTTGGCCACATAGGGTGCCATTTCCTGGGCACGAACCAAAGCACAGGACAGCTCTGGGTCGTCGACGTCCGGATAGTAGTTTCGGGAGCGCTGGCTAATCCTCCATCCGGCCTGATCGAACAATCCGATAGTGGAGTTTTCCAGGCTCCCTTTGGGGATGCCGAGGCGGAGCTTTGTCATAGCAGAAATTTCCTTCAAAAGACTTGATACGCGTCAAACACTGGCCCATCCACACACACGCGCTTCATTACCGGGCCTGCCGGAGTGCGTACCTCGACGACGCAGCCGGCACAGCCGCCGACCGCACAGGCCATGAATTCTTCGAGGGAGACCTGGCAGGGCAGGCCATAGTCACTAGCCAGTTCAGCAACCGCCTCTAGCATGGGATGCGGGCCGCAGGAGAAGATTTCGACTTCGGCAAGTACCGTGTCGTCCAAGGACTGTAGCCAGGCGCGAGCCAGGGTGGTCACATAACCTTCAAAGCAGCCAGGATAGCGTTGCTGGCTCGCCAGCCGGCTGGGTATACCCCAGTCGTCGAGTAATGGCATGGCGGCAATCACATCTGCCGGTAATCCGGACACCATGAACTGCGAAGGTCGAGCCTGGAAGGGAAAAGGGGCCTCAGAGCCGAGAATGGCGAAGGGATTGAAGCGGTTATCGCGTCGCAGCGCATCGGCGAGGAAGATCATGGGCGGTATGCCCACGCCGCCTCCGATGAGCAAAGGGCATGGTCGTTCCGGACTGACGCGGAACGGGTTGCCGATAGGCCCTAGCACGCTGAGATGGTCCCCTGGCGATTTCTTGGCCAGGGCGAGGGTGCCTGTGCCTATCGCCTTGTAGAGGATCTCGATCCAACTCGCGTTGGGATTGGTGCGCATGATAGAGAGCGGGCGACGCATGGGAAGGCCGGGGTCGCAGCGCAGGTGGATAAAGCTGCCAGGCTTGGCACGACGAGCACATTGGGGTGCCCGTAGGCGCATGACATATTGGTCACCGGCGTGCGCTTCGTGGCTGAGGATTTCGCCGTCCTCCAAGAAAATGGTGCCGCGGTGGGATCTCTCGTTCATGGTGGGGTACAGACTGGATTGGGGCGGGTCAGGACAATGTCCGTGCGCGCTCGTAGACGATGCGGCCGGAAAGCAGGGTCCAGCTCACGCGGCCTTTCATCTCCTGTCCGAGAAACGGTGTATTGCGCCCGTGGCTGAGCAGGGTGTCGGGGGAGACCAGCCAACGCGACTCGGGGTCAAAGACACAGACGTCCGCGGGGCATCCCGGCGCCAGGTTGCCGGCCGTTAGGCCGAGGATTCGTGTCGGTCCGACGGTCAGCCTGGCAATGGCTGCGGGTAGGTCCATAATGCCCTCTTCAATCAGCCGGAGCATCAGGGGAAGCAGGGTCTCCAGCGCGGATATACCCGGCTCGGTGACTGGGAAGGGGGCGAGCTTGGCGTCTTCTTCATGAGGCTGGTGATCGGAACAGACGGCGGCGATGACGCCCTGGGCCACGGCGTCACGCAGAGCCAAGCAGTCCCCCTTGGTGCGCAAGGGTGGATCCACATGGCAGTTGCTGTCAAATCCTTCCAGGTCGTCTTCCGTGAGAAACAGCTGATGGGCGCTCACGTCAGCGGTTGCTGCGATCTGGCGTTCCTGGGCCTCGGCCAGCATCGCTATCGCACGGGCGCAGGACAGGCCACGGAAATGGACCCGTGCCCCGGTCTGCTCCGCCAGTGCGAGGTCTCGCGCCAGGGCGACCGTCTCCGCTGCCTCGGGGATGCCGGGCAAACCCAACCTGGTGCTAACGCGCCCCTCGTGAGCGCATCCCTTGTCGCGCAGGTGGTGGTCCTGAGGACGCAAAACCACTGTCAAGCCGAAAGTGGCGGCATACTCCATGGCTCGGCGCTCGACCAAGGTGTCGCGCATAGGCCTGTCTGCGTGGCTCATCACCGGGCAGCCGGCATGCTTGAGAGCTGCCATCTCGCTGATCTGCTCACCGGTTAGCCCCTGAGTGAGAGCGCCAGCGGGGAAAACCCGCGCCTTTCCCGACCGTTCGGCGGTCTGAGCGATCAACTGAGCGACCGCGGGCGTGTCGATCACGGGCTGAGTATCCGGCGGGCAGCAAATACTGGTGATGCCGGCGGAGGCGGCCGCTGCGGTCTCGCTCGCGATGGTGCCCTTGTGCTCCAAGCCAGGCTCGCGTAGTCGCGCGCATAGGTCAATCAACCCGGGGCAGACCACCTGCCCACGGGCATCCAGTGTGAGGCCCGGGCGGAAGCCTGACGGGGCATCTCCCACTGCGGCGATGCACCCGTCCGCGATATGCAGATCGGTATGCTCGTCGATGCCGTTGGCGGGGTCCACCAAGCAGCCGTTGCGAATACTAATCTGAGTTACTTCAGCCATCGGAATAGCCCTGCCCGCGTATATTCTGAGTACCGATGCACATGGACATCACTGCCATGCGCACTGCAATACCGTTGCTCACTTGCTCAAGGATCACTGAGCGCGGTCCATCCGCCACCTGAGAGTCCATCTCCACTCCGCGATTAATGGGGCCGGGGTGCATGACGATGGCGTCTGGCTTGGCGGTGCTGAGGCGTTCCTCGGTGAGACCGAACAGCTGAAAGTATTCGTGCTCGCTCGGCAGCATAGCCCCGCGCATGCGCTCGCGTTGCAAGCGCAGCATGATGACCACATCCGCGTCACGCACACCCTCGCGCAGGTCGTGAAAGACGCGGACGCCAAGGGCCTCAGGGTTTGCCGGCAACAGGGTGCGTGGGGCGATGACCCTAACCTCAGCGGTGCCGAGGGTATTGAGGGCCAGTAGCTGAGATCGGGCAACGCGGGAATGCAGTATGTCCCCTACTACAGCTACGCAGAGGTTCTCGAAGTCCCCCTTATGACGGCGGATGGTGAACATGTCCAGCATGCCTTGTGTAGGGTGCGAGTAGCGCCCGTCACCGGCATTGATGACGCTGACGTGGGGATTAGCGTGCTGGGCGATGAAGTGGGCCGAGCCACTGTCCGCATGGCGCACCACGAACATATCCACGTGCATGGCCTCGAGATTTCGCAGGGTATCGAGCAGGGTCTCGCCCTTGGCTGTTGCGGAGGTGGAGATGTTGAGGTTGAGCACGTCCGCCGACAGACGCTTGGCTGCCAGCTCAAAGGTTGTGCGCGTGCGCGTGCTGGTCTCGAAGAAGAGATTGGCGATGACCTTGCCACGGCACAGCGGGACCTTCTTGACCGCCTGCCGAGCCACGCCGAGAAACCCTTCGGTCTTTTCGAGGACCTCGGTCAGCAGGTCTCGGCTCAGGCCCTCGATGGTGAGGAAATGCTTGAGGTTGCCCTGGTTGTCGAGTTGAATATTGGGGGCGCTCATGGCTGCGCGGCTCGCTATCCTCTTCACTTCAAACGATCTTTGGGGGTCTGGACGACGACAAGCTCCAGGGGATCGGGACCTGTGAGTTTGATCTGACGGCCTGGCGGCAGATCGAGGTTCAGGCCGGTTACATTCGGCTCGACGGGAAGCTCCCGTCCGCTGCGCTTGACGAGCGTCGTCAGCATTACCGATGCGGGGCGGCCGTAGTCGAACAGGACATTGAGCGCAGCGCGGATGGTCCGTCCGGTCTGTAGCACATCGTCTACCAGGACAATGTGGCGATCATCCACTGCCACCGGCAGATCGGATGGGCGCACCTGAGGATGCATGCCAAGGCGGGTGAAGTCGTCTCTATAAAAGGAGATGTCCAAGCGACCCAAAGGATCGGCCAGATCCAATTTGCTGTGCAGTTCTTCGGCAATCCAAACACCACCGGTGTGGATGCCAACCATGAGCGGGGCAGTGACTGCACGGTGGAGCAACAGCGTTGTCAGTTCGCTAGCCATGCGCTCGATGATGCCGCCGATGGCCGCGGCTGATTCGAAGACTTCAGTGTTGCTCACTCAACCACGTTTCCAGTATCAATTTCGCAGCCATGGCGTCTACCACTTCAAGCGAGGTGGCGTTGCGCCCCAGTTGGTTACGCGCCTCAATCGAGGTCAGGCGCTCGTCCACCAAGTGGACTTGAATACCGAAGCGCCCGTTAAGCTGTCGGGCAAATCGCCGCGCCCTCGGGGCGATTTCGGTCTCGGTATCGTTCATATTAAAGGGGAGTCCGACCACCGCGGCCTCCGGTTGCCATTCGCGGAACAGCGCCTCAATGCGCGTCCAATCGGGCTTCTCGCCGCGACTGCGCAGGGTGGTCAGGGGGGAGGCAGAGCACGTGATCGTTTGACCGACTGCCACGCCTATCTTGCACGGGCCGTAGTCGAAGCCGATCAGTGTGCCCATTCAGGCGTGGCCGGCCTCGGCGCTGAGCAGGTTTAAGTCAACCCCAAGGAGGTTGGCGGCGGCACGCCAACGTTCACCCGAGGGGAGTCGAAAGATGATATTTTGATCTGCTGGTCCGCTGAGCCAGGAATTTGCGCTCATCTCCGCCTCCAATTGGCCACCTGCCCAACCGGCGTAGCCGAGCGCGATGAACGTCTGAGCTGGGCCGTGGCCGTCGGCAATGGCCTCAAGCACATCGCGGGAGGTCGTCACGCTAATCTCAGGCGTAATACTTAAGGTAGAGTCGTAGCTCTCGCCGTCCGTGTGCAGTACAAACCCCCGATCCGGCTGAACGGGTCCGCCGAGGTAGACGGTGGTGTCGAGAACTGACTGATCCAGCGATTGGATGTCGAGTTGCGTCAGTACCTCGCCTAGGCGGATCTCCATAGGTCGATTAATCACGATTCCCATGGCGCCCTGGTCCGTATGTTCACAGACATAGGTAACTGTACGCGAAAAATTTGGGTCCTGAAGAGCCGGCATCGCGATCAGGAAGTGGTTGGCGAGGGTGGTCGAGAAGGACATAGGACATAGTATCCAACCCGACCCGGTTTGAGGCAAGCCCGCGTGGAATTTCGGATTTCGTAATCGCGCATCGATTAACCTCTCTGCGATGTGGCGAATGGAAAACGCTTGGCCTAGCGAGGTTCAGAGCGGAGCATTCATCGCAATCCGCAATCGTCATGAGGGTTTCTTGCGCTTTTGCCCCGCCTTCTCCAGCTCATCGAGGTAATCATGCCACAGTCCTTCTTGGTTCTTTCCGAGGCCGTACAGGTAGTCCCAGGAGTAGATGCCGGTATTGTGCTCGTCGTCGAAGTGCAGGCAAACTGCGTAGTTGCCTACTGGTTCGATCTTGTCGATGTTGACATCTTCCTTACCGAGCTGCAGCACACGTTGTCCCGGGCCATGGCCTTGGACCTCAGCAGAGGGCGAGTAGACCCGCAGAAACTCGCACGGTAGGTTGAAGTGGGAGCCGTCGTCGAAGGTAACTTCGAGGACCTTGGATTGGCGGTGAAAGCTGAATTCGGTTGGCGTGGGCATGCTTTACTCCAAGTCGGCGGATTTCACACCGGCCGGCAAATGATCTGTGGCCGCGCTGGCGGCTAGAGGATGTACCGCGACAGGTCTTCGTCCGCGGCGAGTTCTGACAAGTTCTTGTCGACGTAGGAGACGTTGACCGTGACCGTCACCCGATCAAGTTCCGACGCGTTATAGGAGATATCTTCCAACAGTCGTTCCAGTACCGTGTGCAGCCGCCGAGCGCCGATATTCTCGGTGCGCTCGTTGACTTGCCAGGCAATCTCGGCGAGGCGGCGAATTCCGTCGTCGGTGAATTCCAGATTGACGCCTTCGGTCGCCAACAGCGCCTTGTATTGCTCGGTAAGGGAGTCGTCCGGCTCGGTCAAGATGCGGACAAAGTCGTCCGTGCTCAAGGCCTTTAGCTCCACACGAATAGGTAGGCGACCCTGCAACTCTGGAATCAGGTCCGAGGGTCTAGCCAAATGAAAGGCCCCGGAGGCGATAAACAGGATGTGATCGGTACGCACCATACCGTGCTTGGTGGATACCGTGCTGCCTTCGACCAGGGGTAGAAGGTCGCGCTGTACGCCCTCGCGGGAGACGTCTGCGCCACTGGTGTGGTCCGAACGCTTGGTGACCTTGTCGAGCTCGTCCAGAAAGACGATGCCATTTTGCTCCACGCACTCCAGGGCACCGATCTTCAACTCCTCCTCGTTGACCCGCTTCGCGGCCTCCTCGTCCTTGAGTAGCTTCATGGCGTCGCGCACGCGCACCTTACGTCGCTTGGTCCGGCCCTGCCCCATGTTTTTGAACAGTCCCTGGAGTTGGCTGGTCATCTCCTCCATGCCCGGCGGGGCCATGATTTCTACCCCGATCGGAGAGGAGCTAACTTGGATCTCGATCTCGCGCTCGTCGAGATCGCCGTTGCGCAGCTTCTCGCGGAACTTCTCGCGGGTTGTATTGGAGGAGCCAGCGCCGCGACTGTCGTCCTCGAAGTTAGCAGGCGGCGGTAGCAGGGCGTCGAGCACGCGCTCCTCAGCGGCGGCGATGGCCTGACCCTCCAGCTTGTCCATCTCCTGTTCACGCGCCATCTTGACTGCGATGTCGGTCAGGTCGCGGATGATGGATTCCACATCGCGTCCCACATAGCCCACCTCCGTGAACTTCGTGGCCTCCACCTTGATGAAAGGGGCGTTGGCCAGTCGCGCCAAGCGCCGGGCGATCTCGGTCTTTCCCACTCCGGTGGGGCCGATCATAAGGATATTCTTCGGTGTGATCTCAGAACGCATTGGCTCCTGGATCTGCGCGCGCCGCCAGCGGTTGCGTAGAGCCACGGCCACAGCCCGTTTGGCCTCGCCCTGACCGATGATGTGCTTATTTAGCTCTGCGACGATGCGTTGGGGGGTAATGTCCGACATGGGAAGGTGGGTCCTAACTGTTCGCGACCGCCGGGCGGCGCTGTTTGGCATTATCCGCACAAGTTGCGGGTAGATGGGGCCTTCTGCAAGGGCGACGGCCGGTCGCCGGTGCCCCAATCCGAGATACGCGCAGAGCCGATGTCTAGGGAAAGGTCGCTTAGAATCATGTGTCTCAGGCGCAAAACCAGTTCGTCAGTCCGCGGTCAGCTCCTCGATAACCAGGTTATGGTTGGTGTAGACGCAGATATCTGCGGCGATGTTGAGTGCGCGTTCGACGATCTCTCGTGCCGACAACTCCGTATTTTCCAGCAGAGCACGTGCAGCCGCCTGGGCGAAGGCCCCGCCCGAGCCGATGGCCATCAGACTCTGCTCCGGCTCTAGCACATCGCCGGTGCCGGAGATGATCAGCGAACTGGTATGGTCGGCGATACAGAGCATGGCCTCCAATCGGCGCAGCATCCGGTCGGTGCGCCAGTCCTTGGCCAGCTCCACCGCGGAACGTGTGAGATGACCTTGGTGCTTCTCCAGCTTGCCCTCGAAGCGCTCGAATAGGGTGAAGGCATCCGCTGTGGCCCCGGCAAAGCCCGCCAGCACCCGTTCTTTATATAGCCGTCGCACCTTGCGTGCGTTTCCCTTCATCACCGTCTGGCCGAGCGAGACTTGACCGTCACCGCCGATGACGACCGTGCTGCCGCATCTCACCGATAAGATGGTGGTACCGTGAAATGTTTCCATCGAGTGGATCCCCGTAAGCTTGATTTGAGGATTATTCTACGCGAGCGCTCGACGTCCCGCCGCTTGACAATCAGGGCGTACGGGAAACAGCCCACAGGTCCACCCGCTCAGCCCCGGCCTTCAGCAGCACCCTAGCGACCTCGGCAGCGGTGCTGCCAGTTGTAACTACGTCGTCCAGCATGGCCACATGCCGTGTCGTCAGCCTGTGCGGGGCTACGAAGGCGCCGCGCACATTGCGGCGCCGTTCGACCTTATCGAGTCCTTCCTGCGGCCTAAGCGAGCCTGTGCGAATACAGCAGTTGGCGTCCACTGGAACGCCAAGCTCCTGCGCTGCGGCCCGAGCGATCTCCGCGGCCTGGTTGTAGCCGCGTCCGCGCATGCGTTTGGGATGGAGCGGTACGGGAACAATGCACTCGGGCATCTCCGCACCGCGCATGAACAATGATCGAGCCAGGCATATACCCAGTAGCCGTGCCGTGTTGAGACGTCCACGAAACTTGGCGCCAGCTACAAGGGCCGGAATTGGGGCCTCGTAGAGGAAGGCGGCGTGACAGGCGCTATAAGGCGGTGGACGGCGCTGGCATTGCCCGCAGACGGTTCCCGGCGGGTGGTCAGCAGGAAGCGGAATGGCGCAGCGTGGGCAGTGATGCAAGTTGTGGGGGAGATCGTTCAGGCAGCCTACACAGAGATCCAGCCCGTACTGTCCAGGTGCGCCGCAGAGGATGCAGGTGGGCGGAAAGATGCGGGACAGGGCGCCCTGCACGAACTGGCTTAGCATGGTTGGAGAAATAGCTTGCGGCATGGATGATCTGGATTGCGGATTACGGAGTCGTTAAGCAATGGAGTGGTGATTTTCTCACGGATCGAATGGTCCGAAACGCTTGAGCTTCGCGTTGCAGTCGGCCGCTATTGCCCGCATATCTTAACTGTCGAATAGCGACCTGGAGACGCTTTGCCGTATGACCGCGCACACCCCGCTAGACGCAGCGCAACTCGAGGAGCGCATGGACGTCTACCTCGATCCAGCCCTTTCGTCGCGGCGCACGGCGGCGGGTCCGGCGCGGGAGCTCTCCGCGTATACGCGCCGGGAGCAGGATTTTGTACTCCACTGGGGCACGGTCATTGCCCGGGATAACGCTGAGCTGGCCTACCAGCTCACGGCATTCGCGGGCCAGGCAATGCAACTGATGGACCTGGAGTCGGTGGAGTCCTGGCTACTCTATGCCATGGATCTCTACGACAAGAAGGGACAGATGCCCGCTATCCGTTGCTTCCGGGACGTGACAGATTTTGCCGCGAACATGCAGGAAAAGCTGGCCGGTACTGCCTTGGATGACGTCTCGGGAGTACTGGAACGCTTCGTCTGCGGTCTGAACGGGCGGCCGCTGACCATCGCGCCTTCGGAGCACTGCTTCACCGATACCGAGTCAATCTTTCTACCCCACATAGTCGGCCGCCTGCCGGACAAGGAAGCGAATTTCCGACTCTACAAGGCCAACCCCGTACACCAGTGGGCCCAGAATTGGTACGGTACCTGGCGCGCCGACACCATGCTGGAGGCGATCACCTCGGGTCAGGTTTCTGTGAGCGATCTCGATTTGCTCCGTGCTCTAGAGACGGTTCGTCTGGACGCCTGCATCGCTCGAGACTTTCCTGGTTTGCGTCGAGACATGCTGGCTCTTGTGGCAGCGCTGGATACCCCCGACCCCAGCTGGCACGCCGTCACCGCGCGGCTGGTGGAGCCGTCCACCCGCGTATCGGATAGCTTGACCCTAATCCCACGGCTCGCCAGGCGCGATGTGCCCACCTGCTGTTATCGCGGTGAGCTGCGCCCAGAGGCGGTGCGAGACCGACT
>Ga0316198_10002281_pt1 | contig 11558 bp, 12 predicted proteins | sample OudBieAanoxic_MG_FD_204935 | JGI IMG/M metagenome (GOLD analysis project Ga0316198, IMG submission 204935) | Coastal sediment microbial communities from Oude Bieten Haven, Netherlands - site A anoxic | ecosystem: Environmental > Aquatic > Marine > Coastal > Sediment | place: Netherlands... | reverse complement strand
AAATAAATCCAAACCCTTTATCATCATTAAACCATTTAACTGTTCCTTTTAACATATATATTTCCTCCGTAAAATTTTAATACAGATAAGTTTTTCTTAAAAATCCATTTAACTTTAAACCCAATCAAGGGTTTCTTAACTAATGAAGCTCTTGTCTTACTCTCTGTTACTATTAAATAGTATCATAATCGTTATAGAAAGTAAAGATTTATTTTTTGTTTGGCAATGTAAACGCAATAATTATAAAAAGGATACCTATCCCTCCTGCAACAAATATCCCAGAAATGGCAGGAAATAAAGCGGGACTTCCCTTGACATTAGTTACAGCCAAAGTCATCTTTCCTCCTAGATCAAAAAATAAGACTGTATCTTTAATTTTTTCATATACAAGGGTTAGAAGTAATGCTCCAATCGTTCCTCCCAAAACAAACGAAAGTGCATCCTTTCTACCTTCTCCAAGGGCAACCAAACCTGTTCCTGGGCAAAATCCAGATATAGCCCAGCCCAGTCCCATTATACCTCCCCCTACTATAACTCCCATATATGATGATTTTATACTTAGATGTGATACATCTACAATTCCAAGTAACAGAAGGGTAAATAACAATAGATTACTGAGTCCAATGGCAAAAAGTATTGTCTTCATTAAATGAAAATCTTTTAACCTGAGCATATCTATAATTTTTTGTGGATTTGAAGCCCCAATTTTCTGGAGGATAAATCCAAATAGAAATCCCAATATAAGAGCTAGTATTATATTCATCTTCTACCTCCTTTATATAAAATTATGGCTGTGGGTATTGCGACAATAAATGTTCCCAAAGTAAATAGATAACCGCTGACTGATGTCTGCATCATACCACTCATCATATGCCCACTGGTACATCCACCAGCAAGTCTGGCACCGAACAATACTAGTATTCCTCCTAAAAAGGATGCCAAGTACCTTTTTTTAGATGATTTCCCAAACCTATCCTTCCAAACCTTAGGGAGGGACTGTTCATCTTTTTCGATTTTTTTAGTCGCTAATTTATTAGCGGTAAAACCACCTAGTATCATTGCAAATGCAAATATAAAACTATAATTTAGAGGATTAGCAATACTTTTAGCGTATTTCCCTCCGCTTTTATTTATATATGCGTTAAAGCTAGAATAGCCACTCTTGGCTCCTGCATCTTCAATCACTAGTTCTTCAACTGAATTCCACACCACACCATCAAATATTACAAACTGTGTAGAAACACCAATTGGTTTTACAAGAACTACAGCGATAATAAAAATAAGACCTAGAACTATACCACTTATAAACCAACTCCATTGTTGCTGTTTGATTAAATTTTTCATATTCTCCCCTCCATCTTAAACAATAGGGAATTCATTTCACTCCCCTTTAAATGATCTTTTTCTATTATTAGGTAAGAACACTCCTAACCTTTCATTATCTAATAACTTAATTCTTATAAACTTCATAATTTCCTTTTAAACTTTAATATTCTCTAATTTCGTTTCTAAGCGATTTTAGATTTTAATCATGGTTAGAAATTTATTACATCCTTAAAAACTATAGTACACAACTAAAAAAGGACAATACAGATTTAGTTTACCTACTTGCCCTTTTTAAGATGTTAAATTGTGAATATTACAAAATAATTCTTTTGTAACTTTCATTTGTAAAATCAATAAAATAAACCTTAAAAGGACGCTATAAATTTAGCGTTCTTTTATTTGGTACCTTTTTCTATTTTGTTTTCGATTTTCTCTGTGTTTTGTCCGCGATTATTTGATTTTTTGAATATTTTAATGCAGACTTAAATAAGAGCTAAAAATGCTTAATTAATATTTGAGTCATTTCTTTTAGAAGTTACCATTCATCATATAATTATTTACTTACGTTTTAATATAAAGTGATTTTTTAAATTTTTTTTTATAAACTTATCTTAACTTAAAAAAAGGAGGAGGACTATGAAGATAAAAAATCATTTGTTAGAAGGCAATGGAGTCGTTCAAAAAAATACTCCTAATAAAGGAGGAAAAATAGAACCTAAATACCTAATTTTTCATTATACAGCAGGAATGAGTGCAGAAAGTTCAATTAATTGGCTATGTAATAAAAAAGCTAAAGCATCGGCTCATCTTGTTGTAGGAAGAGATGGAAATATAACTCAGTTAGCTCCTTTTAATGTTAAAACTTGGCATGCTGGAAAGAGCCACTGGGGTGGACTGACAGGATTAAATAGTCACTCCATAGGCATAGAGTTAGATAACGCAGGAGAATTATTTAAAACAGGGGATAAATATAAAGCTTGGTTCAAAAAGGAGTACTTAGAAGGAGAAGTTATTAGAGCAAAACATAAATTTAAACAAGACTTTAGTTTTTGGCACGATTATACTGATATACAAATTGAGAGAGCTTTAGAGCTAGCAGAACTTCTCGTTGAAAAATATAATTTAAAAGATATCTTGGGTCATGAAGATATTGCACCTGGACGTAAAATTGATCCAGGGCCAGCTTTCCCTTTAGAGAATATTAGATCTGCTGTTCTAGGTAGAGCTGAAGAAGAGGATGAATTATATGAAGTAACTGTAAGCAGTTTAAATATTCGTAGAGGACCAGGAATTGAGTATGACACAGTTTCATCTCCTCTTTCTCGTGGAACAAAAGTTTCACTTCTTGAAATGAGAGATAGATGGAGTAAAGTAGATGTAGAAGCTGAAAATGATTTTGAGGGTTGGGTTTATAATAAATATATTAAAAGAACTTGACGTAGGTACACCAACCTTAAAAGGACACTATAATTAGAACTTACTCAAATAATCTTATTAAATGGGAGGAGAGTACGATGTTTGAATCTATTGGAACATTTGGAGAAGAGGGAACGTTATTACACTATCTTACATTATTGGATGTCTTAGCGTGTTTGTTTCCACTTATTATAGCAATTTTCGCCATATGGCATGATCATTTTAATATAAAAAAAAGTGGGTTCAAAAAGATTAGTCTCACTGGTTGGGGAATAGGGGGATGTTCTTTAATATTATTTGTAATTTCACTGATAATGACCTATAAGTCAACAGAGGAAAAAATAACAAAACACAAAACACTTATTGAAAAGAATGAAACTATAATAGAGAGTTTAGACATTGCACTAGGCCTAGTTGGAGAGCTTAATGAGGAAATCACAAAATCCAAAAAAGATATTAAGTCTTTGTTCAGCGCTGGAATAGAAGATGCTGAAAAGAGCATCAAAGACGGAATATTGGAACACGAGAAACATCTAACTCAGAGAGTTACCGACTCTACGGATATCCTTTCTTCATTGCTCCATCTAGGCCAGTTAAATACCAAATATAGAGATATCGGTTATTTTTTGTTCTACAGTGAAATAGAAGATGCTCAAAAGAACATCGCAATTAAGGTAGAGGAAAACAGGAAAAGTATAGCTCATCTGCGTAACACCCTTCCTGAACAGATAGAGACAGCTAAACTCTTAGTAAATTTCTCAAGTGGAAAAGATTCGCTATCAGACGATAATAAAAATAAAATTAATCAATTTATCAAAAATTTATCTTCTGACTCTAGTGTTCATTTTCAAGTTAATGGTTATGCATCGCATACTGGCAGTTTAAGAGATAATTTCAAATACGCTAAAAATAGAAGAGATTCAGTCTATGACTATTTGACAGGAACCCTTAATATAAGTACAGATAAAATTAAAACAGATAAGATTAACGATGTTGATACTTGGATTACTAATAACCAAAAGGTTGAGTTAATCGTCTTGCCAGACTCTGAAAGATAGGATTAAGAAAAAAAGATATTAAAAGAACTTAACTAAACACTATTAAAATTTTAAAGTAATAGTATATTACACTTAATCTTAAAAAAAATTACTAAAAGATTAATTAAAATCTATGATGATGAAATTCAAAAGTTCTATAATATTTTAATAAAAAATAATATCAATTTATAAAAGGAGGAGTATCATGGACGAAAAGACTATCTATAATTGCCATAATCATACTTTTACACATGAAAATATCCCGAATCGCTATTTCCCATTTTGGGGAGTACCAGTTATAAGGTTAACTCCACTTCGTTGGGTTATTAAAGGGGTAATGAAAGGTTTGATTCCTTGGACAAAAAATGATACATTACACCGGTATGCTGCCTTTATTAAAGCTACATATAGAAAAACACAAGAAGAAAATTTAATACACCTTATAAGTTATTATCCTAAAAATACAAAATTTATTATTTTACCAATGGATATGTCGAAGATGAATGCAGGAAAAGTTAAAGAGGATATAGATGAACAACATAATGAATTAGCGAGACTCGCAAGAAATCCTAAATATAGTGATATATTAATTCCTTTTGCACACATAGATCCTAGACGAGATGGTGCATTAAATAGACTAAAATTATTGGTTGAGAATCATAATTTTAAAGGTGTAAAAATATATCCAACATTAGGATATGGTCCAGATCATGAAATATTAATGCAAGAAATATATCCATATATGGTTAAAAAAAAGATTCCACTCATGGCTCATTGCTCTCCAGGTTCGGTAAATAAAAAAGGAATCAGTCGCGATAAAGCACATGCGTTTGCTGACCCATATAACTATAAAATCGTAATGGAAACATTTCCTGATTTAAAAGTTTGTTTAAGTCATTTTGGCGGGATTGGAGAATGGAGGAGGCATATAAATGAACCAAAAAATCCTAAAAACCCTACATGGTTAACAAAAATTAGAAAACTTATTAAGAGTGGAAAGTATCCAAATTTATATACAGATATATCATATACAATTTTTAATTTCCACGAAAATGTTCCATTATTAAAAATTCTACTAGAAGATAAAGAAATTTTAGAAAAAGTTTTATTTGGATCTGATTTTTACATGGTCGAGAACGAAAAATACTCAGAAAGACGTTTTTCTACTGATCTACGTTATGCATTAGGTGAAAAAAAATTCTGGAAAATTGCAAATGAAAATCCAAAGGCATATTTAAATAATTAATATTATTATAAAAGAAAATTAGACTATTATTTAATGAAACAATGTTTTTAATTTTCTATTTAATCAATAAAAAGAACGCCTTATGATATGTCATAAGCTCATAAATCTAGACGAGGAATAATTTATAGTAATTGAAGCTAGATAGAATGGAATCATCTTGGTTTTTTAGAGTGGAACCCTTAAAAAACAAAAGGTTTCTTTACAATTGTACAGTTCTATGAATAGATAGAAATTAGAACCACTAGCACAAGCCACGGGGACACAGATCCAGCGTCAGATGGATTAGTACGAAAGTAATTATTTAATAGCAAATAAAAATCAGGATGGGGTCATCCTGATTTTTTTAATTTTGTTTTTAGATAAATTAATTCTTGACTTAGAGTATACTCTAAGTGATATTCTACAATTAAAAGAGGTGGTGAAGAGTGTGATAAAAGTTTACGGAATAAAAGAAGTTAGTCAGAGAACAGGTTTAAGTGAATATACGTTGAGATACTATGAAAAATTAATTTACTTAAGGTTATTAAAAATTCTATTTCTAATAAAAGGGAATATACAGAAAAAAATTTAGAGCAAATTGAGTATATTAAAGCCCTAAAACTGATAGGGTTTAAACTTCAAGAAATAGAAAAATATTACAATTTAAAATTAGGAGATACGGATACTCTCTTAGAGAGAAAAGAAATTCTTAAATTTCAAAGAAAAAAGGTATCTGAGCAAATGGAAACTTTATTGAAAGTAAACAAATTAATTGGAGATAAAATAGATTGTATTGACATAATTTTGAGGGAAAGGAGATAAGATGAGAATTACACATATAGCGATTTGGACTAATAATCTTGAAAATTTGAAGAATTTTTATTTGAAATATTTTAATGGGAAAAGTAACCAAAAATATAAAAACATAAAGAAAGGATTTGAGTCATATTTTATTAGTTTTGACGATGGGGCAAAATTAGAACTTATGAATAGATTTGATATTTCAGAAGAAAAAAATGAAGTTAATAAAGAATATGTAGGGATTTGTCATTTCGCAATTTCTGTTGGTAGCAGAGGGATGGTAAAAGAATTAACAGAGGTATTAAAAAAAAATGGGTATTTAGTTATAGGAGAACCAAGAATAACAGGAGATGGATTTTATGAAAGCCTTGTCTTAGATCCAGATAAAAACAGAATTGAAATAACAGAATAAGATTATTAATAAAAAAGTAGAATAATGATTATTCTACTTTTTTATTCCGGATATATTCAGCCAAACAGCTCACCTATTTTTTTAAATGTTAAATTTGAGGTTTCATAAACTTTATTTGGAGTTTTATGCCCCAATAATCTGTAGATAATTAGAATTTTAAATTATTCTTTACATATTCTACCTATTTTTTTTATCAAAGAACACTTTTGTCCTCCTATGGCTATACAATTTATTTATTTTTAAACTTTATAATTAAAATTATTCATTTTCGGATAATAACTTTAAAAAAATTCGTTTCAACATTATTAATTATTTATTTACGTCTAATGGCTTTAATTACCCAAAAATATTACTTAACTTTATGGAATTTTCTGTATTCAATTTATCCTGAGAAGTTTCTTGTTCTTGAGTTTGTTCATTTTTAAAGTTATCAAAGATGTTACTTAGTTTTACCGATGACCCTTCGTCACTAGAAAAAGATAAAGAACCCATTACCAACATCATACCTAATATTATTTTTTTCATGTTTACGCCTCCTACAGCTATATAATTATTTTTTAAACCTTTTAAAATTATTCATTTTCGGATAATAACTTTAAAAAAATTCGTTTCAACATTATTAATTATTTATTTACGTCTAATGGCTTTAATTACCCAAAAATATTACTTAACTTTATGGAATTTTCTGTATTCAATTTATCCTGAGAAGTTTCTTGTTCTTGAGTTTGTTCATTTTTAAAGTTATCAAAAATGTTACTTAGCTTTACCGATGTCCCTTTGTCACTAGAAAAAGATAAAGAACCCATTACCAACATCATACCTAATATTATTTTTTTCATGTTTACGCCTCCTACAGCTATATAATTTGTTTTTAAACCTTTTAAAATTATTCATTTTCGGATAATAACTTTAAAAAAAATTTGATTTCAATATTATTCTTATTTACGTCTAATGGCTTTAGTTGCCAAAAATATTATTTAACATTACTCTTGTTTTTCTCTTTAGCTCCTCCTTATTGTAACTAGCCACAGTCCTCAATTTCAGATCATCAAAATCGTGTCTGTCTACATCTCTGTTTCTATCGCTAGAAAGTGATCTGTTATCATTGAAAACCAGATCATCAAAATAATCTACTCTGTCGTTATCACTATCGTTAGAAAGTAATCTGTTATCATCAAAAATCAAATCATCAAAATAATCTACTCTGCCGTTATCACTATCGTTAGAAAGGAATCTATTATCACCAAAAACATTACTTAGCATTACTTTTCTTTTTCTCTTTAGCTCCTCCTTATTGTAACCAGCTTCAGCTTTCAATTTCAGATCATCAAAATCGTGTCTATCTACACAGTTGTCTCTATAGTTAGAAAAAGATAAAAACCCCATTACCAACATCATGCCTAATATTACTTTTTTCATGTTTACGTCTCCTACAGCTATATAATTTATTTTTTTAAACTTTATAACTAAAATTATTCATTTTCGGATGATCACTTTAAAAAAATACGGTTCCGAACATTATTCTCAAATTAAATGGGGATAAATCCCCCCAGAAAATTTATTCTTTATCGAACAAATAAATTATATCCGATTTCGAATGTTATGTCAATGTTTTTTTATCATATTTTTTTTCAGCTCTATTCCACTGGTTTTGTAAGGTTACCTTTCATATCCATAAGTGTTATTTTTAATTCTTCCTTCTGCTCTTCAGAAAGTCCAGATGTGATTTTTTCTAAAAATTCAGTTGCTATTTCATTAAAGTCACTTGCATATTTTAATCCTTCTTCAGTAAGCCTTACATACAGGTGTCTCTTGTCTAGAGGACAGTTTGATTTCTCAACAAGTCCCTGCTCAGAGTATTTACATAAAATATCACAAAGTGTTGATTTAGATTTTCTCCATAGATAAGCTATATCCTTAAACTCCAGGTTATTATTGGCAAAAAGCACCATAAATAAACCCACATGTTTCCCTTCAATTGGTATCTCTCTTTTCTTTAATTCAACCTTTAGATAGTCAGCGTAGCTGTTACCTATATGAAATATTATTCCTATTATAGAAGTTGCTAAAATCATATTATTACCTCCGTTATCTATTTATAATATTATATACGATTCCGAATGATTTGTCAAATGTTTTAGCTTATAGGAAATACTAATCCCATGTCTTTAAAAAAAGCCTTATTGAAAATAAAAGGAACTCTATTATGAATTTAGAGTTATGCTTAAAGATAGAGTTATATACTAATTTATTTGGATATGATATTTACTAATCTCTTAAATGAAAATTTCAAAACCACCTTTTAGTTGCATAAATTAGTGTCCTTGATAAAGGTTAAAGATGACTTGCCCTTTCCTTAACTATATTGTTTTTTAAAGGTTAAAAATAAAATAAATTGTATATTTAAAAAGAGTTAAGTTAAAAAGGAGGGAGAGATGTCAACATACAATATATTAGAAGATGATATTTATGGTTTAATAAAGAAAATAGCTATCCCAGCATCTATAGGGGCATTATTTACAACACTTTATAATGTTGTAGATACTATTTTTGCAGGAAAAGTTGGAACTGCTGGAGAAGGTTTAGCAGGGGTATCGATAACTTTCCCACTTTTTTTATTGCTCTTATCTATCTCTATAGGGTTAGGAGCAGGGACAACTACTCTTGTAGGTAATGCAATAGGTGCTAAACAGAATAAAAATGCGAGAGAGATAACATACAATTCATTTATATTAGCAACAATAATGTCAATTTTAAGTGTTGCTATTTTATATCCAATGCTTCCAGGAATTTTAAGATTTTTAAAAGTTTCAGAGGAAGTTTTACCCTATTCTCTTAGTTATATCAGAATTATATATATAGGAATATTTACTTTTACTATCTCAGGTGTTGCTAATTCTGTTTTGTCAGCTCAAGGACAGACCAAACCTTATAGAAACATCCTCATTATAGGTTTCTTCTTAAATATAATACTAGATCCATTATTCTTAGGAAAAAACCCTCTATATTTTATAGAATTAGCATTAAAAAAAATATTTTCAACAGTAACTTTTGGAAGTATGAATACAGGAATATATTTTTCAGAAAGTCTGGATGTATTTCCAAATATGGGAACTGCTGGAATAGCTCTTGCTACAATCCTAATTCAATTATTTCAAACTATATATATACTTATAAAACTAACACAATCTCCATTATTTCATTGTCAAAGAGAAAAAGGAGAATTTAAATTTGACTATAACATTATAAAAGAACTTCTAAAACAAGGTCTACCTGCTATGCTTAATATGATAACTGTTACTACAGGTATATTTATATTAAATTATTTTGTTTCATATATAGGAGGGAGCAATGCCACAGCTGCTCTTGGAATAGGATATAGAGTAGAGCAAATTGTCATGTTACCCGCTTCAGGGATATATATCGCTATGATGGCTATTATTGCACAAAATAGAGGTGCCGAAAAATACGATAGAGTCTACGAAACTTTTAAAAAAGGATTTATATTGAGTGTAGGATTGCTAACACTTGGTTCTGTACTAGTTTTTGTAATAAAATTAAATTTAATATCGTTATTTACCGATAATAAAAATATTGTCAGGTTAACAGTAGAATATCTAAATATAGAAGTATTTACTATCCCTGCATATGCAGTTTTATCTAGTAGTATCAATACATTACAAGCTATTAAGTTACCAAAAATTCCAATGTATGCTACCCTCATCAGACAATTTTTTATGCCATTAACACTATATACTTTAGTAACTTTTGTTTTTCAATTACCCATAAGATTTATATGGGTTTGTGTATTTATTAATGCATGGAGTGTAAGCTTATTCTTGGTATTTTATGCAAGACGGCAAGTCAAAAATATAGTATAAGTTTAAACATTCGTAACCTTACTTGCATTATTATTTTTCAAATTCTTTTGCTCGCATGATATTCCTCCTAGATTTTTAGGATATTATATCACATTTAAATTGTTGCACCAGAACCTAAATATAACATAGATTAGGTGACTAATAAAAATCATTGGAAGTAATCAAAGTTAATATAATAGCAATTAAACTGCACGGAACTTACTGGGGTTATTAGGATTGGAAAGGTTCAAACTATTTAAATTGCCTCGGGCAGTCTGAAGGTCAGTAAAATGAGATAGAACGCAAACAAAAAAAAATGAAAAATATTAAATAAATGTACAAGAAATTATTTATTGATTTACTAACTTCTCATGTTTAATATCCTAAAAACAGCAAATAAAAAAGTGATAGAAATTTCTACCACTTTGAATACTCAAAATTTTACATAATTATACAGTTTCTATGTTTGAAGCACAAGGACCTTTATCACCTTGAGTGATTTCGAAAGTTACTTCCGCTCCCTCTTGCAAAGTTTTAAATCCTTCTTTATTGATTTGTGAAAAATGTGCGAAGTAATCGTTCCCGTCTTCTGCTGAAATAAATCCAAACCCTTTATCATCATTAAACCATTTAACTGTTCCTTTTAACATATATATTTCCTCCGTAAAATTTTAATACAGATAAGTTTTTCTTAAAATCCATTTAACTTTAAATCCATTCAAGGATTTCTTAACCAATGAAGCTCTTGTCTGACTCTCTGTTACTATTAAATAGTATCATAAATGTTACTGAGAGTAAAGTTTTATCTTAATAACTCAAAAAGGATACGCCAATTAAAAAGCTTTTAGAGGTACTTGAAGCTTTGTCTAGTGAAACATCCAGAAATGAAGTCATTAAAATCTTTTGGTGACATTAATTTTTCTAATTCTTTTAAATTCATAATTACCCCACCCTTAATCCTTTCTTTTTCATATTTCAAATAAATTTGTTAAATCCATTTTTTTAACTTTAGTACAGTCAGAGTTATTATTATAGATGAAATCATTATAAAAACAGATAATGGATAACCTAAGTTCCAATTCAATTCTGGCATAATTTTGAAATTCATCCCATAAATTCCAGCTATTAAAGTTGGAGGAGCTAAACATACTGTGACAACAGTAAAAGTTTTTATTATTTGATTTTGTTCCAGTTCAATTTTACTGGATATATTTTCTTTCAAATCATTTAATCGGTCAAAATTATACTTTATATGACCATTTATTACCGCTAGATCTTTATTTTCATAGATTAAAAATTTTTTATTTTCTTCATTTATTAGTGGACTTCTTCTAAGTTGAAGTATAATCCTCTGTAGTTCTATCGAGCATTCTTTAAGTTGGATGTTATCCAGCTTTATTTTAGTAAGGTTATCAAGTTCTTCCAAAGAAATATTTTTAAGATTAAGAATTTTCTTAAAATATTTTTTCACTTTTTTTGAT
>Ga0316198_10002280_pt1 | contig 11559 bp, 12 predicted proteins | sample OudBieAanoxic_MG_FD_204935 | JGI IMG/M metagenome (GOLD analysis project Ga0316198, IMG submission 204935) | Coastal sediment microbial communities from Oude Bieten Haven, Netherlands - site A anoxic | ecosystem: Environmental > Aquatic > Marine > Coastal > Sediment | place: Netherlands... | reverse complement strand
CCCTACCGGCGGACGACTGTCCCCCACTATGGGTCCTGCCGATCGGTCTTCCGAAAGGGCGCTTCTCCCCTGGTCCGGTTGTGTCGGCGGACGGACGATCACGGAACCGTCATAGGAGGATTGATGGCGCTGCCCACCACCGCTGATGAGGTTTGGTCGTACATCGAGAAGTGGCCATTCGCGGTCGTCGGATTCGTAACCCCCAGCGGCGAGCCCCGGGCTGCCGGCGTGATGTACAAGGTGAAGAATCGTGTGCTCAACGTGCTGACCGGTCCAGACACGTGGAAGGCCAAACACATCAAGGCGAACCCCAACGTCGTGGTCACGGTGACGGTCCAACGCCTGCCGATCAGGATTCGTCAAGCACCACCGGCCGTCATCACGTTCCCCGGTCACGCCACGATCGTCCCGATCGATGAGGTGGACTCGGACCTGCGCACCGAAATCATGCGAGGCGTCGACGACACGATGGGCGACAGGTGTGTGATCAGAATCAAACGGTCGGCCGATTCGTGACGTATGGCATCGGCGTGCCAATGATCAAGATGCGTCACCCCGATGAGTCACTCGCACGCGTGCCGGTTGGCTAGGGCTGCCAACGCAGCTCCATTCGCGAGGTGACGGTCCACCGGCCTCTGCGGGCGTACCCCGAGCGCGTTCGTGCCGCCTACTGGGCGAGTGCCTCCGCCACGGCCTGGCCGTATTCCGGGTCACAGGAGACGAGAGCAGCTTGTTCGGCGCCCTCCTCGAGGGTGTCGGCGGGCATGTCGGTGTAGCCGTGTCGGAAGTCGTCGGCAACTCCACGCGCGAACTCGGCGGGATCTTGCCCCATCGCGGCTTCGAAGGCGCTGCACCACCAGGCCTCCACGTCCGGCGGATTCACCTCACCCGGCGGCTCGGTGGTCGTGGTGGAAGTCGTCGATGTCGCCTCTGTGGTCGTCGCGGCCTCGGTGGACGTCGTCGCCGAGATCGTGGTGGTCGATGCCACCGCCGTCGCCGTCGTCTCAGTGGTCGCTGCAGCGGCGGTTGTCGCGGAGTTCGGTGAACCTTCATCCACACCCGTGCCGCTGCACGCGGCAGCCAGGATGGCCCCTGCAGCAATCCAACTGATCGTCCTGAACATCATCCGTCCCGGTTCACTTCTGTGCGTCAACGCTACGTCGGCAATTGCTCCTGAGAACGGCTCCAGCCCTTGGCGTGGAGTTGATGTTTCGGCTCGTCGAAGTCGCTCTCGTCGAGAAGCGTATCGAGATCGTCGATTTCGAGGAACTGTCCGAAGTTGCGGAACTGAGAGCCCGACGGAACGGTGAGGCTGCCGTCGGGGAAGACCATGACGTAGAGCTTGTCGAGCGTTTCGTGGCCAAGCCAGTTGATCCGGTAGTCATGCGGGGTCGCTTCCACCCGCCTGCGAAGCTCCTCGAAAGAAGTGTTGTCGACGACCATCTCGTCCCACGCCACGTCCGGGTCCATGGATCGAGGAAACGCCTGGAAGACGTTGTAGAAGAGCCGACCCGGGAGGCGCTTGGCCCGCTCGTCGAGCAGCTGGGCGATGTTCGGGACGTCGTCGATGTTGTAGCGAGTGACCGGCGTGGCGACCTTCACGTCGATGTCGCCATGGGATTCGAGGAGGTCGAGCGCTTCCATTACCGCCGCGTAGTGACCGGGCTTCTTCGTGCGGGCAGAGATCTCTTCGGTCGATCCGTCGAGCGGAAGGGAGATGAGATCGATGAAGGGGCCGGAGGCATCGAGAAACGCTTCGGTGACCAAGTCCCCGGTCGTCGACACCGCCACTTCGAGGGCCTCCTCGGCAGCAGCGCGGATGAGCAGCCCGATGTCCGAACGCTGGAGGGGGTCTCCGCCGGTGAAGACGATGCGCCGAGTTGTGCCGGAAGCGATCTTGGCGATGATGGCGAGTGCGGTCTCCGTATCGACCGCATCAATCCCCTGCGGGCCCCAGCAGTAGGCACACTCCTGGCTGCACTCCGAAGTGACGTGGAAATCGAAGGTCTCGACGTCGGCCATCGCAACCCCTTTCAGTGCCGGATCAACACCCCCAGTATCGCAAAACTGCGAACCCAGGGTTCTCCACCCTCTATGCGGCGCCGTCAGCCCGCGGAACGGCTGGCGCTGCGAACCCAGGGTTCTCCACCCTCTATGCGGCGCCGTCAGCCCGCGGAACGGCTGGCGGTGGCTAGCCCTAGCCCGGGTGCAGCAACCCATCGTCGTCAATCAGACCAGCGGAGGACCAGGCCCTCGAGCGCTGTGGCGACACCGACGACAAGTGCCTCATCCACCTTGTCCGGTGTGTCGGTCGGCGCATGGAAGAGCGACTCGAGCATCTCATCTACGTATTCGGTCGTGAAGGCGAGTGCCGGACGGCCCTGCATGGCGAAGATCGCATGGTCGCTCTGGTACCACTCCGGACCCTCCACCAGGTCCTCACGGCCTTCGAAAGCTTGGTCGATTCGGGACTGGACGTTCGGCGCCACGTTGTAGGTGGAATACGCGGTGCGACCTTCGCGGTAGCCGGCCCCGTCGATGTTGATGAACAGAGCGACGTCGTCGAGCGTGTTCTCGTTGTCGCTCAGCCATGCGACTTCGCCAGGTGCCGCGTAGTGATCCTCGCCGTTTACCACCAGCAACTCCAGGCCAACGTCGAGAGAGGGCCGACGCTCTGGCGAAAGCAACCCAGCAAGCAAGACCACCACAGCTATCCCCGCGGCATTGTCCACCGCCCCCGGTGTCCCGGGTTTCGTATCTACGTGCGCAGCGACGGTGAGCCGACCGGACCGAGGTCCCCGCGTCGCGACGATATTGTGCGCAGTGGAAAGCCACCTCTCAGATCGAATCTCGACCTGGGAGAGTTCACCATCGCTGGCGATGATGTGCGCTCGGGCGTCTGGTCTGATGTTCCCGGTCGAAATGGCGAAGTCACCGTCCTCGATGAGTGGAAACGGATCGAGCGCACCACACAGCGCTGGGTAGCGGCCCGTGATGGCGACGACGGCTGCAGGCGCTGCGGACTCCAACGTGCTGACCACTGCCGCATGCTCGTCGGATCCGTAGAACGGGTAGGCCTTCGGTGTGAGCGGCTCTGACGCGAGCTCACCGTCAAGGACAACGACAGCGCCGCCGAGGTCCTGTCGCTGCAAGTCCTGGCGGTTCCGGAGGACCCGCAGCGCTCCGACAGCTGAGACACCACACCCGTACGGGCTGGGCGTCACCTCGATCGACAACCCGCCGACCGTCAGAGAACCACCTTCGGTCCTCCAATCGACGCAGGCGAACTCCCGTTGCTCGACTGACCAGCCCATCCGGGAAAGCAAACCCGCGACGTACGATGTTGCCTGGGAATTGCCAGCGCTGCCGGGCCGGCGATCGGGAACGAGGGAGCAGAGATCCGTAACGATCTCGCTTGCCCAGCGGCCGGGGTCCTCGGGCCACGTCTCAACACTCACGTCGTTGAGCGTAGCGATCGGCCCCTGACCAGACGCCGGCAGCATCACCTCACCACATGGCCGCGTACCATGTCGATACTGCGCAAGACGCACACGGGAGGAACGATGTACTCGACCGACCTCACGTCTATCAGCCTCGACGCATTCGAGCAGACGATCCTCACCATCGATCTCATTCCCAGCAGGAAGATGCTCGCCGAGGGGATCAGCGACGTGGTGCCGGAACTCAAGGTCATGGGGATCAACACGCTCGAAGACCTACGGGGCTTGTTGCGAGACAAGGAGCACTATCCCGAACTGGCCGCCGGTCTGAGCGTCGACGAGCACTATCTCACCGTGCTGAACCGCGAAGTCAACTCGTACGTGTCCAAACCCGTATCCCTCGCTCAGCTCGACGTATTTACAGAGCCGGAACTCGAGCGCCTACACCTGGCCGGGATCCGATCGACCAAGGCACTCTACGAACGATGCACTCTGCGATCGGACCGCGAAGTGATGGTCATCGACCACGATCTGGACGGCGAGCGGCTCACCCGCTCTCTCGAGCTCTCGGATTTGGTCAGGATCAATGGGGTTGGCCCCGCGTTCGCGCACTTCCTCAGGGACCTCGGCGTCCGTAGCCCACGAGACTTCAACTCGATCGATCCGCTCGAGATTCTCGAGCGCTATCGACAATCGGTCGGCGAAGGGTCCACTGCGGGACCGGCACTGCGTCTCGAGGACATTGAGTATTGCCGGCGCTTCAGCTCTGGCCTCAGCAACGACATCGAGTGGTAGATCAAACCGCGTACCCAGGGTTCTCCACCCCGTATGCGGCGCCGTGAGCCCGCGGAATGGAGGCCATCGGCGGTCGAGGGAGGATCAGCCACAGGCTGTTGCCGAGGATGGGCACCGCTCAGCGAACGCTACCAGCGGAAAGGCATCACAACTCACTCACGTCAGGTGCGGCATCACCTCTTTGGCGAACAGCTCGAGGCCGCGACGATTGGTCCCGGCTTCCTGGAAGTACACGATGGCGTAGCCCAGCCCGGCCGCCTCCCACTCGTGAAGGCGTTCAACGATCTGGTCGGGTGTGCCGGCAATCCCGCCGCCGTCGACGTACGTCCTGGCGAACGCGTGGTCGACGTTGTCTTCTCCGACGATCGGAGCGAAGTGCGCTTTGAATGCTGCCGCCTGCTCGGCAACGTCGGCCTCCGTCTCGCCGATGAGGATATTGAAGTTCGTCGTGCGGACGATCTCGCCGAAGTCACGGCCGACGTCTTTGCAGTGGCCGGCGAGGATCTCGCTCTTCTGCGTGAACTCGTCGAACGTGTATCCGAAGTTGGTGTAATTCGCGTAACGAGCCGCGACGTTCAGGGTGAGTTTCTCGCCGCCGCCTGCGATCCACATGGGAATCATCGGATCCTGGACCGGCTTCGGCTGACACCGTGCACCCTTGAGGCTGTAGTAGGTCCCGTCGTAGTCAACGACGTCCTCCGTCCACATCCGACGCATGATCTCGACACCCTCTCTCAGCATGCCGATCCGGACCGAAGGTTTGGGGAACTCATAGCCGTAGCCGTCGTACTCGTGCTCGTACCAGCCGGCGCCGATGCCCATCTCGAGACGGCCGCCCGAGATCGCATCGATCGAAGCTGCCACCTTCGCCAAGTAGGACGGCGGACGATACGAATTGCAGGTGCACATCTGGCCGAGCCGAACTGTGTCGGTGGACGCCGCCAGCGCGGCCATCAGCGTCCATGCCTCGTAGACAGGTTCCTGATCGGGCTCCGGCACCGGGTGAAAATGGTCATAGACCCAGACCGATTCGAACCCGAGATCCTCAATCACCTTCGCAGTCGAAAGAATCATCGGCCATTGCTGATCGACCGGCACACCGACGAGATCGTGGCGCCAGCCCTGTGGGGTGAATGCTCCAAAACGCATGTGAAGAACATAGCGGCGCGACCTCGCGTGAACATCATCCGAAGCCGGGGCCTCTTGACGCCGGACACCGGCCGGTCCGAGGGCGACACACATCTGGCATCATGACCGGATCAGCAGCCGCTCGCAGAAGGACCGGCGCAGGAGCAACGGAGCCAAGGAATGAGGTTGCAGTCTTCCGGTCAGTTCGACGTAGCGTTGCCGGCCGCAGACGCAATTGGCCTGTTCACCCCCGAGGGGGAACGAGCGTGGGTTCCAGGGTGGGATCCCGCCTACCCAGACGGGCAGCCGAGCGAGGATCCCGGGACAGTGTTCGTGACGCTGTCTCTCGGTGTCGAGACGACATGGGTCGTGCTCGAGATCGATCGCCCTACCGCAACAGCGGCATACGCTCGAATCACGCCCGGACACCATGCCGGCGTCGTGCGTGTTGGGTGCACCGACGCTGCAACCGGACGCAGCACCGTGTTGGTGGTCTACGACATGACACTCCTCGACACCGATCCCGCGGAACTCGACGCCTATTCGGAAGACCGTTTCGAGCTCATGATGCAGGAATGGTCAGACGCCGTTGCGGCTCACCTCGACGGCCCTCCCGTTTGATTCAAAGGGATCGTGTACCTCCACGTCTTTGGGCCGAGGTAGACCTCCTCGCCGGGAGCGGACGGCGTGTCGAGCGCTAGGTCAGGACGTCGCGGTAGATGCGATCAACCCGCTCAGCGATTCGAAGCCAATCGAATCCCTCCACCACGGTACGCCGGGCATTCCGCCCGCGCTCGGTTCGGACCGGTGTGTCTCCCGCCGCCTCGACCATCACACGTGCGAGAGTACGACCATCGTCTGGTGCCACGAGCCAGCCGTTGGGCTGTTCGGGATCAGTGTTCACGAACGAGGGAGGGCCTCCGGTCGTGGTAGCGATCACCGGTATGCCGCAAGCCATTGCCTCCAAATAGACCTGGCCGAACGGTTCCTCAACAGAGGGAGCGACGAACACATCGGCACAGTTGAATCCGGTGACGAGTTCATCATGCCCGTGCCAACCGACAAAGAACACACCTTCGACGCCCAGCGCCGTGGCAACGGTGTGGGGGTGCTCGCCCTCCCACTCGCCCGGGTAGCCGCCCCAGATGACGAGCGGGGGCGCTTCGTCCCCGAGTTCGTTCCGAACCTCGGCGTAGGCACGGATGAGAAGCGGCACACGCTTGAAGTCGAGGAACCGTCCCACGTACAACAATGTGGGGCGCAGGTCGCCGGTGGTCGGATCGACGAAGAAGCGGTCGATGTCCTCGGCTGTGTACCGAATCGTTCCCGGACTCCCGCCCTCATTCCAGCCCTGCGGATCCTCGACCAGCCACCGTCGCCAGTGGTCGAGCCGCTGCTCCGCTGATAGACCGAGCGGCACGAAGGAGTTGGTGTCGACGCCGTTCGGCACAATCTCAATCCGAGTCGGATCGAGCCCGAGAAGGTCGATGGCAAGCGCCCGGTCTGTCGATGAAATCACGATTACACGGTCGGCGCGATGGGCAGACGCGACCAGGCGTTGATCCCATACCAGGGCGTCCGACCATCGCTCAGCTCCACTGCCGCGGATCTGCTCGAGCATCTTGAGTTCGGTGCCGTGAAGGTGCGCGATCGTCGGTCGACTATCGAGACGGGCGATCGCATCGTTCACGTGGGTCAAGTGGTGAGCGTGATACACATCCGGCGGTCCAACATCTTCGAGCAATCTCTGCCAGGCCGCGACCTGATGCCGATAGGCCTCCTCGCCAACGGAGGTGAACACGCGATCTGGGACTCCTGGTCGGTCTTCGAACGACGGGTGGATCGGAACAGGGGCTGTCATCGGGTCCCTGCCTTCATCGAACCAATCGAGGGCCTCGGTGAAATCCAGCGAGTCCACCTCGAGACCTTCGAAGAAGGTGCCTGCGTTCGACCTCACACCCGGCGGTCCGAGCGATCCACAGGCCACCGTCACATCGTTCCCGAGTGTTTGGAGCGCTCCTCCGAGATAGCGCACGACCTGAGCCGACCCACCGCGCGGGTAGAACGCCAGTGTCATGACAATGCGATGGCCGTCCGTCACCATCCCATTCTGGCCGATTGGAGAGCCACACGTTCGCCTGACCGCGTTCCTCGGCCCATCACGGCGCCAACGGGGGACGGGCACGGTAGATTCGATCCAGCCGTTCAAGAGCCACCGACACCCAGGAGTCGTTGCGATGCTTCGTCATGTCGCCTTGTTCCGTTTCAAGTCCGAGACCACCACTGATCAGATCGACGCTGCCGCGCTCGCACTGTCGACGCTGCCCCATCAGATCGACGTACTGCGGAAGTTTCGGTTCGGGCCGGATGCGGGGATCACGGAAGGGGCGTGGGACTTTGCAGTGGTCGCCGTACTCGACAACGCCGATGATTACGTCGCGTACCGCGACGATCCTGCGCACGTCGCGGTGCTTCGGGACTACCTCGGCCCGCTCATCTCTGAGGCCGCCCGCATCCAGTTCGAGAGCGAGGGCGACAGCATGCCGCGTGCCCAGGGTTCGTGACGCCCTATTTGGCGTCTCGGGCCCGCGGTATACGAAGGCGTCGCTCGCCGAATCCTCATTCCGCGGGCTGACAGCGCCGCATACGAGGTGGAGAACCCTGGGTTCGCAGCGCCATCCATTCCGCGGGCTGGTGGCGTCGTATGCGAGGTGGAGAACCCTGGGTTCGCAGCGTCTAGCTCGCCAACCAGGCCCGGTATCGGTCATCGATCCGCTCGACCCGCAGCTCCTCTTCGAAACACTCCGACAGTGATGCCCCGGTCAGGTTGGCTTCGATCCGACCGCTGGCGATGATCCGACCTTGGGACATGAGCGCGATGTGATCGAAGCCGGGCGGGATCTCTTCGACGTGGTGTGTGATCAGAACCACTGCCGGACTCCCGGGATCGGATGCGAGATCAGAGAGGGAGGCGACCAGCCGCTCGCGCGCTCCAACGTCGAGGCCGGTCATCGCCTCGTCAAGGAGGAGAACCTCCGGACGCGCCATCAGGCTTCGGGCGATGAACACGCGCTGCTTCTCGCCCGTCGAAAGGGTTCCGTAGCTGCGGTCCGCGAGGTGGTCGGCCCGGAATCGATCGAGGAGACGGTGAGCGAATTCCCAGTCGGCGTCGTCGTAGTCGTGCCAGCGCGTATCGACAAAGGAGGCGTGCTTTCCGGTGACGACGATGTCGATCGCGGGAAGCCGGTCGCGGATCATCGCGGCCGGCGCGGATCCGACATAGCCGACGCGTTCTCTCAGCGTCCGGACGTCGACCTTTCCGTGGGTCTCGCCGAGAAGCCGAACGATGCCGCGAGTCGGGCCGAGATAGGTGGACGCGACCTGGATCATCGTGGTCTTGCCGGCGCCGTTCGGTCCGAGCACCACCCACCGCTCGTGGCGGTGGACATGCCAGTCAACGTCGGCGAGCAGCAGCCGCCCGTCACGCACAACCGACACGCCCTCGACCGCGAGGACTTCAGAACGATCGACAGGTCGTGAGCCGGTCACAGGACGGCCAATCCTCCGGTTGGGGAATCGCGGCTCGCAGATAGTAGACCTCAGGCTGACGGCGCCCCGCGGCGCTCCTCGGAGTATCGTGAATCCGGCATCACACGTGCTCTTGGAATCGAAGGGGAGGTCTGAAAATGACCGACAAGAAGAGTTGGATGGATTCGCTCTCAGAAACCGTCGACAAGGCGACCAAGGCGGCGACCGACGCCTGGGAGAACACGGCCGATGCCCGGAAAGACGCGTGGGACAAAACCAAGGCCGCTGCCAACAGTGCCTCGGATGCCATCGACCAGGGTGTCGAGAAGGCACGGGACTCTTTCAAGAACGATGACGCCCAGCCCGAGGATCCGTCCGCGTCCGACGAATCCGGGGCGCCAGAGCAACCAGCGGCAGCGGAGGGTTCGGAGGACACAGACGCCTCCGAGGAAGCTGACACCACTGCCGGCTCAGATGAACCAGCAGACGCGGAAGACACGAGCGACGTCGAAGAGTCCTGACACATACGGTTCGATCGCGAACCAGATCAAGAGAACCGCGACAGGCCGCTGGCTGATCGTCTAGGCAGCCCTATCGCCCCAGCCCTTGGCAGACCCGAGTGACGGCCTGACGTCGAGGTTCTCATCCACAAGCACGACGGTGCAGAGGCCCTTCCGATCAGATTCCTCCCAGCCGTCCTCGGTCGGGAAGAACACCTCGATCCAGTACCGCGAGTCTTCATACGGCTCGCCGACGTATCCCGAGAACTGCTCTTCGCACCGAGCATTGACCCAATCGAACAGGGCGTCTTCACCGGGGTATGCGGAATCGAACGCCGTGATCTCCACTGTCCCATACAACTCGGAGCTGTGCAGCTCGCTGCAGTCGATGACCGGCACGCTGAAGACCTCCGCCGAATTGCCGGCTTCAAAACAATCACCGATGGCGAGTTCGTCGATCGGCTCGCTGCCGTCCAGCTGTGCCGCGATGAACCCGAACCCGAAGACCGCGATCGCGACCAGCGATATCACGGGCTTGATCCACGACTTCGTGGTTGTCTTGCCTGCCTTCGCTGCCTGTCGCTTTTCCCACTCCGTGGGGGGCGTCGACAACTCGTCCTGGTCCGTGTTGGTTGGGGGAGGCACCTGGAGTTGCCCTGCCGGAATGTCGGCCGGAGGCGGCTCTCCTTGTTCCTCGGCGAGAGCGCGAATGCGCTCGGAGAGTGATCCAGAGGGAGCGGGCGTGGCGCTCGTCTCTGGGGACTGGTAGGACTCCAGGGATGTAGTCGGCTCATCGTCGAGCGCCCAATCCGGAAGCGAGCTCATCCCGACGTTTGCTCGATCGGCATAGGGATCCTCGGGAGCGTCCGGCGCTTCATCCGGAACTTCATCTGGCGCATCCGATTCGGGGTTGGCTGCCTCCCGAGCCTCCATGAGCTGCTCGGCGATCTCGGCTGCCGACAGCTCCACGCCGTCCTCGCGCGGGGCCTCGCCGGATGTCGAGTCGAGGGTTTCGTCCTCGTAGGAATGCGAGCCGTAGGTGTCACCGCCAGACGTCTCGAGGTGATCGTCGGAGTAGAGCTCCCCATCTAGGACACGTTGCCGTGCCTCGCGCAGTAGCTCGTCACTCGACGACGATCGGTGTCGATCATCGGTCATGTACCTCTCCCAGTACCGCTACCGCTCTATCGGCACGTTCGCAGGCCTCCCAAACAGGAAATTGGTGTACCGGGCGATTCCTCCGGGATCGATACCGCCCATCCGCAGAACAGAGAACTGTCAGATTCTTCCTGGCACCACGCCTGGATGATTGGCCTACGGCGGGCGAGGTCCATTAGGCTCTTGGTTGGACCAGGGACACCCCTCGGTTCGGCAAGGAATCCCCCTTTTCGCAAGTGGAGGAAATAGACAATGAAGAGAACGAGATGGCTCATGCTGCTCGTCGTCTTCGCCATGGTCATTGCTGCCTGTAGCAGCGATGGCGATGACGAGACCACTACGACGGCCGCTGCGTCCGGTGACGACACCGAGACGACAACGACCGCCGCGTCCGGTGACGACACCGGAGAGACAACAACAACCGCCGCAGCGAGCGACGACATGGTCGACGTTTCGGGCACCGAGGTTTCGGTGTTTGCGGCGCCAACCGGTGATGAGGGTGCGTCGATCCAGGCGACCTTCGATGTGTACAACGAGGCCACGGGCGGCACCGTGACCTATGAGGGCTCAGATGACTTCGAGGCGCAACTGCGGATTCGCGTCGACGGCGGCAACCCGCCCGACATGGCGATCACACCGCAGCCCGGCTCGATTTGTGTCTTCGCCGATGCGGGCGAACTCGTTTCGCTCGAGGACATGGGTTTCGACATCGCGGCGCTCGAAGCTGCGCACGGTGCCTACTTCATGAACCTCGGCGTGTGTGCAGACGGCCAGCACTATTCGATCCCAACGAACGCAAACTCAAAGAGCCTCGTGTGGTACAACAAGCCCGTCTTCGACGCGGCCGGCTACACCGTCCCGGAAACCTGGGATGAGTTGGTGGCGTTGTCCGCGCAGATGGTTGCCGACGGACAGACACCGTGGTGCATCGGTCTCGGTAGCGACGCAGCCACCGGGTGGCCGGGCACGGACTGGATTGAAGACATCATGGTCCGGACAGCCGGTGCCGA
>Ga0316198_10002279_pt1 | contig 11560 bp, 8 predicted proteins | sample OudBieAanoxic_MG_FD_204935 | JGI IMG/M metagenome (GOLD analysis project Ga0316198, IMG submission 204935) | Coastal sediment microbial communities from Oude Bieten Haven, Netherlands - site A anoxic | ecosystem: Environmental > Aquatic > Marine > Coastal > Sediment | place: Netherlands... | reverse complement strand
GTTGGGAAGTGTTCGCATCGGAAACGATGTCGAGATTGGTGCCAATACCACCATCGACCGGGGCGCACTGGATGACACCGTGCTGGAAGAAGGGGTCAGGCTCGATAATCAGATACAGGTTGCGCACAATGTTTACATCGGTGCACACACGGCCATCGCCGGTTGTGTCGGTATCTCCGGCAGTGCCAGGATCGGCAGGCACTGTATGATCGGCGGGGGTGCGGGCATTGTCGGGCACCTCGAGATTGCCGATCACGTGATAGTTACCGGTATGACCATGGTGACGCGCTCTATTACCGAGCCGGGCGTATATTCCTCTGGCGTACCCGCACAGGATAATGACAGCTGGAACCGGAATTACGCACGCTTTCGCAAACTCGACAAGCTGGCGCGCAGGGTTCAGGCGCTGGAGCGCGAGCTTGGTGCGCTCCGGTCACAGGATAGCGGCTGAACCGGACACGCTGTTACAGTTACAGCAAATCGCAGTTAACAAGAGACTTGCAGGCCTGAACGATGGACATCAACGATATTTTGCAACATCTGCCGCACCGTTATCCCTTCCTGCTGATTGACCGGGTCACCGAGTTCAGGGCAGGGGAATCGCTGGTCGGTTACAAGAACGTTACCTACAACGAACCCTTTTTCCAGGGACACTTTCCCGATCGACCGGTGATGCCGGGGGTGCTGTTGCTGGAGGCCATGGCGCAGGCGACCGGCCTGCTGGCGTTCAAGACCGTCGAGCGCGGCGCCCGGCGGGAAAGCCTGTACTTCCTGGTCGGGATCGACAAGGCACGTTTCAAGCAACCGGTGGAACCGGGAGACCAGGTCATACTGCGCGCCGACCTGCTGCGCTCAAAACGTGGCATCTGGGTGTTCGACTGCAAGGCCAGTGTGGACGGCAACATGGTTGCGTCGGCTGAGATCATGTGCACCGAACGGGATATCGACACTTGATCGACCAGCGGGCGGTGATTGATCCGGGGGCGGAGCTTGCCGATGGTGTAAGCATAGGCCCCTATGCCGTTATCGGTGCCGATGTGGAAATCGGAGCGGGCACCTGGATTGGGCCGCATACGGTCATCAACGGCCCGACCCGCATCGGCAGGGACAACCGGATCTTCCAGTTTGGCTCGATAGGTGAGGCCCCGCAGGACAAGAAATACGCGGGCGAGCCGACCCGGCTGGAGATCGGTGATCGCAATACCATCCGCGAGTTCGTGACTATCAATCGCGGCACGATCCAGGATGCGGGCGTTACCCGGCTGGGTGACGATAACTGGATCATGGCCTACGTGCATATTGCGCATGATTGCCGCATCGGCAACCAGACCATCTTTGCAAACAATGCCTCGCTGGCGGGACACGTCAGGATCGATGATTTCGTGCTGCTTGGCGGGTTCACCCTGGTGCACCAGTTCTGCGCCATCGGTGCCCATGCACTGACGGCCTTTGGCAGTGGCATCAGCAAGGATGTACCGCCATACGTGACGGTTGGCGGCAGCCCGGCGCGGGCGCACGGCCTGAACATGGAAGGCCTGCGGCGTCGCGGTTTCTCGGTAGACAGCCGCAAGGTGCTCAAGGATGCCTACAGGATACTCTACCGGGAGAACCTCCCCCTGCAGGATGCGGTGTTGCAGCTGAAGCAGCAGGCCGAGGCCCACAGGGAGCTGGAATTGCTGGTGTCCTTCCTGGAGCAGCAGACGCGCGGTATTGTCAGGTAGCGAGTGCACGGGTGCCGGTGAACGCTGCATGAACAACAATCAGCACCCGCTGCATATCGGTATCATTGCCGGCGAGGCCTCCGGCGACAATATCGCGGCCGGTCTGATCCATGCCATCAGGGAGCGGGTTCCGGATGCCGTGTTCGAGGGTGTGGCCGGACCGCGCATGCTCGAGGCGGGCTGTTTCAGTCTGTATCCGATGGAGCGCCTGTCGGTCATGGGCCTGGCGGAAATCATTCGCCACCTGCCCGGTCTGCTGGCCATGCGCCGCGGCCTGCGGAGCCATTTTCTGGATTCACCACCGGATATCTTTATCGGGGTCGATGCACCGGATTTTAACCTGACGCTGGAACGGCATCTGAAGCGCGCCGGCATCAGGACACTGCACTATGTCAGCCCCTCGGTGTGGGCGTGGCGCCAGTACCGCGTGCGCAAGATCGCGGCGAGTGTCGATTGCATGCTGACGCTGTTTCCCTTTGAGGAGCGCTTCTACCACGAGCAGCATGTGCCTGCGCGTTGTGTCGGACATCCGATGGCCGACCTGATTGCCGAGGATGTAGATCCCGTGCAGGCGCGGCAGCACCTGGATATCATGCATCGGGGACCGCTGGTTGCGCTGTTGCCCGGTAGCCGGGTCAGCGAAGTGAAACGGATGGCGGTGCCGTTCCTGCAAGCCGCGGCCTGGTGTTACGAACGCCGCATCGACATGCATTTTGTGGTACCGCTGGCGAACGCGGCCTGCCGGGCGGTTTTTGAGGATGCGTTGTCGCACGCCGGCAGCCGCCTGCCGGTCACGCTGCTGGATGGCCAGGGGCTGGAGGCCATGGCAGCCGCGGATGCCGTGTTGCTGGCCTCTGGAACTGCCACACTGGAATGCATGCTGCTGAAGCGCCCCATGGCGGTTGCCTATCGCCTGGCACCACTGACCTACCAGCTTGCCAGACTGCTGGTGAAAACTGATAGTTATTCGCTGCCAAACCTGCTGGCCGGCAAGCCGCTGGTGAAGGAGTTTATCCAGCATGAAGTCACGCCAGAGAAACTCGGCCGCGAACTGCTGACACTGGTCGAGAACCCGGCGCGGGCTGCGGAACTGGCAAATGTGTTTGCCGGGATTCATGCTGAGCTGCGTCGCAATGCCAGTCAGCGAGCGGCCGATACGGTACTGGAGATGATAGGCCGGAGCGGGCAACAGTGATGCAGGAAGTACCCGGACTGGAGATCCCGGGGGGGCGTGTTGCCGGTGTCGACGAGGCCGGCAGGGGGCCGCTGGCCGGGCCGGTGATCGCGGGCGCCGTGATTCTGGATCCGGATAACCCGGTGACCGGCTTGCGTGATTCCAAGCGTCTGACGGCGGCGCGTCGCGAAGTCCTGTATGCCGAGATCCGTGACAAGGCACTGGCCTGGGCGACAGGTCGGGCCGAGGTCGAGGAAATTGACCGGATCAACATCCTGCAGGCAAGCCTGCTGGCCATGCAGCGTGCTGTTGCGGCCTTGCAGCCGGCTGCCGAACATGTGCTGGTTGATGGTAACCGCTGTCCCGGGTTGCCCTGTCCGGCGCAGGCAATAGTCAAGGGTGACAGCCGGGTCGCGGTCATCAGTGCGGCCTCCATCATGGCCAAGGTGACGCGTGACCGGGAGATGGTCGAACTTGATGCGCAGTATCCCGGTTATGGCCTGGCGCAGCACAAGGGTTATCCCAGCAAGGTACACATGGAAGCACTGCAGCGGCTGGGTGTGCTGCCGGTGCACCGGCGCTCGTATGCGCCGGTCAGAAGAATTCTTGAAGCAGGCTGTACGGGAAATTCGGACTAGGCGCAGGCAGTGGCCGAATGCGGGTGTTGTTCAAACCAGGTGACCTTGTTGCGGCCAGCCTGTTTGCTCTGGTAGAGCGCATCATCGGCCTTTTCCAGCACTTCCCCCGGGTCTGCGACATTGTCCGGGAAGCTGGCAATGCCGATACTGGCCGAGGCATTGAAGCGTTTGCCCTTGACGCTAAACGTGGTGTTGTGGATTGCCTTGCGGATGTGTTCTGCCGGGACAATCGCATCCCGGGTGCTGGTATTTGCCATCAAAATAACGAACTCGTCACCCCCGTAACGGGCCACCACGTCCGACGCTTTCACACAGTGTCTGACCGAGCGGGCGACCGCCTTGATCAGGCGACTGCCGACCGTATGGCCGTAGCGGTCGTTGATGGTCTTCAGTCCATCAACGTCGATCATGACGAGCGTGAACGGCGATGCATAGCGCCGGGCGCGTGCAATTTCCTTTTTCAGAACCAGGTTGAAGGCGCGCATGTTGAGCAGGCTGGTCAGGTCATCAGTCTGTGACAGCATCGTGATTTTCTTTTTTGCCCGCAGGATGTCGGCTGCCAGCATGGACGTGACATAGGCAACCAGCAGGAAGGGTGAGAACCTGGCCATCATCATGGTGAAGGTTTCCGGGGCAAACAGGGCAGTGGCATACGCCTGGTAGCCCATGAACAGATAGCAACAGGCAATCAGGGCAACCTCCAGGAAGGTCATTATCTTTCCGAGTGTAATAGCGCAGGCGATGATCACCAGCAGGTACAGGTTCAGCAGCGGACTTTCGACCAGGCCCGTGTGCCATAACACGACCGAGATGAAGGAGATCATTGCCCAGGTTTCCACCGCCAGCTTCCAGCGGGTTTCCCTGGGTAGCAGGTTCAGGTAACGGATTACGATGATGAATGTGGAATAGCTGATCATGGCCACGACCAGCGCGTCGCTGTTGGTGATTTCCCGGGTGGGAATGAAGAAATACAGCAGTACGAGAATTACCAGTAACAGTTGCAGTTCGGCGATACTGCGTGCAAATCCCTTGAGTTCTTCTGCTTCTAGTACTGATGCAAGGCGCTGATTAAGGTGTTGTTCCATGTAGCGTTCCAGGCTGAAAGTAATTCGCCTTGTTCTGGTGCTATCGGCTGGCAGGCTCTATTATTTAGAGTCAAACGTCCTGGGTGGCGGCGTCTGCATTGCTGGCCTGGCAGAATGCAGGGATGCCCGATGTATTCTTTGGTGGGTGGCGATGAAAATACTTAAAAATCAAGTTGATGATGTAAATATCTAGAGGAATTGTAGATCGATCTCCGGGCTTGTATCCTGTGCCCGAAAACCGGAAACTTTTTGCCATGCAACCCGCCTTTGTCCACCTGCACCTGCACACCGAGTACTCGCTGCTAAACGGCACAATTCGTATCAAGCCGCTGGTACAGAGTGTTGCCGCCGCTGGCATGCCGGCCGTCGCCGTCACCGACCAGTGCAATCTGTTTTCCATGGTGAAATTCTACCGTGCAGCCATGGCCGCGGGCGTCAAGCCGCTGATTGGTGTTGACCTGTGGGTAGCTGACCAGGCAGAGAATCGCCAGCCTGGCCGGCTGGTGCTGCTGAGCAAGACGCATGCAGGGTATCTCAACCTTACCCGACTGGTGTCGCGTACCTATACCGAGGGACAGCACCGGGGCCTGCCAGTGCTGGAGCGCAGCTGGCTGGACGGGCATGCGGACGGCCTGATTGCCCTGTCCGGTGGCCGGGCGGGTGACATTGGCCAGGCGCTGGTCGCGAACAAAACCGACCATGCTGTACGCTTGCTGGACGAATGGCGACGCTTGTTCCCGGACAGTTTCTACCTCGAACTGCAGCGTACCGGGCGCCCGGGCGAGGAAGACTATCTGCACCGCGCGGTCAGGCTGGCGGGTGATCACAATGTCCCGGTGGTTGCCACCAATGACGTGCATTTCCTGAAGGCATCCGATTTCGGTGCACATGAAGCCCGCGTCTGTATCAACGAGGGCCGTACGCTGGACGATCCGCGCCGCTCCAGGGAATTTACCGACCAGCAGTACCTGCGCACACCTGCCGAGATGCAGGCCCTGTTCGAGGATATTCCCGAGGCGCTGGAGAACACCGTCGAGATCGCCCGGCGTTGCAACCTCGAACTGGAACTCGGCAAGAATTACCTGCCGGATTTTCCAATCCCGGACGGGTCAAGCATTTCCTCCTACTTCAAGCTACAGGCGCAGGAAGGCCTGGAACGCAGGCTGGAACTGTTGCTTGATCCCTCGGCAGAGGACTATGCCGCACAGCGTGAAGCTTACCTGCAGCGGTTGCAGACCGAGATCGATGTCATCCTGGAGATGGGTTTCCCGGGTTATTTCCTGATCGTTGCCGACTTCATCCAGTGGGCCAAGGCGCACGGCATCCCGGTCGGTCCCGGTCGTGGTTCCGGTGCCGGCTCGCTGGTGGCCTATGCCCTGACCATCACAGACCTCGATCCGCTTCGCTACGACCTGCTGTTTGAGCGTTTTCTCAACCCGGAGCGTGTATCCATGCCGGATTTCGACGTGGATTTCTGCATGGAAGGGCGTGACCGGGTCATCGAATATGTCGCGGAACGCTACGGGCGTGACAAGGTGTCCCAGATTATTACCTATGGCTCGATGGCGGCCAAGGCGGTGGTGCGCGATGTTGGCCGGGTGCTGGGACACCCGTATGGTTTCGTCGACCGCATCGCGAAACTGATCCCGTTTGAAATCGGTATCACGCTGGAAAAGGCTCTCGACCAGGAACCTGCACTCAGCGAACTGTACGACAATGACGAGGAGGTGCGTGCGGTCATCGACCTGGCGCGCTCGCTGGAGGGCCTGGCGCGCAATGCAGGCAAGCATGCCGGTGGCGTGGTTATCGCGCCGTCCCGACTGACAGACTTTACCCCGCTGTATTGTGAGCAGGGTGGCGAGGCGCTGGTCAGCCAGTTTGACAAGGATGATGTCGAGGCGGTCGGGTTGGTGAAGTTCGACTTCCTCGGCCTGCGCACCCTGACCATCATCGACTGGGCACTACAGACTATCAACGCCACGCGTGCAGCTGCCGGCAAGTCACCGGTGGATATCAACAGCATACCGCTGACTGATGCAGGCACCTTCGAACTGCTGAAGGCAGCGGCAACGACGGCCGTGTTCCAGCTGGAATCGACCGGCATGAAAGACCTGATCCGGCGTCTGCAGCCGGACAGCTTCGAGGACATCGTCGCGCTGGTTGCGCTGTTCAGGCCGGGCCCGCTGCAGTCCGGCATGGTGGATGATTTTATTGCGCGCAAGCACGGTGCCGAAATCAAGTATCCGCACCCGGATCTCGAGCCCATCCTGAAGCCGACCTACGGCATTATCCTGTATCAGGAACAGGTGATGCAGATTGCCCAGGTGCTGGCCGGCTACACACTGGGTGGCGCCGATATGCTGCGCCGCGCCATGGGCAAGAAAAAGCCGGAGGAAATGGCCAAGCAGCGCTCGATTTTCCTCGATGGTGCACGCTCACGCGCTGTCGATGAGAAGGTGGCAAGCGGCATCTTTGACCTGATGGAGAAATTTGCCGGCTACGGCTTCAATAAAAGCCACTCGGCCGCGTATGCGCTGGTTTCCTACCAGACGGCCTGGCTGAAGGCGCATTTCCCGGCCGCGTTCATGGCCGCGGTATTGTCGGCAGACATGGACAACACCGACAAGATTGTACAGCTGATTTCCGAGTGCCGCGACATGCGGCTCAAGGTCGTGCCGCCGGACGTGAATCTGTCGCAGCATCACTTTACGGTGCAGGGGGACGCCACTGTCGTCTACGGTCTTGGTGCGATCAAGGGCGTGGGCCAGGCGGCGATCGAGGGTATGCTTGCCGAGCGCGAGGCCGGCGGGGCGTTTGCCGACCTGTTCGATCTGTGCCAGCGAGTGGACCTGCGCAAGGTGAACCGACGGGTCCTGGATGCACTGGTCCGCGCTGGTGCGCTCGATTCCCTGGGTGAAAGCCGGGCAACCCAGCATGCGAACCTGGCGCAGGCGCTGAAGCTGGCCGAGCAGCGTTCCCGTGATCTTGATACCGGCCAGAATGACCTGTTCGGTGCGACGGATGCTGACAGCCCGCCGCCCGCCAGCACTCAGGTTCTGCCGGAGTGGGAGGAGGAGCAGCGCCTGCAGGGGGAGATGGATACGCTCGGCCTGTACCTCACCGGTCACCCGATCACCCGCTACGCCACGGAGCTGGCCAATATCACCAGTGGCAAGCTGGCCGAACTGGCGGCGATGTGCAGTGGCCTGCCTGCGCCGTCCGGGAAGCGCGGCCGTCCGGGGGACGCGGAGCGCAGCGTGACCATAGCCGGGCTGGTCATGAATATGCGGGTGCTCAAGACCCAGCGCGGTGGCAAGCTTGCTTTCCTTACCCTGGATGATCGCAGTGCCCGCGTCGATGTGCGCGTTTTTCCGGATGTTTTTGACAGATACCAGCTCCTGCTCGCCAAGAACAAGGTGCTGGTCATTCAGGGTGGTCTCGGCATGGACGATTTCACCGGTACGCACCAGGTGACGGCGCAGTGTGTCTATGACATTAACCAGGCTCGGGAACTGTTTGCACGCCGCCTGGTGGTCGGTGTCGAGGCGCAGCTGGCAGGGAACGGGTTCGTCGGTACGCTGGCCGATATCCTGCAGCCGTTCCGCGAGGGGCACTGCCGGGTCTGCATCGATTATCTGGGTAATGAGGCCGAGGCCCGGATCGCACTGGGCGAGGACTGGACGGTCCATCCAACCGATGAACTGCTGCACCGGCTGCGTGACCTGGCGGGCAGGGATCGCGTTGTCGTCGAATATGCCTGACCGGCCGCTACTTGTCTAAGCGCAGCGGAAACGGTACCTTGTCAGCGGAATAGACAGCCCCCCGGATTACCCATGAATCTCAATTTTCTCGAATTTGAACAACCGATTGCCGAACTGGAGGCAAAGATCGATGAGCTGCGCTATGTCACCGACGACGCCAACGTCAACATCAATGACGAAGTAGCGAAGCTCAGGGAAAAGAGCCGTGCCCTGACGGAATCAATTTTTTCAAACCTGACGTCGTGGCAGGTATCCCAGCTGGCGCGTCATCCCCAGCGGCCCTACACGATCGATTACATTGACCGGATGTTCACCGACTTCGAGGAACTGCACGGTGACCGGCACTTTGCCGATGACCACGCCATCGTGGGTGGCGTCGCGCGGCTGAACGGTTTACCGGTGATGGTGATCGGCCAGCAGAAGGGGCGTGATACCCGGGAAAAACTGCATCGCAATTTCGGCATGCCGCGACCGGAAGGCTACCGCAAGGCACTGCGCCTGATGCAGATGGCCGAGAACTTCAAGCTGCCGGTACTGACGTTTATCGACACCCCGGGGGCCTACCCGGGTATCGGCGCCGAGGAGCGTGGCCAGAGCGAGGCGATCGCCAGGAACCTGTTTGTCATGGCACGGTTGCGCACCCCCGTGATCTGCACCGTGATTGGCGAAGGCGGCTCCGGTGGGGCGCTTGCAATTGGCGTTGGCGACCAGACGCTGATGCTGCAATACAGTACCTACTCGGTGATCTCGCCGGAGGGCTGTGCATCCATCCTCTGGAAGAGTGCCGAAAAGGCCTCGGATGCCGCCGAGGCACTGGGCATTACGTCCGGGCGATTGCATGAGCTCGGGCTGATTGACAAGGTGATCGAGGAGCCATTGGGCGGTGCACACCGCAACGTGGACGCTATGGCGGAAAGCCTCAAGTCTGCCCTGGTCGACATACTGGGAACGCTGCAGCAAAGTTCCCTGGACGAGTTGGTCGAGGCACGCTACCAGCGCCTGATGGCCTACGGGGAACTCACCGGGCGCTAGCCCGGATTTCGCGCCGGGTGCCGCAGGACCCTGCTGGTCGGCAGCGCCGACACCCGCGGCTCCTGTCATGACGTTTTCCCCCGAGCAACTGCTGCAGCAACTGCGCCAATACCCGCAGCCACCTGCTTACTGGGTCGCCTATAGTGGTGGCCTCGATTCCCATGTGCTGTTGCACGCGCTCGCCAGCCTGCGCGGCCGGCTGGATGCCGGTATCGGCGCCGTGCACGTGAATCACGGGCTGCAGGCGGATGCGCCGCACTGGGAGGCCCATTGCCGGCGCGTGTGCGAGGGTCTGGGCATCCGCCATGAATCACTGCAGGTTGCTGCGGCCGCGGCGCCGGGGGAGAGCCCGGAAGCCGCTGCCCGTGCGGCACGCTACGCGGCACTGGCCGACTGGCTGCCGGCGCGGCATTGCCTGCTCACTGCCCAGCATCAGAATGATCAGGCAGAGACCCTGTTGCTGCAGTTGCTGCGCGGCAGCGGTGTGCGCGGGCTGGCGGCCATGCCGGCCATGACGGTGCTGGGAGCCGGTCTGCATCAGCGGCCCCTGCTGGGAGTTACCCGCGCGCAGCTGCGCCACTATGCAGAGTCACACCGGCTGGACTGGATCGACGACCCGAGCAACACGGATACTGCCTTCGACCGCAACTACCTGCGCCAGCAGGTTATGCCGCTGCTGCAGGCACGCTGGCCGGCGGTCGCAGCGAGCCTGTCCCGCAGTGCGCTGCACTGTGCCGAGGCGGCGGACCTGGTGGGACAACTGGGCGAGCAGGATTGCCATAACGTGGCCGGTCAGCACCACGGTGCGTTGTCACTGGCCGGGATATGCGCACTGCCACGTGCGCGCCAGCGCAATGTGCTGCGCCACTGGATCCGGCAGGCAACCGGAACCGTGCCATCCACGGCGGTACTGGCGCGGATCGTGAATGACGTGCTTGCCAGCCGGCGCGACTCCGGGCCCTGCGTGCGCTGGGGTGGCCATGAAGTCCGGCGTTACCGCGATGAACTCTACCTGCTGGGCCAGACGCTTGTCCCGGAGCGCAGGCCACAGCTGGAGTGGAACATGGCGGCTCCGCTGCCACTGCCTGCCGCGGGCGGGACCCTGCGGGTGACGCCCGCGACCGGTCGCGGCATTCGTGCCACGGCCGTGGGGGCTGCCGGGGTGCGCGTTGCCTGGCGACAGGGCGGGGAACGTTGCAGGCCGGCCGGCCGTGGTCACCGGCATGCACTGAAAAAGCTGTTCCAGGAGCAGGGGATTCCTCCCTGGGAACGGGACCGTATCCCGCTGATCTACATTGATGATACCCTGGCCGCAGTGGCCGGGCTGTGGGTTTGTGACCCGTTCCAGGCCGGCCCGGCGGAGCCTGGCCTGCTGGTCGACTGGGAGCGTGACGGCGATAGCGCCTGAGGCCGCAGTATTTCCCTGCAGGCCGCATGCGGCAATTGAGGTGGCCGCTCCAATCTGGTAACGTCTACGCCCGTCCTGCGACAATTGTGTCGCACCCTAATTCCAGTGTGTTTGATGACCCGATTTATCTTTATCACCGGCGGTGTTGTGTCCTCTCTGGGCAAAGGCATCGCGTCGGCTTCACTCGGTACCTTGCTTGAAACGCGCGGCCTCAAGGTGACGCTCCTCAAGCTTGATCCCTACATCAACGTCGATCCCGGCACCATGAGCCCGTTCCAGCATGGCGAGGTGTTCGTGACCAATGACGGTGCGGAGACCGACCTCGACCTGGGCCACTACGAGCGCTTCGTGCGCACCACCATGACCCGGGACAACAACTTTACCACCGGGCAGATCTACGAGAACGTGATCCGCAAGGAGCGGCGTGGCGATTATCTGGGGGCCACCGTGCAGGTCATCCCTCACATCACGGACGAGATCAAGGAGAGTATCCGCAAGGGCGCCGATGATGCCGACATTGCCATGGTCGAGATTGGCGGCACGGTTGGTGATATCGAGTCGCTGCCGTTCATGGAGGCGATCCGCCAGATGGGCGTGGAACTGGGACACGAACGCGCCCTGTTCATGCACCTCACGCTGGTGCCGTACATTGCCGCGTCCGGGGAGATCAAGACCAAGCCAACGCAGCATTCCGTGAAGGAACTGCGCTCGATCGGTATCCAGCCGGACATCCTGCTGTGC
>Ga0316198_10002278_pt1 | contig 11563 bp, 13 predicted proteins | sample OudBieAanoxic_MG_FD_204935 | JGI IMG/M metagenome (GOLD analysis project Ga0316198, IMG submission 204935) | Coastal sediment microbial communities from Oude Bieten Haven, Netherlands - site A anoxic | ecosystem: Environmental > Aquatic > Marine > Coastal > Sediment | place: Netherlands... | reverse complement strand
GACGATGCCTTGATTGACCAGTTGATAGAAGAACGCAATGCCTCACGCAAGGCCAAAAACTTCGCCCGTGCGGACGAAATCAGGGATCAGTTACAGTCAATGGGCATCAGTCTTGAAGACGTTGCCGATGGCACCCGCTGGCGCCGCAGTGGTAGCCAGGACTAAATCAGACCGGACAGGATGACGATAATGCATGACCCGCAAAAAGCGCAAAACGACATCATCAGTGACTTCAGCCTGTTTGATAACTGGCTGGACCGCTATCAGTACCTGATTGATCTCGGAAAGACACTTGAACCACTGGATGAGACAGAGAAAACAGATGACATCCTGTTACATGGCTGCCAGTCAAGGGTCTGGTTGATCATTGAAGGAAATGCCGACGAACTCAGGATACGCGCCAACAGTGACGCGGCCATCGTTTCCGGGCTTATCGCCCTGTTAATACGGGTGTATTCGGGTGCATCTGCTGAACAAATTGTCAATACACAGGCTGAATTCATCACTGCCATCGGCTTGCAGCAGCACTTATCGGCGACCCGGGCCAATGGCCTGCACGCCATGCTGGAAGCTATCTACTCAGCGGCAAGGTCTTACCAGAAAGAAAATTAAAGATGACGGAGCTAGACCGGTGATACCCTGCCCTGGCTTGCCTTTTTCAAGACAGGCCAAGGCTGGAAAACTTGTGCAATATATCGACTTTTACTAAGCGGAGTCACCCATTTGCTTCTGACGAATTTCCCAACGCTCCTGTGCATCAAGGCTCAGTGTGGCAATAGGACGCGCTTCCAGACGATTGAGGCCGATTTCCTCACCGGTTTCCTCGCAGTATCCATACTCACCATCGTCAATGCGCGCCAGCGTCTTATTGATCTTGTTGATCAATTTTCGATAGCGGTCACGCGTGCGTAACTCAAGACTGTTTTCAGTTTCCCGGGTGGCTCGCTCTGCTTCGTCACCCACATCCCGAACCTCCGACTGCAGGTTACTGATCGTTTCACGGGACTCCTCGATCAAATCGTCTCTCCAGGTCGTCAATTTTTGCCTGAAGTATTCAATCTGCATGGGATTCATGTACTCTTCGTCGCGGGAAGGCTTGTACCCTTTGGGCAATTTTACTGTTTTAGCAGTCATATAGGTCTTATAACTCCTTGAAAATCTGAGCGAATATACTGTAATCTACTGATTATTATATATTTTTGCGATAATCAAGCCCTCATAGACTTGATCAAGGTGCAGTGTTATATCTCAACTTGAAAGAGACAGCAAGTGTTTTTTACCAACAACCGGAATTTGCCCAGACTTCATTAATCATGCAAAAGATACTTCTCGCCATCATTCGCGCTTACCAACTCGTTCTGAGTCCGTTTCTGGGTCAGCATTGCCGGTTTACACCGAGTTGTTCCCAATATACGCAGGAGGCGATCAGAAAGTACGGTGCTGCACGTGGTAGCTGGCTGGGTTTTAAGCGGATCATACGTTGTCAGCCTTTTTGTAAAGGCGGGCATGATCCCGTGCCGTAATTGATGACGGCTTACGAACAATGGTTAGTTCAAACGCCCCCTTTGGCGGGGGCCTGCTTTAACGGAAGCGACGGTAGAGCTTGCTTAGTCCTGCAATACATACGGCAACAACGGCCAACATCAACAGATGTTCACCAGTGAAAATATGCGGCAACGCACCACCTGATTCGGTGATATGTGCTAATGCCGTAGCCGAAAACAGGAGTGACATTACACTCATAATCGTAAGAAACATTCTAGCTCGCATGTTCTATAATCCTGCCTGGTTTTTCCCTGACTAACGTACTTTAACTTTGATGAGTTCGTCCCCGTCCTCGTCGGTCAAGTGTACCGCACATGCGATACATGGATCAAAGCTATGTATGGTTCTCAGGACTTCTATCGGTTGATTTACATCATGTAACTGGTGATTATCTTCCAGGGCGGCCTCATAGGCACCGGGTTGACCATTACTGTCGCGCGGACCGGCGTTCCAGGTACTGGGCACGACCGCCTGGTAGTTTTTAATGGTTTTGTCCTCAATGACGATCCAGTGCGCGAGTCCGCCACGTGGTGCCTCCATGAAACCGACGCCCTGCGCCTTTTTAGGCCATGAAGAAGGCTCCCAGAGTGTCTCGTTGAAGGTCCGGGTATCACCAGCCTTTACATTGACGATCAGATCGTCGAACCAGCCCTGCATGGCATCCGCAAATATCTTGGTCTCCAGCGTGCGCGCTGCCGTGCGTCCCAGTGTTGAAAACAGGGCCTCCACAGGAATATCCAGGGTACTCAATGTCATATTCACCAGTTCTTTGGTCTGCTCATGGCCGGTGGCATATAGCATCAATACCCGTGCCAATGGCCCGACTTCCATCGCATTGCCTTTCCAGCGCGGCGACTTCATCCACGAGTACGACTGCTCGACATCAAGGTGCTCATAGGGCGGCTTTGGACCGGTGTAATTGAGATTTGTTTCTCCCTCGTAGGGGTGCAGGCCGGCATCCTTGCCGTCTTTATAGTCGTACCAGGAATGCGAAATGTATTCCTGGATCTCATCAGCCGCGTTCATATCGACGTCATGGATGGTGCTGAGATCACGGTTCAGAATGGCACCGGCTGGTATCATGAAACCTGAAGGGTCATCCATACCATTTGACGGGAAGTCGCCATAGGTCAGGAAATTACCCAGGCCTTCACCACGATTACCCCAGTCCTTATAAAAACCGGCAATGGCAAGCGTATCGGGCACATAGACCTGCTCAACAAAGACTTTCATCTGATTGATGATGTCCTGAACCTGTGAAAGCTTCTGCGCATTGATCGCAGAATCGGAGTTCAGGTCTATTGCACAAGGCACACCACCCACCACGAAATTCGGGTGGGGATTCTTACCACCAAATATCGTATGTAGCCGTGCTACGTCCCTTTGCCAGGAAAGCGCTTCAAGATAGTGCGACACGGCCATCAGGTTGGCTTCAGGAGGAAGCTTGTAGGCCGGGTGACCCCAATAGGCCTTGGCGAAAATTCCCAGCTGACCCGCTTCTACAAAGCCTTTCAGCTTTTTCTGCATGTCAGAAAAATAGCCGGGTGATGATTTTGGATAACTACTCAGGGACTGCGCCAGTTCCGAGGTCGCCTTGGGGTCGGCACCGAGGGCCGAAACAACATCGACCCAGTCCAGCGCGTGCAGATGATAAAAGTGCATCACATGGTCATGAATATACTGGGCACCGGCCATCAGGTTACGTATCAAATCCGCATTTTTCGGCACCGGGTAACTGAGTGCGTTTTCTACCGAGCGAATGGAAGCAAGACCATGGACCAGTGTGCAAACACCGCAAATACGTTGAGCAAATGCCCAGGCGTCACGAGGGTCACGATCTTTCAGAATCACCTCAATGCCACGCACCATGGTTCCGGATGAGTAGGCACTGACGATTCTATCGCCTTCCATTTGCGCCTCGATCCGCAAATGCCCTTCGATTCGGGTAATCGGATCAACTACAATTCGCTCGCTCATGTTATTTTCTCTCTACTTATGCGTTTAGATAGTCAGACAGGCATTGATGCTGCCATTCACACTCTGTATGTGACGAGTGCTGGTCCGTTTCATCATCGATCAGCATACTGGTCCAGGCCATTCTCGCGCTCATGGCAGCCTGCCATGCCGGGCCACCTGCCCTTGAATGTGAGGGTGGCGTGACCATTGCAACGGCAGCACGGGCAACAAAATAACCCGCCTGATCCGACCAGTGACCCTCTGCGCCACAGCGTGCGTGGCTGTCAAAGGTTACGGCATGTGCCAGTTTTAAGGCTGCTGCCAGTTCTTCCCCCGTGGCATCCTCGTCCGTCGCTGTTTTAAGCACACGTGTAAGACGTTTGTCCGTAGACAAAGGAAGAACATGCTCAAGAAATAGTGCTGCGACCTGTCTTTGCTGCAAGTCATCCAGGGCTTCCAGTTCCCGTTTGAAATCCGCTTCGGTATTTATGTCTTTCATTTCATCCTGCTCCTGCTGTTCAATCTTCAGCCAGATGCTCTGCTATGGTTTCGGTAAGACTTAACAGGGGAATATCCATGTTGTGTTCCTCAAGCCCATCCTCGAGGTGAATCCGGCAGTTTGAGCATGCACTGATGATGGCATCCGGCCTGACCGCTTCAAGCTGGGCCTTCTTACGGTCGAAAACCTTCAAACGGATTTCATCAGCACGCTCATTCGCACTGACACCGCCACCGGCGCCACAGCACCAGTTCATTTTTCCAGCGTCCGGCATTTCGACGAAATCATCTGCGATCATATCGATCAACCTGCGTGGTTCATCAATGACACCGCCACGCCGGGAAATCTGGCAAGGATCGTGATAGGTCAGTTTCTGCGATTCCTTACTGGCAATTTTCAGACGACCCTGTTGACTTAATTCATCCATGACTTCGAGGATATGTCGGACTTTGAAGTTAAATGCTTTACCCACCAGGTTCGGGCCATCCCAACGAATGGCCATATACGCGTGACCACACTCCGGGCTGATAACGGTTTTAACCCTGAGTTTGTCGGCAACATCCACAACCCGCTGCACCAGTTCGGCTGCGATATCTGAAACACCAATCTGGATGCCGCTGTTGGTCGCCTCAAACGCTTCGGAGGAGATCGTCCAGGTAGCACCAGCCTTATCAAATATCTTCGCAACAGCCTCGATGAACTCGGGAAAATTCATGATCTCCATCGATGACAGTAACAACATATATTCCACATCTTCGACATCAACCGGTATTTTGAGCCCGGTATCGGCTTCAACGTGTTTGATCTGCGCCCGCAATGCCGGCCATTTCACGCCCATCGGACTACCGATAGTGACTGAACGGTTGGTTGCACCAATCAGCCCTTCAGGAGCCTGCCCCGCTGCGGCCAGACCCTCGCGGGTTTTGCGAATCATCAGTGCGATGTCGTTGCCAACCGGGCACACCATCGAACAGCGCCCACACAAGGTACAACTGTCATAGACCAGTTCCTGCCACTCCTCGAGGAATTTATCATCAACCTTTTTGGTCAGACCCAACATCTTTCCCATACGTCCCATCAGGGTGAACTCTGATTTCCAGATGCGGCGCAATGGCTCGGTCTTATTGATTGGTGTACGTTTCGGGTCACCTGTTTCGGTGTAAAACAAACAGGCCTCTGCACATAAGCCGCAATGCACACAACTGCTGAAAAACGCTGCAACCGTTGAATCAACCTGGCGTTTAAGGGCATTGATACCTTTTTCGATGGATGCGCTCATGATGCAACCCCCCTGTAACCGGAGATCGCACCGTTATACCAACGTGCGATGAATAGCGTGAAGGCATGCATCAGCTTGGTAAATGGAAAAACGATCAGCAGCAGTTCAACACTCAGTATATGGATCGCCAGCAAACTCGGTCCAGTGAAGCCAATTCGGTGGAAAGCAATGTAACCGGTCACGACCGGTAAAAAGGTCACAAACCAGGTTAACAGATCTTCGAAATCGGTCAGGTAACGCATCACCTTATTGGTCAACCTGTTCACCAGCGTTGCCAGCAGGGCGATGATTGTGACCACGGCAAAAGCATCAACAACGGGGGTTGGCAGTGAAGGCCAGCCAAAGCCGATGATGTCCTTGAGAAAAAGAATATGTGGAGCGGAAAAAAAACACACGACAAACAGGCCAATATGAAAAATATACCCGGAAACGATGGTGACACTGGAACGTTTGAAGGTGGTCCGGTCCGGCACTGTTCGTGTGACCATGGTTCGAAGACCACTGGACATCTCCGCACCCTTGGCTTCGGCAAGATTCGCCTTTCTGCCCAGCAGCAATATTTCAAGGATTCTGATCACTACGCCAGCAACAAAAATGATGGTTGCAATCTGTAAGCCGGGACCTCGCGCCCAACTCAGAAGCTCAATTTCGGTCATAGTCTCTTCCTCATATTGTCTGTCTCAAAATGCATCACTACCGGTTTTTACTTTCTCAGGTCGTCGATAGTGGTCTTGATGTGTATCTTGTTACTGGTGTTTTTCTTGCCACGATTCAGTGCGCCAATTGCCGCACCGGCAGCCGCGGCGCCCGCTGCAGCATATACGGCAGTTTTTGAAATATCGTCAGTGGGCATGGACAGCGCCTTGTAAAAACCGCCACCATCCCAAAAGTCAGGCTCCGAACAGCCAAGACATGGATGACCGGACTCGATCGGGAAGCTGGTGCCGTTGTTCCACTTGGTGGTTGCACAGGCGTTGTAGGTGGTCGGACCCCGGCAACCCAACTTGAACAGGCACCAGCCCTTCTTTGCGCCTTCGTCATCAAAGGTCTCGGCAAACTGGCCCTTGTCATAGAAGGGCCGGCGGTAACAACGGTCATGAATACTCTGACCATAAAACGCCTTCGGGCGGCCAATGTGATCCAACTCAGGAATGGAGCCGAATGTCAGGTAATGAGCCAGCACACCGGTGATAACAACGGGGATAGGCGGACAACCCGGTACATTGATAATGGGTTTGTCCTTGATGATGTCCTTGACGGATACCGCACCTGTCGGGTTCGGGTTGGCATGTGGAATGCCCCCGTAAGTGGCGCAGGTGCCGACTGCGATTATGGCGGCAGCACCCTTCGCACTCTCGATAAGCATATCCAGGTTGCTGATACCGGCAATGGTTGAGTAACCCGGGTTATCCAGTGGGATTGAGCCGTCTACAACCAACAGGTAGTTCCCGAAGTTCTCCTCCATCGCAGCCTCACGGGCAGCTTCGGCAGCTGCGCCGGAAGCAGCCTGAAGGGTATGGTGGTAGTCCAGGGAGATCGACTCAAAAATAAGACTTTCAAGGGTGGGTGAATGCGCACGTGTCAGAGATTCTGTACAGCCGGTACATTCCTGGAAAGACAACCAGATCACAGAAGGCCTTCGCGCGTTCTCCAGCGCATTGGCAATAACCGGTATCATGGCTGGCGGCAGCGCCATCATGGATGCCGTTGTCGCACAAAACTTCATAAAGCTCCGACGGGAAACCTTCTGGCTACGCAATATTTCACCCAGGGTTTCAGGTTTCGAGTCCCCATTTTTCAGTTTTACATCTTTCAGGGATAAATCCTTCTTCATGTGTCCGTCTCCGTAAGTATTTACGTGTCTTGCGTCCCCAGTGTCTGTGTGAGCTCAGTTAAGGCGTTCGACATATCTTCCTGCTGTGATTTCAGAATGTCCGGTAACTCTGTGATTTCGATGAAACGGCTGACAACCGCTTCATCTTCGTTGTAATGCGTAACCAGCCACACGCCGGCATAACGGGTTTCATAAATCTCACTCGGACCGAGTGCGTTCAGTCGCGCATGTACCTCGCCTTGTCCAAGCGTATTGAGTATGGTTTCCTCTTCCCCGGGCGCCAGCGGTATGCTGCGAAGATCGATGATGCTGGTCTGTCCGTTTTCCAGAAGGGCTTCCAGTGCGTGGCGGACTTCAAACAATATCGGCCGCACGTTCCAGGTCAGTTCATTTCCGGTGTGAATATTGAATGGTGAAGTGCTCATTTATTGACTTTGTCCCCGCTCTTTCAAACCGGCACGGCAGGATAGTCAAACGGTTCGTAAACGCTTTTAGCGGCATTCCTTTCTGCCCTGCCCCATTGCTCAAGCAAGACGACCGCCTGTTCAACTGCAATGGAAAGTGATTTCGCAACCACGGGGGTCGGTGACATACCCCACTCGATACTTTGCGGCTGAATACCGATGAGTGCGCGGTTGAGGGGTAACGATTCGGTGAGACGGGCAATATCAAACAGGTCAAGCAGACCCACTTCGTGCGGACTGCGTCTGGCTCCACCCAGGAAAGCATCCATCTTTTCACCCGCCATGGTTTTTACCGTTCCGGGTGGTGCTTTCAATTCAGCTGCATCAAAAACGATCAACTGGTCGCAGTCTTCGATGTAAGCGGCCAGTGTGAAACTTAAGGTACCACCATCGATATACGTGAGGTCAGGCAGTTCCGGATAAGATGACTGGAGCAGATTGAGTGCATGGACACCCACCCCCTCGTCGCTCAGAAGGGTATTGCCGATGCCGAGTATAAGCGTATTGGTCGGTTTCACACCTGTAGCTCTATTTTCCCTGACTTAATCTTAGGGTAGCCGGAACCGTGACAAATTGACGCAGATCAACTTATGTTAAAAATAACTAATATATGCTTTGGTCATTATTCATGCTGGTGACATCGGTGTGCAGCTTGATTCAATAGCAGCTTGATTCAGGTCATAGGCCGTCACGAACACATGCATTAGGCTGGCCTTGTCGATTAATTGTTAACTGGAAAATACAATGTGCCTTGGAATTCCCATGCAAATTCGCGAGATCAACGGTTTTGCTTCCACATGCGAAGCCAAGGGTGTGTTTCGTGATGTCAGCCTGTTCATGTTGCAGGATGAGGCACTCAAGGTTGATGATTTTGTCGTCGTTCACGTGGGTTATGCAATTCAGAAAATAACCCCGGCCGAAGCACAAAGTGCATGGGAGTTATATGACCAGATGCTCGCAGCGGATTAACAGGCTGATGACCAGAGCCATCCATTTTTTAAACACAAGCTTGATATTTGGAGTTAACGATGTGTGATACCTGCGGATGCAACATTACCCCGGGAAACGAACACCTGATTTCACAAGGTGGCAAACTGGAAAAAACCGACAGTGGTCGCGAAGCGATTACCGTATTACATGGCCTGTTGCATGAAAACGATCACGCGGCCCTGCATAACCGCGAGCATTTTAATGCCCATAAAGTGGTTGCGATCAACCTGATGTCGTCACCGGGCGCCGGAAAAACAGCCCTGCTTGAAGCAACGATCAAGGCACTGGGCGACGAGTTTCGTATCGCGGTTATAGAGGGCGACCTTGAAACCGAGAACGATGCCGAACGTATTCGCAGCCATGGTGTGCCTGCGGTGCAGATCACCACCGGGAGTGCCTGCCACCTCGATGCTCACATGGTGCATGATGCCGTTCACCAACTCGAGCTTTCAAAGCTGGATATTGTCTTCGTCGAAAATGTCGGCAACCTGGTGTGCCCGGCGAGTTTTGACCTGGGACAACATAAAAACATCGTGTTGTTGTCCATCCCCGAAGGTGATGACAAGCCGGCAAAATACCCGGTCATGTTCCGCACCGCGGATATGGTCATGCTCAGTAAGGCCGACCTGTTACCGGTTCTGGATGACTTTAACCCTGCGCGTGCTGAAACCTATCTGCGCAACCTGGCCAGCGCGGCGCCTTTGATCAGGACATCTGCAAAATCGGGGGATGGACTGGAGCTTTGGCTGCAATGGCTGCGTGAGTCAGTTGCCCAGGTCCGACTTGATATGGAATCTGCCCCGGCAGCGCACGATCACGAGCACGATCAGGAACACAAACACCATCATCACCACCATCATGGTTCCGATCCGCAGCATTCATCCGGACATTCCTGACCAACGCGTCCATGACTTCAACTGCCAACCAGTGGCTGGATCGTATTCGTTCGCTGCCCATTGAGCGCAAAATAAAAATCATGAATGTCTGTGGCGGCCATGAACGGTCGATCACCATGGCCGGTCTGCGCGCTGCCCTGCCGGCGTCCATCGAGTTAATTCCCGGTCCCGGTTGTCCGGTTTGCATCTGTCCCGAAGAAGATGTGTTCGAGGCCATCCAACTGGCCTTGCAGGAAGATATCATCCTGGTCGCCTTTGGAGATATGTTGCGGGTACCGGTCAATGTCAAAAAGGGCGAGGTTCGGACGCTCGTCGAGGCGAAGGCACTGGGTGCTGATATCCGTCCCATTGCTTCACCTGGCGAGGCAGTCAACATTGCAAAAGATAACCCTGATGTGGAGGTCGTGTTTTTTGCCGCCGGTTTTGAAACAACCACCGCACCGGTCGCAGCGATGCTGGTCGAAGGTGCGCCGGACAACCTGTTCGTATTGTTGTCAGGCCGCCTGACCTGGCCCGCCGTTGCGATGCTGCTCGATTCCGGCGAAGCCGGTTTTGATGCTTTGATCGCACCCGGTCATGTCGCTACCGTGATGGGGCCTGAGGAATGGCAGTTCGTCGTGGACCAGCACAACATGCCGGCAGCCATAGCGGGGTTTTCAAGCGAGAGCCTGTTGGCCGCCATGTACTCGGTATTGCGTCAGAAAATTGATGACCGTTACTTCCTGGACAACTGCTACCCGGAACTGGTGCGCGAAGGTGGCAACCCGACCGCCAAACGACAATTGCAATCAGCATTTGATGTGAAGGATGCAAACTGGCGTGGTGTCGGCAATATCGCCAATTCCGGTTATGTCCTGGCCGACCGGTATAAACATCACGATGCACGTCTGCACTTCCCTGCATATGCCGTGGATGCACGTAAACGCGCCGGGGAAATGCCACCGGGTTGCGATTGTGCAAGCGTGGTATTGGGCAAGATATATCCCAACCAGTGCCGTCTTTATGGCAAGGCCTGTGTCCCGCGTAACCCGATAGGGCCGTGCATGGTATCGGATGAAGGAGCTTGCCGGATCTGGTGGGCCAATGGTTTACGGGAATCAAACGATACAAACCTGGCACGGAAAAGCAACTGACTTGCCGCGTCATGCCCGACCAGAAATGACGACACCCGTGTCAAAAACCGCCAGAAAAGTGATCTTAAGCGGTATCGTTCAGGGTGTTGGCTTCAGACCCTACATTTACCGGCATGCGCTAAGCCACAAGCTGCATGGCTGGGTACTGAACGCTTCCGGCCGTGTTGAAGTTCACGTGCAGGGCGAAAGGCAAAACCTCGATGCGTTTATCAATACATTAATCGACTGTGCACCTGGGCTGTCCCGCCCCGTCCTTGAGTCAATTTGTGAAACAACCTGTCTGGACACCAGTGAATTTGTCATATCACCCAGCCAGCTTGATAAGGATGCAGACATTCACCTCCCGGCCGATCTTTTCACCTGTGAGGATTGCCTGCAGGAATTGAATGACCCCGGCAACCGGCGCTTTCGCTATCCGTTTATTAACTGTACCCAGTGCGGACCACGCTATACATTAATCGAGTCCTTACCCTACGACCGCCCCAATACAAGCATGTCCGGCTTTCCCCTTTGTGAGGCCTGCCTTGCTGAATACACCGACCCGCTTGACCGGCGTTATCACGCGGAGCCGGTTGCCTGTGCGATATGCGGGCCCGTGCTCACCTATAGCGAAGCCGGAAAGGCTTCAGAAACTGGGAATGAACCCGCATTGAGGGCTGCATTGACAGCCCTGGCAGCCGGAAAAGTACTGGCAATCAAGGGCATCGGAGGCTATCACCTGGTTTGTGATGCCTGTAACGATAATGCGGTCAGACAATTGCGCCGGACCAAACCACGGCCACACAAGCCGCTGGCTGTCATGTTTCCAGCCAATCCGGGTGACTGCATGGCCATTCTCAGTCAGTACCTGTTACCAGATGATGTGGAGACAGAACTGCTTGAATCCGCGGCGCGACCCATCGTATTGGTACAAAAAAAACCTGGTAGCGGCCTGTCGGCAGCCATCGCACCCGGCCTGAATGAAATC
>Ga0316198_10002277_pt1 | contig 11564 bp, 5 predicted proteins | sample OudBieAanoxic_MG_FD_204935 | JGI IMG/M metagenome (GOLD analysis project Ga0316198, IMG submission 204935) | Coastal sediment microbial communities from Oude Bieten Haven, Netherlands - site A anoxic | ecosystem: Environmental > Aquatic > Marine > Coastal > Sediment | place: Netherlands... | reverse complement strand
CATTGATCGCTTCGAAAAGAAACGCGAGGAGCAAGCCGAAAAGCTCAGCTCAGGCCTTAAGATTAACAGGGCTTCGGATGATCCCGCAGGCTTGCAGATAGCTAACCGATTAACTTCCAGTATTAATGCAGCGGACAGGCGCGCAACTAATGCCAGAGATCAACAGAGCATCTACAATACCCAGGCTGGCCAGCTTTCATCTATTACGGATAGCCTGCAAAGGGCAAATGAATTATCGATACAGGCTGGAAACCCGCTCAATGATAAAGGTGCAATTCAAGCTGAACTCGATCAACTCACAGAGGAGATCAACGTTATTGCAGAGAGTGCCCTGGGTCAGGCAAATTTTATTTCAGGCCTCGATGCCTCAGACCCTTCAGCGTCTCAAACAATAGTGTCGGACGCCAGTGCCGTCATAGATCAAACTGCCAGCGATATAGGCGCCCAAAGTAATGGCTTAGATAGCCGCATCAATAATTATCAAGTGAGTAGCATTAATACATCTGAAGCTCGTTCCCGTATTCAAGATACCGATTATGCAGAAACCTCATCTGAACAAGTTAAAGCCGAGATACAGCTAAGAATTGCCGTGCTAACAAAGAAAGATGAAGAGGATCGCAAAGGTTTGCTCTTTAACCAATTTGTCTGATACTGATATGACTCGAAGCCGATATGTCTTAAAGAAAACTCCACTTCAGAATTAGGATTCATCTGTTGTGATTGGTTTAAGCAGTTCAAGCCAATCGTCCCCACTCATCTCAGCCACGCCTGCGCCCTCTTGTTGATAGATACTCTGCGCAAGATTCTGCTTAGACTCCTGTAACAACTGAATGCGCTCCTCCACTGTATCTTTACAGATCAACTTATAGACAAATACAGATTTATCTTGCCCGATACGATGCGCTCTGTCGCTCGCTTGTTGCTCTGCAGCTGGGTTCCACCATGGATCCATATGAATAACAACATCTGCTGCGGTAAGGTTTAATCCTGCACCGCCGGCCTTTAAACTGATTAGAAAAACGGGGACTTCGTGTTGCTGAAAACGTTTGACTAAACTTGCACGATCGCGGCTCTTACCCGTCAACTCCACATAAGTGACGGCTAATTGTTCCAGCAGTTCACCTATCAAGGTTAACATGCTGGTAAAAGAGGAAAAAATAAGAATTCTGCGACCTTCTGCAAGCATGGAGGGGAGTTTATCTGCCAACCAATTGAGTTTACCTGAGCCGCTGGCAAATTCCGTTAAGCCCTGTTCGACACTTGCCTGAGTAAACGAAATCGTATCGTCACTATTGTCATTCTCATCATTCGATGGTGTAGCGCCTTCTTGTTGGCTAATAGCATTATGGTGGAGTTTTAACAGTTGAGGGTGACAACATACCTGCCTGAGTTTCAGTAGCGCATTACTTATTGCCAGACGATTTCTCTTAATGCCGGAAAGCTTCACCGCTTTGCGCACCTCTTCGGACATGGTCAAACGAATGGTTTCGTAAAGATCGCCCTGTTCCTGAGTTAAGCTGATATATTCGTTGATTATTGTTTTTTCAGGCAGTTCGGTCGCTACATCCGACTTTATTCGGCGTAGCATAAAAGGACTGATCCTCTTAACTAAAGCCAGGCGCCTTTCATCATCTTGCTCTTTTTCTATCGGGTGTTGATACAAACGCTGAAACTGCGCATAGGTACCCAAAAAGCCTGGCATCAAGAAATTAAACAGGGACCACAATTCGCCTAAATGGTTTTCCAGTGGCGTTCCGGTTAAACACAGTTTGTGCGTGGACGATAAACTCGCCACCACCTTGGCAATACGACTACGGACATTCTTAATGGTTTGCGCTTCATCCAAAACAATCAGATGGAAGTGTTTATCGGCCCAAAATTGTGAGTCCTGCTGTAGGGTGCCGTAACTTGTTATTAATAGGTCGGTCGAATCTACTTGTGGCTCTAGTTTGTGGCGTCTGGGCCCCGACCACAGGAGTGCATTAAGCGCCGGAGTAAATGTCTGCGCCTCATGTAACCAATTTGCCAGTAAACTCGTCGGTGCCACCACTAAACAGGGCTTGGTTAATCGTCCGGACTCTTTATCAAGTAAAATACTCGCCAGAGTCTGAATGGTCTTTCCAAGTCCCATATCATCGGCCAGGATCCCGGCAAAAGACTGGTTTTGCAAAAACTGTAACCAATTCAAACCTTGCTGTTGATACTCTCTCAACTTGGCGTTTAACCCAACGGGTTGAGGCACAAAAAAATGATTGTGCTCCTTACTATCTAAATATGAGTACAGCTGCTGGGCTTTATTATTTAACCAGCTGCTTCCCTCCCAATGCCACTGTTTCTGCTGCCCCTTTATCTGCGAAGATAACTCGGCAAGCCGAGTCATCTGATGCATGGGAAGTGTCAGCGTTTCAACATCAGACAGTGGCCTTGATTCATATAACTCAACCAGTACAGCCAAGATCTGTTTAACCCGCTCTACCGGCAAGGCGAGTCGCTCGCCACTATCGAGCTCCATTAAAATGGTATCTTGCTCTTCAATATTATCGACGAGTCCCAAGCGAATCGCTTTGACAAGATAAGGCAACAGATTGATTTTTTGGCCATTGACTTCTACACCTATCTCGAGATCAAACCAATTATTATTAGTTGGCTCCAGAGCGACTTCACCATACCAATGCTGGGCTTTTACGATGCTGAATCGGTTCTTCATATCAAATTTTATGCACCACCCGGCCAACGATAACCGATACAGGACTATCATCTGCTCACTCAATACCTTGGGTAGCAAACGACAACCAAGTGGGAATTCCTGCCACACTGGAGATTCAAACACCGAAGTCAATAATGGCAGGTCTGAGAGTTGAATGTTCCATTCTGCGGCTAAATTTAGACAGTGTGGGACTTCTTGAGCGTAATCAAAAACCTCACTCAATGAGTAAACGACCTCACCATTGACTAGTGAGAAATTAGCAAGGTCCAGTGACAACGCATGGGTATCATCCCAAGGAAATTCGACATGACGCCGGGTAACCCTCAACTGTGGCTGCCAATCAAACTCTGCATCGGGGCTAATATCCGGCATTGAAAAAGAGTCGGAGGTAAGGGCAAGGCTCATGCTTGCAAGATCAAGGTAGCTGCCGTCATCGATCTTAATAAATGGTGTCGGGTCCACAAAATCTTGATGGTAGTGCATCTCAATTTTTAATGCAGGGTTCGAACAGCTTTCCCAAAAACACCGTTGAGTCGATACCAGATGTTGAATAAAATCGAGTCCGGTCAATTCTCTCAAATTGACTGAAACGGCGTCGCCTTGTTTTACCTTTTCCATTTCACCGCATTGCTCAATCAAGCTAGAGAGCTTATCCAGTAAGTATCGGTCAGCTTGAGTAACAAACTTAGGCAGTACACTTTTCGTGAACACGTCTAACCCCAGGGAGTTCTTAATCGAATAACTGCCGGTTTTACTCAGGTAACCTTTATGTACAGACAGATGTAATCCATCACGGTTATCTGACAGAAGATAGAGGATCCTATGGCGAGCCATATTAGGATAGGGATCGAAGCGTTGGTTTAGCTCTGTCCTGAGCAGCCTTTTTGCCGTATTGGGTCTTTTTTTATCGCTGGCATAAGGCGTTATCGGATGTTGTTTCGCGATATGCTCGATGGCGATGGCGGCTAAGTGTTTACAAGCCTTGCCCTCTTCATTGTGACAAGTACAGTGAGAATGAGTCGATGCGACTACGGGACCTGCCGACCAATCGAGCACTGCATAGATAGCGCTAATGCTCCTGGACGCCCCCTGACCCAGTGACTTTTGAGTACTATTATGAGCACTTTTTTGAGTACTGGCAGTATTCACACTGTCGGACTTGAACTCGGCGCTAATAATCAAGCCCGATTGTTCGCTCTTAACTAACATCCCTGCTAACAACAGCTGCATACCATGAAATATTGCAGACTGACTAAAATACGCTTCTAGCTGAACCAATGAGATCGCCTTGCTCTAACCTTGATGACTATTTATGACTTAATAGATAAGACCAAATAGTTTATGACTTAATAGATACGGCCAAAAGTGAGTGGCCCATTTAAATTAAACCGAAAGGGAGAACTATAACATTGATTTTGAAGCACTACAGGTTATTTCAATTAATAATTAAAAAAGTCACCCAAAAGGGTGACTTAAGTAAACGATTCGAATCTATAGCTAGTGAAATCCCGTAATACTAGTCTTTATCCTCAACCGGTCCTTTTATACTCTTCTTGCCGGAAAACATCGCAGAGATTATCCCGGGTTGATGACGGCGTTCAGCCTGTATAACGGCGGCAACATGAAGCCCAATCAAGAGTATTAAAAAGTAGACACTATAGAGGTGAACTTTACCTGCGATACTCTTAACGGGTTTGATCTCAGCAAGCTTACTCTTATCAACCCCAGTCTCATCGTAAGGTTTAATTGCAGTCGCATCGACGCCATCGGCCGCAATATACTGACTGATACTAGAGCCAAAAGGAGGATAATAGATATCGGTACCAGCCCTGAACAGCCCTGTTGCCATAATCAATGTCAGCGTTAACATGATGGTCACGACAGCAAGCTTACCTAATGGATTATGTCCAATATACTGCGGATTTTGACCATCTTTAAGTGCCGTTCTGTATTGTTTGATGGCACGCATGCTGGGTATGTTATGTGAGAATTGTGCATAGCGGTTACCCATAAAGCCCCAGATAATTCGTACCAACAAATTTGCTGCGAACAGGTAACCTATGATGACGTGTAATTCTTTGAGTTTAATCTTGGCCTCAAGCGCATCTATGCCTAGATCTTTACGAAACAACATAATTAAACCGACAAAAACCAGGCTTAACACCAGTAACACATTCACCCAGTGAAATATTCGGCTAGGCCTGTCCCAAACCTGGTATGTGGTTAACTTGTCAGCGCTGTTATCTCTTTTGTGATTGTCATGGTTTTGCATCGCTATTCCCCAATAAGCATAAACGTAATTTAGCCATAGCTTACGCCGATCTTAACTATTTTCAGTTAATCTTCATTAATGAAATAATCACTTAAAAATAATGTACTTATGAAGATTGATAATGAAAAACATGCTGACTAAATGTATTAACCCCCTTATTCCATCAGTGTCAGCAAATGCTGTTTAGGCATAGGTTTATAGAAGTAATAACCCTGAACAGCCTCAATATCCGCAGAACGAACAAATTGAAGTTCCTCCTCTGTTTCTACACCCTCGGCAATCACGTGTAGATCCAGCGCATGACTCAGGGTTGTGATCGCTTTTACCAAAGCTTGTTGTTTTAGCGAAGAGCCGGAATCTTGAATAAAACATTTATCTATCTTGATATGATCGACGGGGAAATGGCTTAAATAGGATAGAGAAGAGTAACCCGTTCCAAAATCATCGACAGCGATCTGTATTCCCATACCTCTTAGCTTCTGGAGTGCATCGATGAGATGTTGATGCTGCTTCATCAAGAGCGACTCGGTGATCTCCAAAGTAATACCATCGAAAGGGAAACTATCCGTGGTGAGATCCACGGCGATATTATTGATAGAGGTGACAAGACAGTCCTGTAAAGCATGGGACCAAAACTCGTACATAGAAACATTGATCGAGAGACCAATCTCGATCCCTTTACGCTTAAACTCCAGCAGAGAAGCCATGGCTTCTTTACGCACCCAGTGACCCAATTCGACAATCAATCCGCTACTTTCCGCGACGGGAATGAATACTTCGGGGGAGATGAAGACTCCTTCATGCTCCCATCTTAATAACACCTCAGCACGAACAATTTTATTCTCTTCCAGACAGACTATCGGTTGATAGTAGAGTTCGAATGCATTGGTCTCCAGTGCAAACTTCAAATCGTTATGTAGTTTAGCTGTTAGCTCTGCATCCTGTTGCATCTGAATCGTAAAGAAATGAAAACAGTTTCGCCCCTCGCTCTTCGATATATACATCGCCTGATCGGCACAATTCAACACCTGCTCAAGATTCATGGCATCTTCGGGGAATCTGGCAATACCGATACTGATACTAGTTAATACACGCTTGTTTTGGCCCAACTGATAAGGCAAAACAACCGCGTCATTGATTGCATGTGCTTGTCGGACAAGATCGCTCTCTTTGACCATACCGGGCAGGAAAAGAGCAAATTCATCTCCTCCTAACCGGGCAACCAAGGCCCGCTCTTTAGTACAGGCTTCGATTCGCTTTGCCACCTCAACTAGAAGCTGATCTCCCTTATCATGGCCTAAGGTATCGTTAATCTGCTTGAAATTATCAAGATCCATCAACATAAAACCAAAACCCGGGGTTAAGCTATCAGACTTAATTTCGGCTTGTACAATTTTAAACAGATAGTTACGGTTTGCCAGTTGCGTCAATGAGTCATAGTTAGCTTGGTAATCGATAAGGGCTGAAGCACGTTTACGTTCGGTAATATCACTGAACAACCACGAGTAACACAGTTCTTGTGAACCACGCTCTTTAAACATGTTCACAGTCAGTTCCAGATAGAAACTCTCACCGGACGCTCTTGTGCCAACGAGCTCTCCCTGCCAGACTTCTTTGCTAGCCAAGCTGGCAAGCATACTATCGAGTGTCGCTTGCCCCGAACGCTCAAAAAATGTTTCCGGGTCAAATTTGACTTCAAGACCCGAAGCCAGCTCTGTTATCGCGTAAAATGCCGGGTTAGCATTTAGCACTGTCCAATGAAAATCAGTGATCACCAGCCCCAAGGGGAGATGGTTAAAGATATTTCCCGTTAACCGCTCGAACTGAAGCGCCCTGCTTCGCTCGATGGCCAAGCTTGCAAGTCTGGCCGCTTCCGAAATGAGTAATAGGTCTTTTTGTGTAGGAGACTTAATGGTGTCATAGTACATAGCAAACGTACCCAGCACTTTTCCCTGGCTTCCCTTGATAGGCTCAGACCAACAAGCGTAAAGACCCGCAGCCAAGGGCAATGCTTTAAAAGGCTCCCAAAAAGGGTGAGTCTCGACATCTTCAACAATAACCCTTTGACCGGTAAATGCCGCTGTGCCGCAAGAGCCGACACCGTTACCGATCTCAATACCATGAATCGCTTGATTATAATCATCGGGAAGATTTGGAGCCGCACCAGTAAGAAGACGTTTACCGTCATCACTCAATAGTAGCACTGAAGCTATAGTGCCCAACTTCTCCTCTTCAATGAGAAGAACCAGAGCGATAAGAACCTCTTCGAGAGGAGAGCCATCTAATAGCATGGTTAGTATCGCGCCGTAGCGCTTTATACTGATATTAGAGTCGGTTAGGCTCGGAATAACGGGTATTATTGATTCATAGCTTAGGCTCATACAGCCCCCTGATTTACGGGTTTTTATCCTTAAAAATCCTATGACAATAAGGATATACTAATCATAAACTCTATGTAAATAAGAGATTTAGGTTTAAATTGATGGCTTTTGGTCTGGTCAATTTGTCAAGCTAACTGGCGATATAGTTTAGCAAAAAAATCAAAAACAAAATCTTAGGTTACAAATAATCCCTGGCCCGATTTATACAAATCGGTTTTATTATTACGGGAAAATGTAAGCAGTTCTATGGCTAAGCGTGATGGGAGCGTTCTGGTTTACGCTAAGAAGGGTTTCGGATAAACAAAGTTAACCAGCACAATATAGACTCTGCTGGTTAACATTCAGTACGCTAAAATTCGAAATCAATGGTATTGATTATTCAGCGATACGCTCGAGTTTGGCTAAGTAAAACCCATCGAAACCTGAGTCCGCGACACTGATAGTCTCATCATCGATAAACTTAAAATGCTCATTTTCGGCAAGAAAAGCATCGACCTGGTTACGGTTTTCTTCCGGCATAATTGAACAAGTGGCATAAACCAAGATACCACCAACTTTCACCATACGACTGTAACTTTGTAAGATGTGCTTCTGTAGCTCAACCAAAACAGGCAGACGCTCCGGCGTATCGCGCCACTTAGCATCCGGGTTACGTTTTAGTACACCCAATCCCGAACACGGGACATCGAGTAAAACTCTGTCAGCACTGAGTTTAAGGCGCTTAATCGTCTTGCTGCTGGCAATAATACGAGTCTCGATATTATCGGCATTAGCACGTCGTGCACGCTGCTTAAGGCTATCAAGCTTCCACTGCTCGACGTCCATAGCTAACAGACGCCCCTTACCTTTCATTTGAGAGGCGATTGATAATGTTTTACCACCCGCTCCGGCGCAAGCATCGATGACACGCATACCCGGCTTTGCATCGACAGCGGCCGCAACCAGTTGAGAACCAGCATCTTGCTGCTCGAACCAGCCCTTTTTAAAGCACTCGGTACGGAACAGCGCTGAGTCGGAAGTGACCTCCAATGCAGTATCCACGCCTTCAACTTCTTGGGTTTGAACCTGCTCGTTGCGTAACTTCTTGGCTAACTCTTCACGGCTGCACTTTAATAAGTTCGTACGAATAAAACGCTTAGGTTGCGTATTTAATGCCGCACGCTCTTTGGCCCAAGCTTCACCAAGCTGTGCTTGGCCCATCTCATCAAGCCACTCGGGACAACCATCCCAAAGTGCCGGTTGCTTCTTAGCCTCTTCGAGACGAGCAAAATATTCGGCTTCTACAAGCGGCAGAGAGTATTGCAGCTTAGGCAGTTCAAGTTCATGAAACAGGTGCCATGCATTTATCAGACGCGTACCCAAGCGAGACATCTCTTCGGGTTTCACATCGGACAGGAAGCAGTACAAATTCAATCTACGTAAGATATCTCCGGCAACCTTGGTGATACGAGCCTGTTCTGATGGCGCAAGTTGAAGGCCTGAAAAATGTACCGAGTACGCTCTGTCTAAAGGTTTACCTTCAGATAAGACCATATCTAATACACTAATAACCAATTCTGTCGAGCTAGGTGAAAGCGGAGAGTTAAGCATGAAGTTGCCTGTTGTAGATGCATGAAATAAAAACGTGTGGATCATAGGAGTTAAGCAAGCAATACGCAAGTAAACTCTCGCCTCAAAAAACAGAATAAGTGACGATATAATACAAAAGCGACCCTTAGGCCGCTTTTTCATCATTGAATCCGCCCGAAAATGAGCGTGAACTGTTTAAATCAGCTCGGTTAACGATTCCAAGGGTTCAGTGGTAACTTGTTATCTGCTGAGCTCTCTTTATTATCTGAGCGGTTATTGCTCGAAGACCGACTTTTTGAAGATTTTGACTTGGAAGAGACACGCTTAGAATAGTCAGGTTTTGTTGATTCAGAGCGTCCGCGCGCTTCTTTAGGCGCAACATCTCTGACAGGCTTATTTTTTGGAACGAAGTTCAAAACGGAAACTGGCACGACTTTACGCGGTTCAAATCCTTCAACTACCTTTCTCTCAATGAGATGATCTAAGCGCTTTTCAATCATGCACAGGTTTTTAAAATCATCTTTCGACACCAAAGAGATAGCTTCACCCGCAGCCCCCGCTCGGCCTGTACGACCGATACGATGCACATATTCATCGGCAGGGAACGGCAAATCGTAGTTAATCACTAGCGGCAGCTCATCAATATCGATACCGCGGGCAGAGATCCCGGTAGAAATTAAATATTTAACCTTACCGGCTTTAAAGTCAGCTAAGATCTGCTCACGAATGGCTTGTGTACGACCACTGTGTATCGCCTCGGCTTCGATGCCGCGCTTCTCAAGCTGGCTCACAAGCTTAGCTGCGCCGTGTTTAGTTTCGATAAAGATCAGAGCCTGTGGCCAACTATTTTCTTGAATCAGATGGCTCAGCAGCGCCGACTTCTTATCTTTATCTACTGTTACCAGCCACTGGTCAATATTGGGCTTACCTTCACTTTTTTTAGTAACGGATAGATGAATGGCGTTGGGAATGGTGTCCTTGGCCAATTCTCTGACCTGCCTTGACATCGTTGCCGAAAATAACAGGTTTTGCCTCTCTTCAGGCAGAGTATCGATTATCTTAGTGATATCTTCGATAAAACCCATATCGAGCATTCTGTCGGCTTCATCCAGGACCAATAGCTCAATTTCATCGAAATGGATCGCTCGTTGAGTGTACAAGTCACGTAAGCGACCCGGTGTTGCAACCACAATATCGACACCATCAATTAATGCCTGTTTTTGCGGCGCATAATCGACACCACCATAGATGGCTATGGATTTAAGGGTAAGATTTTTACCGTATGCCTCAATGCTCTTACAAACCTGCACCGCGAGTTCTCTGGTCGGTGTAAGTATAAGCGCACGAGCCCGTTTTTTGCGTTGCGTTTCACTTCTGGCCAACATTTCAAGGGTTGGCAACACAAAAGTGGCAGTTTTACCACTACCCGTTTGCGCAGCCGCAATTAAGTTTTTGCCTTTAAGTGCCAGCGGAATGGCTTCAGCCTGAATAGGCGTAGGCGTCAGATAGCCCAGTTCGCTAATAGCATTTAAGATTGGGGCGCTTAATCCGAGTGTAGAAAATGACATGTAAAATCTCAGGGTGATAATTAATAACTAACTGAAAAAGCCGATAGATAACATCAAAGGGCACTAACAGAAAAATAGGTCAATGATTATAACAGAAGAACAAGAAGCAAGTTATAACAGACTTATCATGACAGTCTAATCACAGCCCACTCAATTCAGCGTGACTACCAAGGGTTATAATCAGCTTTCATAAATAAGGTGGCGAAACACTTTCGATTACACAAACCATCATCTTGCGCGGATGTGTTTGAGTTCATCCAGAGAATATCAAACTAGCCCGTTTGGCTTTCCTTTTCTGTGGTTTCCTTAAGCAGTAATCTGGTTATATCATCGGCAGGTTGTGGTCGACTAAACATGTAACCCTGAAGCAGATCGCAGCCCTCCTTGACCAAAAAGGCAAGATGTCCTCGCTCTTCTACCCCTTCGGCTACGACCTTAAAACCAAGCGCGTGTGCCATCACGATGACGGCGGATAAGATCACATTGTTGTTTTTACTGTTAATATCATGAATAAAGCTCTGATCAATTTTTAAAATGTCGATGGGCAGGTTTCTCAAATAACTCAATGAGGAGTAGCCGGTTCCGAAATCATCCAGGGCTATTCGGATCCCTTTACTACGAAGCCATTCTAACGTCACAAAGATCTCTTGTTCACCATTGATAATGGTTGTCTCTGTTAACTCGATATAGAGGGTTCCGGGGATGATCCCACTCTCTTTTATGGACTGATGTAACTCTTGAGCAAACTTGGGGTTATTCAGCTGTATCGCCGAGACATTAATAGCCAACTGAATATCTAGAATACCGCTATCCTGCCAAATTTTGAGTTGTCGACATGCCTCACTAATGACCCAGTCACCTATTACCGTGATTAAGCCATTTTCTTCGGCTAAGGGAATAAACTTGTCCGGTGGAATGAAACCAAGCTCAGCATCATACCAACGGATAAGGGCTTCCAGTGAGACAATTCGGTGAGTATTGCTGTCTACAATGGGTTGGAAGTACAGCTCAAATAGCTCATTTTCTACCGCTTCATGCATTTTTTGCTCTATGACAGAAAATTCATC
>Ga0316198_10002276_pt1 | contig 11565 bp, 7 predicted proteins | sample OudBieAanoxic_MG_FD_204935 | JGI IMG/M metagenome (GOLD analysis project Ga0316198, IMG submission 204935) | Coastal sediment microbial communities from Oude Bieten Haven, Netherlands - site A anoxic | ecosystem: Environmental > Aquatic > Marine > Coastal > Sediment | place: Netherlands... | reverse complement strand
TAGACCGGTGACCTCGTCGAGCTTCTCGTCCATGGTCACCGCTTCAACGACGTCGCCGTACTTCACGGTCCCGTGAACCTCCGTGAGAATCGGGATGGCGTAAGGGTCCCACTCGGCGAGCATCGTGCCCCGCTCGACGCGGTCGCCTTCCTTCACTTTCACGAAGGCTCCGTACGTCAGAGTGAAATGCTCGCGCTCTCGGCCCGACTCGTCGACGACCGTAACCGCACCGTGTCGGTTCATCACGACGACCGTGCCATCATTCTTCGTGATGAGCTTGGCGTTGTCGAATTTCACTTTGCCACCCGAACGCGACTCGATGGAGCTCTGCTCGATCTTACCGCGCGCGGCCGCACCACCAATGTGGAACGTCCGCATCGTGAGCTGAGTTCCAGGCTCACCGATCGACTGGGCGCCGATGATCCCGACAGCCTCGCCGATGTTCACCTCGTAACCACGACCGAGGTCTCGGCCGTAACACATCACGCAAACGCCGCGACGGTTCTGGCAGGTCAAAACCGAGCGAATCAACACACGCTCGATGCCGGCCGCTTCGATGCGGGCGACGCGCGCTTCGTCGATTTCCTGGTTGGCTTCAACCAGAGTTTCGTCGGTGACGGGGTCGGTGATGTCCTCGAGTGCGACGCGGCCGAGAACACGCTCACCGAGCGGCGTAACGACCTCGCCACCTTCTTCGAGCTTGCTGACCCAGATTCCGTCGAGAGTCTCGCAGTCGTAGTCGGTGATCACCGCGTCCTGCGCCACGTCGACTAGACGACGCGTCAGGTAACCCGAGTTCGCCGTCTTCAAAGCGGTATCGGCCAGACCCTTACGCGCACCGTGCGTCGAGATGAAGTACTGCAAGACGGTCAAGCCCTCACGGAAGTTCGCCGTGATGGGCGTCTCGATGATCTCACCGGACGGCTTGGCCATCAGACCACGCATACCGGCCAGCTGACGAATCTGCTGGTTCGAACCGCGAGCGCCGGAGTCCGCCATCATGAAGATCGAGTTGAAGCTCGGTTGCGTGCTCTTCTCGCCCGTTTCCGGATCGGTGACCTCATCGGTGCCAATGGCTTCCATCAGATCGCGGGCAACCTGGTCCGAAGCTTCTGCCCAGATGTCGACGACCTTGTTGTACCGCTCACCGTCGGTGATCAGACCTTCCTGGTACTGCTCGACGACCGTGGTGACGTCTTCCTGAGCGGCGCCAAGCACGTCCTTCTTCGAGTCCGGGATGATCATGTCATCCATGCAGATCGAAATGCCTGCGCGGGTCGACATCTCGAAGCCCATGGTCCGCAGCCGGTCCGCGAGAAGAACGGTGTTCTTGTTGCGGCTCGCTCGGTAACACTCGTCGATGAGGGCACTGAGCGACTTCTTGTCGAGGACCTTGTTGACCGACGGGAACTCCATCCCCGGAGGCAAAACGTCGCTGACGAGGACGCGCCCGACGGTGGTGTCGTAGATCTTGCCCTTGTATCGGTAGCGAATGCGGCTGTGGAGCCCGACCATGTTCTGGTCGTACGCCATGCGCACCTCGTCGGCCGAAGCGAAGATGCCCGTGAACTGGCCCTGCTTCTCCTGACCGTCCCGGTACTCGCCCTTACCGAAGGTCTTTTCGCGCGTCATGTAGTACAGGCCGAGGACGATGTCCTGCGTCGGGTTGATGATCGGGCGGCCGCTGGCCGGCGACAGGATGTTGTTCGTGCTCATCATGAGCACGCGGGTCTCCATTTGCGCCTCGACCGACAGCGGCACGTGGACCGCCATCTGGTCACCGTCGAAGTCCGCGTTGAACGCCGTACAAACCAGCGGGTGGAGTCGGATTGCCTTGCCCTCGATGAGCACGGGCTCGAAGGCCTGAATGCCCAAGCGGTGGAGCGTCGGTGCGCGGTTGAGCATCACCGGGTGCTCGGTGATCACCTCTTCGAGAATGTCCCAAACCTCGGGCTTCTCTTTTTCGACGAGCTTCTTCGCGCTCTTGATGGTCGTGACGTAGCCGCGCTCTTCGAGCTTGTTGTAGATGAATGGCTTGAAGAGCTCGAGGGCCATCTTCTTCGGAAGACCGCACTGGTGCAAACGCAGCGCCGGGCCGACGACGATGACCGAACGGCCGGAGTAGTCGACTCGCTTACCGAGCAGGTTCTGACGGAAGCGGCCTTGCTTGCCCTTGAGCATGTCGGACAAGGACTTGAGGGGACGCTTGTTCGGACCGGTGATGGTCTTGCCACGACGGCCGTTGTCGAACAGGGCGTCAACAGCCTCTTGAAGCATACGACGCTCGTTCCGGATGATGATCTCCGGGGCGTTGAGCTCGATGAGCCGCTTGAGACGGTTGTTTCGGTTGATGACACGACGGTAGAGATCGTTGAGATCCGAAGTCGCGAAGCGGCCGCCGTCGAGAGGCACCAGTGGACGCAGGTCCGGTGGAAGAACAGGAATCACCGAGAGCATCATCCACTCGGGCCGGTTGCCCGAATCGCGGAAGGCCTCGATGACCTTGAGTCGCTTGGCGAGCTTCTTGCGCTTCGCCTCGCTGGTCGCTTCTTTGAGGTCGAGGCGAAGCTGCTCGGCCATGGCGTGCACGTCGAGATCCCGAAGCATCTCGAGGACGGCCTCTCCACCCATGCGCGCGTCAAAGGCGTCATCGCCATACTCGTCGAGCATGTCGTGGTAGCGATCCTCTGTGAGGATCTCACCTCGCTCCAGGGGCGTTTCCTTGGGATCGAGGCACACGTAGCTTTCGCAGTAGAGCACTCGCTCCAGGTCCTTGAGCGTGATGTCGAGAATCGCGCCGATGCGGCTCGGGAGGCTCTTGAGGAACCAGATGTGGGCCACCGGAGTAGCTAGGGTGATGTGACCCAGACGCTCGCGGCGAACCTTGCTCTGTATGACTTCGACGCCGCACTTCTCGCAGACGATGCCGCGGTGCTTCATGCGCTTGTACTTGCCGCAAATGCACTCGTAGTCTTTGACGGGTCCGAAGATCTTCGCGCAGAAGAGGCCGTCGCGCTCTGGCTTGAACGTCCTGTAGTTGATCGTCTCGGGCTTGCGAACCTCGCCATGCGACCACTCGCGAATCTTTTCCGGCGACGCCAATGAAATGCGAATCGCTGAAAACGCCAGCGGGTCTTTCGGCTTTTCGAAGAAGCTGAAGATATCCTTCATGACTTACTCTTCCTCCGCGGCAAGGGCGTCATCCGACCTGCGCCCCATTTGACTGGTCTCGACCAACTCGACGTTCAGGCAGAGTGCCTGAAGCTCCTTCATGAGGACGTTGAAACTCTCCGGCAGTCCGGCTTCGAGCTGGTAGTCCCCCTTCACAATCGATTCGTACATGCGGGTGCGGCCCTGCACATCGTCGGACTTGACGGTCAGGAACTCTTGCAACGCGTACGCCGCGCCGTAGGCTTCCATCGCCCAGACCTCCATCTCGCCGAGCCTCTGCCCGCCGAACTGCGCCTTACCACCCAGCGGCTGCTGCGTGACGAGCGAGTACGGGCCGATGCTTCGTGCGTGGATCTTGTCATCGACCAAGTGGTGCAGCTTGAGCATGTACATGATGCCCACGGTGACGTCCTCGTGGAATGCGTCGCCGGTGCGTCCGTCGAAGAGCACCGTCTGACCATTGTCCTGCACGCCAGCGAGCCTGAGGAGGTCCTTGATCTCTTCCTCGCTCGCGCCGTCGAAGACTGGTGTTGCAAGCTGAAGGCCGTGCTTCCAACTCTTGGCCATATCGGCGACTTCGCCGTCAGGTAAGGCGTCCAGCACCTTTACGATGTTGCCGCCCTTGAAAATTGCCCGAATCCGCTCACGCAGCTCCGCAGCGCTGGCCTTGGTTTCGACCATCTCCTGCAGTTGCGTGCCGAGCAGGTAGCCTGCCCAGCCGAGGTGCGTTTCGAGGATCTGGCCGACGTTCATGCGGCTCGGAACACCTAGTGGGTTCAGAACGATGTCGACCGGCTTACCATTGGGGAGGTATGGCATGTCTTCTTCCGGAAGAATCCGGCTGACGACACCCTTGTTACCGTGACGACCGGCCATCTTGTCGCCGACCTGGAGCTTACGCTTGATGGCGACGTAGACCTTCACCATCTTGATGACGCCCGGAGGAAGCTCATCGCCCTTGCCGAGCTTGTTGATCTTCTCCTGGAAGAGCATCTTGACGGCGTCGACCTGATCGTCGACCTGCTCGAGAATCGCGTCGGTCTTGTCTTTGTTCTTGTCGACCTCGATGTGCGCCCAGTACTTGTGCGGGATCCCGTCGAGATCCTCATTCGTAATCTTTGCGCCCTTGGCGAGCAGCTCTGTGCCCTTGTCTCCGACCAGCTTCGCTGTCGCGGTGCTCCCAACGAAGTACTTGCGAACGCGGTCATGCGCGGAGTCGACGACGATCTTGATCTCGTCCGCCATGTCCTTTTCGAGCTTGGCCCGCTCGGTCTCCTCGATTTGAAGCGAGCGCTCGTCCTTCTCGGTGCCTTTGCGTGCAAACACGCGGGCGTCGATCACGATGCCCGTCACACCGGGCGGAACCTTGAGCGAGGTGTCGCGAACGTCGCCGGCCTTCTCACCAAAGATGGCGCGAAGAAGCTTCTCCTCGGGAGAGAGCTGGGTCTCGCCCTTCGGAGTGATCTTGCCGACGAGAATGTCGCTCGAGCTGACCTCGGCGCCGATGCGAACGATGCCGGACTCGTCCAGGTCCTTGAGAGCCTCTTCGCCCACGTTCGGTATGTCGCGGGTGATCTCTTCTTTGCCGAGCTTGGTGTCCCGAGCGACGCACTCGAACTCCTCGATGTGAACCGAGGTGTAGACGTCGTCCTTGGCAATCCGCTCGGAGAGCAGAATCGAGTCCTCGAAGTTGTACCCACCCCAGGGCATGAACGCGACGATCACGTTCTGACCTAGCGCGAGCTCACCGCGATCGGTGCTGGGACCGTCGGCAATGACGTCGCCGGCCTTGACACGGTCGCCGGGACGCACGATCGGCGTCTGGTTGTACGCGGTGTTCTGGTTGGATCGCTGAAACTTGTTGAGTCGGTAGATGTCCGGAAATGCGCCCGCAAGCCCCTCGGCCTTTACGACGATTCGCGTCGCATCGACGGACTCGACCACGCCGTCCTGCTGCGCAACGACGCACACCCCGGAGTCGCGTGCGACCCGAGCCTCGATGCCTGTGCCGGCGATCGGAGCGTGAGTGCGGACGCATGGAACGGCCTGACGCTGCATGTTCGAACCCATCAAGGCGCGGTTCGCGTCGTCATGCTCGAGGAACGGAATCAAAGAAGCAGCGACGGAGACCAGCTGATTCGGTGACACGTCCATCAGCTGAACGGTCTTTGGCGGAACCATCACGAATTCGCCGTTGAAGCGGGCGCTAATCAGTGTTCCCTCGAGCTTGCGGCTCAGGTGCTCGATCTTCGCGTTCGCCTGAGCGATGTAGTGGCCCTCCTCTTCGAGAGCTGAGTACCAACGCACGTGGTCGTCGAGCACGATGCCATCCTCGACCTTTCGGTACGGAGTCTCGACGAAACCGTATTCGTTGACGCGAGCGTAAGTCGAAAGTGACGCGATCAGACCGATGTTCGGACCTTCCGGCGTCTCAATCGGGCAGATGCGGCCGTAGTGAGTCGTGTGAACGTCGCGGACCTCGAAGCCAGCGCGCTCACGCGTCAAACCACCGGGCCCAAGCGCGGACAGGCGCCGCTTGTGCGTCACCTCGCTGAGCGGGTTGGTCTGGTCCATGAACTGCGAGAGCTGGCTCGAACCGAAGTATTCCTTCACGACCGCGCTCACGGGCTTTGCGTTGATCAGGTCGTGCGGCATGAGAGTCTCAATTTCTTGAGACATGTTCATGCGTTCCTTGATGGCGCGCTCCATTCGCACGAGGCCGATGCGGTACTGATTCTCCATCAGCTCGCCCACTGCGCGAACGCGACGATTGCCCAAGTGGTCGATGTCGTCGACCGAGCCGCGGCCATTCTTGAGCTCGATGAGATTCTTCACCGTGTCGAGAATATCGGTGTTGGTCAGGACCGTATGACCCAGGTCAGGTCGCTCTTCCTCTTCGACATCTTTGTAGAACTTGTAGTTCAATTTCAGGCGACCGACCTGGCTCAGGTCATAGCGCTCTGGATTGAAGAACAGGTTGGTGAAGAGGTTCCGCGCCGTGTCGAGCGTGGGCGGGTCGCCGGGGCGCAAGCGACGGTAGATTTCGAGGATGCCCTCGTCCTGTGATTGCACCTTGTCGACGAGCAGCGTGTCGCGGAGGTACGAACCGACGTTGAGCCCGTCTATGAATAGCACCTTGAACTCGTTGACTCCGGCCTCGTTGAGCGCGTCGATGCGAGCCTGGGTTACCTCTTCGTTGACCGCGAGAAGAATCTCGCCGGTGTCCTCGTCGATGACGTCCTCTGCGGCAACCTTTCCAATCACCTCGGTGAAGTCGATCGGCAAGTAGTCGAGCCCTGCAGACTTGAGCTTGCGAATCGCGGCGCGAGTGAACTTGCGGTTTTTGCGCACGAGAACGTCATCGCCAACTGTGATGTCGTGCGTGGCGCGCTGGCCAGGAAGAAGCTCGTACTCGATGGACTTGGCGTACTGATCCTTCGAGAGGATGTAGATCGTCTCGGTGTCGTAGTAGTAGTTGAGGAGCTCCTGGGTGTTGTACCCGAGAGCCTTGAGCAGCACCGTGGCCGGCATCTTGCGGCGGCGGTCGATGCGAACGTAGAGCAAGTCCTTCGGATCGAACTCGAAATCGAGCCATGAGCCCCGGTAAGGAATGATGCGGGCCTGGTAGAGCAGCTTGCCGGAGGAGTGTGTCTTGCCACGGTCGTGGTCGAAGAAGACACCCGGGCTTCGGTGAAGCTGGCTGACGACGACGCGCTCCGTCCCGTTGATGATGAACGTGCCATTGACCGTCATCAGCGGGATTTCACCAAAGTAGACTTCCTGCTCCTTGATATCGCGGACGGCTCGCTCGGTGCTGTCACCGCCGGCGTCGTAGATGATGAGCTGGATCGTCACTTTGATCGGCGCGGCGTAGGTCATCCCACGCTGCCGACACTCGTCGACGTCGTACTTCGGCCTCTCGAGTGTGTACCCCCCGAAAACCAACTCGCTCGTTCCATTGAAGTCGCGAATCGGGAACACACTGTTGAAGACCCCTTGAAGACCGGTGTTTTCCCGTTCGTCTCTGGGTACGTCTGTTTGAAGAAACTTGTCGTACGAACGCTTTTGAATGTCGATCAGGTTCGGGATCTCGAGGATGTGCTCGATCTTCCCGAAGGAGTGTCGCATTCGAAAGTTCGTCTGAATCGTCGCCGCCATTAGAGAGACTCCTACCGAACCACTGCTACCGGAACCTAAAGCCAAGAATTAAGAGACACGTACGCGACAAGGAGACCTTTCGGCCTCCCGCCGCATCGCGGAAAGTCGTGAATGATGTGCTGCGCGAACCGGTGCTGCCCCGGCCGAGACGTTAACCCGGTCGGGCCCATGTGCCAAGTCGCGGCACAGGGCTCCAAAAAATAACCCCATAGGGTTATTTGACGGTAACCTTCGCGCCAGCTTCTTCGAGCTTCTTTTTGATTTCTTCGGCTTCTTCCTTGGAGACGCCCTCTTTGATCACTTTGGGAGCTGCCTCCACCAGTGCCTTGGCGTCCGCCAAGCCGAGCTGGGTGATCTCGCGGATCGCCTTGATCGCGTTGATCTTCTTGGCGCCAGCCTCGGTCAGCTCGACGTCGAACTCGGTCTGCTCTTCGGCTGCCTCCGCTGGGCCGCCTGCGGGACCGGCCACGGCCACCGCTGCCGGTGCTGCCGAAACGCCCCACTTCTCTTCGAGCTCTTTGACCAGGTTCGCAACTTCCATGACGGTCCAGGAGCTGAGCTCTTCGACCATCTGTTCCGTATTCATATTTGCCATTGTTGACTCTCCGCTAACCGTGCGTGCGACACGGCTAAAGTTGTTGTTGAATTACTCGCCCGCCTGTTTGCGCCGGTACGCATCGAGAACGAGGGCGAGGTTTTGGGCCGGTGCATTGATTTGGCCGACCAGATTCTGCATGGGCGCCATGAGCTGCGCGAGCAGCGAAGCGCGAACCTCATCCTTGCCCGGAAGCGAGGCGAGTTCTTTTTCGACGCGCTTTGCGTCCAAGATCTGGCCCTCGAGAACACCGCACTTGACGATGAGCTTCTCGTTGCCGTCCTTCGGCTGGAGGACGTCGGTGTGCTCCTTGCGGAAGTTCTTGATGACCTTGGCAGCGGCCGAAGGATCTTCGAAGCTCCAGGCGATCGCCGTCGGGCCAACGAGGTGGGCCGTGAACTCCTCGTTGTCGGCGAGCTCAGAACCCTCGATCGCCTTTCGGACGACGTTGTTCTTGATGACCTTGTACTCGACTCCGGCTTCGCGGAAACGGGAGCGGAGGTCCGTGATCAGCTCGACGTTCACGCCGCGGAAATCGACCAGCACGGTTGCGGTTGCGTTCGCGAAGCTCTCGCGGACGGAGACGGCCTGCGCCGCTTTGTCTTCTCGTGTAAGGCTCATGATTACGCCTCCACCTCTATAGTGCCGGGGTCAATCTTGATCCCGGGGCCCATCGTGGAGCTCAGAGTAATGGTGCGAAGGTAGGTGCCCTTCGCGGCGGCCGGCTTGGCCTTCACGAGCGCATCGACCAAGGACTTCACGTTGCCAGCGAGCTCGGAGTCGCCGAAGGACTTCTTGCCAATCTGTGCATGAACGATGCCCGCCTTTTCGACGCGAAACTCGACCTTACCGGCCTTGGCCTCGCGAACGGCCTTGCTCACATCGAAGGTCACAGTGCCGACCTTGGGATTCGGCATCAGGCCGCGAGGACCGAGGACGCGACCAAGACGGCCAACCTGCCCCATCATGTCCGGCGTGGCGATGACCGTGTCGAACTCGAGCCAGCCTTCATTGATTTTGGCGACGAAATCGTCACCACCAACGAAATCGGCGCCCGCTTCTTCCGCCTCAGTCACCTTCTCGCCCTTGGCGAACACCAGGACGCGGTTGGTCTTGCCAGTGCCGTGCGGCAAGACGACGGCTCCACGAACCATCTGGTCCGCGTGCTTCGGATCAACCCCGAGGCGAACCGCGAGGTCGACCGACTCGTCGAAGTTGGCGAAGGCCAATTCCTTTACGAGCGAGACGGCTTCCCGCAACGCATAGCGGCGACTCTTGTCGGGCATCTGTAAGGCGCCCGCGCGCTTTTTTCCGGGTTTCATTCTGACTCCTTGCGACGACTCGAAGCCGCCTACCACCAACTGAGGTCCTGGGTGGTTCCAGGTGAGCGATATCAATCGTTCGGGAGAGTTAGTCGACTAACTCGACCCCCATGGAACGCGCGGTGCCGATGATGCTTTGCATGCATGTCTCGATCGAGCCCGCGTTGGTATCTTGAAGTTTGACCTGAGCGATCTCCCTCACCTGGTCCAGGGTGATCTTGCCGACCTTGTCTTTGTTCGGTCGCGCCGAACCCGACTCGAGGTTCAAAGCCTTCTTAATCAAGACAGCCGCAGGGGGTGTCTTCATGATGAAGCTGAAGGAGCGATCCTGGTAGACCGAGATCACCACGGGGATGATCAGACCCGCGTCCTTCTGCGTCTTCGAGTTGAACTCCTTGCAGAACGCCATGATGTTGACGCCGTGCTGGCCGAGCGCGGGCCCGACCGGCGGAGAAGGGTTCGCCTTCCCTGCAGGGAGCTGAAGTTTGATCTGTCCGATGACCTTTTTCATGGATTCGGGGTTCTCCGGAGCGGCGAGTCATGCCTCAGGGCACAGAAAGTGCAAGCCGATTTCTGGGAAATGTGGATCAGGCGCGATAATCGCAATTTTGGGGGGCGTCCAGGTGGGTCAGCTGGCGAGCGCCCCCGCAGCGAGCGACTGCGGCGTACCGCGGTACGCCGCAGGGAGTGAGCCAGGAGGTAAGCCGCCAGACGGCCCGGCTGGGCGTCCTCCGTTAGTTGGTCTTTTCGACCTGGACGTAGTCCAGCTCGACCGGGGTGGCGCGGCCGAAGATCGATACCAGGACGCGAACCTTGTGCTTCTCGTGGTTCACTTCTTCGATTGCGCCAGTGAAGTTGGCGAACGCGCCGCCAGTGACCCGGACGTGGTCGCCCTTCTCGAACTCGACGCGGGGCTTGGGCTTGGCCGCACCTTCTTCGACCTGCTGCTCAATCGCAGCGATCTCGCGTTCGGGCACGGGCGAGGGATGGCGACCGCCGACGAAGCCATTGACCTTCGGCGTGTCCTTGATGAGGTGCCAGGTCTGATCATCGAGGTCCATCTGGACGAAGATGTAGCCTGGGTAGAAGGTGCGCGAGCTCAGACGGGGCTTCCCGCCACGGCTCTCCTGCACGTTCTCCTTCGGAATGAGGATGTTCCCGAAGCGCCCCTCCATGCCGGCCTGTTTGATGCGCTCTTCCAGCGAGAGCTTCACTTTGCTTTCGTAACCCGAATAGGCCTGAACGACATACCACTTCATGTGACTCACACGTTGTAAATGAGGTCTGTGATGTGGGACCAAACCGCGTCGTACACGCCGAGAATGATTGCCGCGATCACGGACACGATGAGGACGACGATCGTCTGAGACCAAGTTTCCTTGCGCGTGGGCCAGCTCACCTTGGAGAGCTCGACACACACTTCAACCACGAAGGTGTGAACCTTCTTCGACCGATAGGCGATGACCGCTCCGATGAACGCCAGCAAGCCTGCTCCAACCGAGATGAGCGTTCCGTCCGGCTCCGGGACGGCGTCGACGTTGTCCGCGAGCATCGTCCAGACTGCGGTGCCGCTCTTGATGAGGAACCAGGCCAGCGTAATGGCGCAGGCAGCGTAGGCGAACTGCACCCAGCGCTCTACTCCGAGCGTTCCGGTCGGCCTCGCTTTGTCTTGTTCTTTTGTGATCGCCATCGTTGTTCCTCGCGGCAGGCCAGGAGGGATTCGAACCCACAACCCGCGGATTTGGAATCCGCTGCTCTACCAATTGGAGCTACTGGCCTAGGAGATAGTGTGGGGGCGGTGGGGCGGGACAAACTGCCGGGCCCCCAGGCCCGTCCGGCCTCTATGTGCCCTTTGTCTTCCCTAGACCAACACCCTCTTTTTCTTATTTCGTTTCTTTGTGATCCGTTCGCCGGTTGCATTTGGGACAGAACTTTTTCAGGGTCAGTCTCTCCCGTTGGCCGGGCTTTCTCAACTTTGTCGTTTGGTAGTTGCGCGCCCCGCACTCGTCGCACGCGAGCGCAACCTTAACCCGTCTATCACTCAAGGATTTTGGAAATGACGCCTGCACCGATGGTCCGGCCACCTTCGCGAATGGCGAAGCGCTGCTTTTCTTCCATGGCGGCGGGCGTGATGAGGCTGACCTTCATCTTCACGTTGTCGCCAGGCATGACCATCTTCACGTCGTCGGGAAGCTCGATCTTGCCCGTCACGTCCCGCGTGCGGATGTAGAACTGCGGGGTGTAGTTGCTGAAGAACGGCTTGTGTCGTCCGCCCTCGTCCTTGCTCAGGATGTACCCTTCGCACTCGAAGCTCGTGTG